>Ga0228666_1000387_pt1 | contig 25969 bp, 31 predicted proteins | sample 80DmetaG_FD_182702 | JGI IMG/M metagenome (GOLD analysis project Ga0228666, IMG submission 182702) | Seawater microbial communities from Monterey Bay, California, United States - 80D | ecosystem: Environmental > Aquatic > Marine > Coastal | place: USA: California | collected 2016-10-11 | reverse complement strand
AGTGTTTGGTCGACCAAATGCTTTTTACGCAGAATCATTCTTCACAGCATCTTCATTTTTAAAATATGGAAATGCTCTTAAAAGTGTAAGAACAACTAATTCACAACTTCTTAATGCTGTTAGCGGTTCAGTGACTGTTGATACAGGTGGTATTGCTAGCGTATCTTTAGCTAATCCCCTTGCAAGTGGAATCACATCTGATGTTTCACTTACAGTAGATGGAGATGGAACAGGAGCTTCTCTTTCAGCAGGTTATACTGTTGATAGTGTAACAATTAATACCGAAGGTAGTGACTTTGATAGTTCAGCCATTATAGAAGGAGAAACAATCACTGTAGACCTTGGCGATGGAAATACTGTCACATTGCTTGTTGGTGCTATTGATTTAGTTGCAAGTCCTAACACTATTGCGTTAACAGTATCTTCTTCAGATACAATTTCTTCTATTCCAGCCAGTGTCACTGACTTACCTACAGTTAATGTAGAAGATAGTCCTGCTGCAGCATTGAATGATCTTACAGTTGATCTTACATTTGCTGTCACTTCAGTTGTTGTTGATAATTCTGGAGCTGATTATGTTTTGGCTACTACTACAATCTCTGTTGACGGTACACCTGTAACAGCTGCAGGTAATTATACATTAGTTGAAGCAAGTGATGTTATTTCTAATGGTCTCTTAATTAAGAATGAAACACATTTTGAAAGTGGAATCACTCTACAAGGAGTTCTTTATGCTAGATATGCAGGTGCTTTAGGTAATTCTATCCAAGTTGATGTTTTTGATACTGCTGCATTTAATGCTGGTCGTGTCCTTATCGATGATGGCAATGGCAATCAAGTAAGAACTGAACCTTTAACTGATGCTTTCGATGGTGCTCCTGGTGCTAATGAATATCACATTATCATAACGGATTCTGATGGTGAACTCACTGAAACTCAAGGCACAATTCTTGAAACATGGGAATTCGTTGGTACAACAGAAGGTGCTAAAAAGGAAGATGGATCAAATAATTATTACATTGATTTAATTAATCAGAATTCTAATTACATCTATATTGGTTCTTCAGTTGGTGCAGGAACACATACTTTCACACAAGGTGCTGATCAAACATCAGTCGTTGAAGGTGATATCACAAGTGGTATTGATTTATTCTCTGATGCAGAGACTGTTGATGTTAATCTTGTATTTGCATATAATGATAATAACGGTTCTGATACAATTGCTGAACATCTTATTGCAACAGCTAATGCTCGTAAAGATATCGTGGTTTTCTGCTCACCTCCGATTGAGGCTAGTACTGGTAACGCGCCTTTAGCTGATGTTTTAAAGTGGTGTAATGGTGATGGTGTGAATACTGATGGTATTACATCTACTTCTTACGCAGTATTAGATTCAACAGCGATTTATACCTACAACAAATATGCTGATAAGTATCTTTATATTCCTGCTTGTGGACACGTTGCTGGCCTTTGTGCTAATACAGATGATGTGGCAGAACCTTGGTTCTCACCTGCTGGCTACAATCGTGGTCAAATTCTGGGTATCACAAAACTAGCGTACAACCCAAAGCAAGCTGATAGAGATGAGCTTTATAAGTCTCGTATCAATCCAATTGCTTCTTTCCCAGGTCAAGGAACAGTCCTTTTCGGTGATAAGACTGCTCAATCAAAGCCATCTGCATTTGATAGAATCAATGTTCGCAGACTGTTTATTGTTCTTGAGAAAGCAATTGCAACCGCTGCTAAATATCAACTATTCGAATTGAATGATGAGTTTACACGCTCGATGTTCAGAAACATGACAGAGCCTTTCCTTCGGGATATTAAGGGTCGTCGCGGTGTTACTGATTTCTTGGTTGTATGTGATGAAACTAACAATACGGGTCAAGTGATTGATTCTAACCGTTTTGTTGCTGACATCTACATCAAACCAGCTCGTTCGATTAACTTCATTACACTTAACTTCATTGCGACACGCACAGGAGTTGAATTCTCTGAAATCGTTGGTAAATAATTATAAATAAAGAAAGGAAATAACTATTATGGCAACTTTAGGAGTAGATGATTTTAAATCAAAATTAATCGGTGGGGGCGCACGCCCTAACCTTTTCAAGGCAATTGTTAACTTCCCGGCATATGCTGCAGGTGACACTGAACTTACATCTTTCATGTGTAAGGGTGCTCAACTACCTGGTAGTATTATTGCTCAATTGGATGTACCATTCCGTGGTCGTCAATTGAAGATTGCTGGTGATCGTACATTTGAGAACTGGACAATTACAGTTATCAATGACACTGGTATGGAAGTTCGGAATGCAATGGAACGTTGGATGAATGGAATGAATGAGCATGTGAATAACACAGGCTTATCAAACCCAACTGACTACCAAGCAGACATGGCTATCGAACAACTCGATAAAGCAGGTAATATTACTAAGACATACACTATTCGTGGTGCATATCCTATTAATGTTTCTGCAATCGAATTGAGCTATGAGACAAATGATCAAATTGAAGAATTCACAGTTGAATTGGCTTACCAATATTGGGAAGCTGATACAACTTCGTAAAACTTAAAAGAATCATGGGCTCCTCTTCATGGGGGAGCCCATGTATTTTATTATAAATAATATTATTATGGAATTGTTCGGATATCAAATAACTAAGAAGATTGGATCGAGAGAAGAAAAACTCGATAAAGATTTAAAATCATTTGTACCTAAGCGTGATGATGAAGGTTCATCTTCCGTTGTCACAACAGGTGGTTATTACGGACAGTATGTTGATATCGACGGCACCAGTAATAATAGTGAGAACGAATTAATTGTCAAATATCGTGAAGCTGCATCACAACCTGAGTGTGATCAAGCAATTAATGATATTGTTGATGGAGCTATTGCATCAGGAGATGATTCTGCACCTGCGGCTCTCAATATGAATGATTCTGAATTACCAGATTCAATTAAAAAGCAGATTCAAGATGAATTTAGTAAAGTACTATCTTTATATAAATTTAATCGTAAAGCGGCTGATCTATTTAAGGAATGGTATATAGATGGTCGATTGTATTTTCATGTCGTAACAGACGAAAAGAATTTTAATAAAGGAATTAAAGAACTTAGACAGATTAATCCTTTATATCTTAAGAAAGTTAAAGAAGTTAAAAAAGTACTTGATCAGAAAACAGGTGTAAAAATACCAAAGGTAATAGCTGAATACTATATTTACTCTGAATCTGGAGATGGTGAAAGTGCTGGTGTTAAGATTGCTAATGAGGCGATTATCTCTTGTCCCTCTGGTCTACTTGATATCAATCAAGAGAAAGTGATATCACATTTACATAAATCGATGAAGTTGGTGAATCAACTTCGAATGATGGAAGATTCATTAGTTATGTATCGTGTATCAAGAGCACCAGAAAGAAGAATCTTTTATATTGATGTTGGTAATCTTCCAAAAGGTAAGGCTGAAGAATATGTACAGTCGGTGATGAGTAAATACCGTAATAAACTTGTATATGATTCTTCTACTGGTGAGATTCGTGATGATCGTCGTCATATGTCTATGTTGGAAGATTTTTATATGCCACGAAGAGAGGGTGGTAGAGGTACTGAAATTACCACACTTCCAGGTGGAGAAAATCTTGGTCAAATCGAAGATGTTGTATTCTTTCAAAAGAAATTGTACAAATCTCTGAATGTTCCAGTCGCAAGACTTGAGCAAGATACTGGATATGCTTTTGGTAGACCTTCTGAGGTATCACGTGATGAAGTTAAATTTCAGAAGTTTATCGATAAATTAAGAAATCGCTTTTCTTTCCTATTAATTGATGCACTTAGAATTCAACTTATTCTTAAGGGAATCATTAAACAAAGTGAATGGGAAGTAATTGAAGAATCAATTGCAGTTGATTTTGTTGAAGATAATTATTTCTCAGAATTAAAAGAAGCTGAAATCATTAAGGAAAGAGTTGAAGCTCTCAATATTGTGAATGAGTTTGTTGGTCAATATTATTCTAAAGCTTGGGTACGCAGAACAATTCTTCATCAGTCTGATGAAGATATTAGACAGATTCAAGATGAGATTGAAGCTGAGAAAAAAGAAGAACCAGATGATTTAGATTTTGATGAGAATTACACACCCGAAGAAAATACAGTTGACATAAAAGAAGAGATTATATAAACTAGAAGTCGGAGCAAAAAGGTCAGTAATGGTTTTTGCTACTTACTTAGAACATAAAGGTTTAGTCTAAAGGAAACATACACTTATCCACTTACTCTATCTGAGGCATGTGAGTTTTATAATATGGATGAAGAAGAGTAAAGGGAAATCTTATTTCATTCTGAAGGCTTAATATAAATAAACCATATCTCAAAATACTAATTATTATAAATATAACTATGAAAGCAACGGAAAAACTTTTTAAAGATCTTGTTAATGGAGATGAGGCATCGGCACTTGAAACATTCAAAGGTGCTATTCAAGATAAATTTGATCAAGCTATGGCTGTTAAAAGAGTGGCTATTTCGTCCGAAGTGTTCAATCAGCCTGTTGAAGAATCAACTGATCTAGTAGAAAAGATTGAAATAAAATATACTAAAGGTAAATCATCCAAGAAAGAAACTGCTAAGTTTAAGAATCAAAATGAATTTGAAAAATGGTTCGGCTCACAAGAAGATGAAATTAAAATCATTTCACATAAAGGATTAAAAGATTAAAAATAAATGAAATTAATCACAGAACATTTAGAATCGAACCTCGACTTTCTCATTGAGAAAGATGAAAAAGGTAACAAGAACACTTTCATCGAAGGTGTCTTTATGCAAGCGGAAAAACAAAACCGTAATAATAGAATTTATCCTAAAGCTGTTCTAGAAGCAGCTTGTAACAAATATGTTAAGGAGCAGGTTGAAGCAGGTAGAGCCGTTGGTGAATTGAATCACCCAGAAGGCCCCGCTATCAATCTTGATAAAGTTTCACACAGAATTACTGAACTTAAATGGGAAGGTAATAATGTTGTTGGAAAGGCACTCATACTAAATACACCGATGGGTAATATAGTGAAAGGACTTATGGAAGGTGGATGTAAGTTGGGTGTCTCAAGTCGTGGTATGGGAACAGTTGAAAATAAGAATAGCAAGTCTTATGTAAAGAGCGATTTTATGCTCTCTACTGTAGACATTGTTCAAGATCCCTCCGCACCCGAAGCATTCGTTAATGGAATCATGGAAGGTGTAGAATGGATATATGAGAATGGTATTCTAAAACCTCAACAGATTGAAGAATATGAGACTGAAATTAAAAAAGCATCTAGCTCTCAGCTTGCAGAAGCTCAGAAAAGGGTCTTTAGTGATTTCCTCTCCAAACTCTAATCATTAATAGAAATAAAGCTATGTCAGAAGAAACACAAGAAATAGAGGACATCATTGAGGATGTCACTGAAGAACAGCTTATTGCTAATGAAGAGCTTGAACAGGATCTACCTGAAGTCTCTGAAGAAGCTGAAGCTGAAGTATCTTTTGATGATTCAATCAAGTCTATTCTCCTTGGCGAAAAGAAAAAGTACAAAAAGGAAGAAGAAGACGAAGATGAGTCTGAAGAAGAAGAAGAAGAAGAAGAAGAAGAAGACGAAGAAGAGTCTGATAAAGTCAAAAAAGAAGATGTTGACCTTGATGAATCTGCTAAGCCTTCTACTGGAAAAGCTACAATCGATATCTATGTATCTGATGCAAAAGAAGATATGAAGATCATGTCAAAATATAACCTTAAAGCTAAAATGGGTAAACGTAATGACTCCGTTATAGCAACTGGAAAGAAGACAGATATTTTTAAGTATCTTAGATCTTTTGATTATGGAATGGATATAAATGATGTTCAAGATACATATCCTGAGCTATTCGAGTCGAATATTAAAGAAGAGGAAGAAGAGCCTAAGGAATCTAAAAAGAAGGTTTCTGAAGCACTTGATCTTCTTATCACAAATGAAGCTACTCTTAGTGAAGACTTCAAGACTGAAGCTGCTACACTTTTCGAAGCAGCGATTGCAGAAAGATCACTTGATATTCAAGAGAAACTTGAAGCAAAATACAATTCGGAATTGAATGAAGAAGTTGAATCACTCCGCGAAAGCCTTATTGAAAGAATCGATGATTATCTTTCATATGTAGTTGAAAGCTGGATTGAAGAGAATTCTGAGCAAGTTGAAAACACACTTCGTACAGAAATCGCAGAAAACTTCATGACATCACTTAAAGACTTGTTCATTGAGAATTATATCGAAGTTCCAGCTGAAAAGAGAGACCTTGTTGAAGAACTCAACACTGTCAATGAAGAAACTGAATCTGAACTCACTGAAGCTAAAGCTGAAATTGAATCTCTACAAGAGCAAGTTGAATCATTCGAAAGATCTGAAGTTCTTTCTTCTCTATCCGAAGACCTTTCTGAAACTGAATCACACCGTCTCCAAAGCATTTTGGAAGATGTAGATTTTGGTGATAAAGAAAGCTTTGCAAAGAAGGCTCAAACAGTCAAAAGTTCAATCTTTGAATCAAAAGAAGAAACATCTCAAGAAGATTCTTTGGTAGAAAATACTGAAGATGAAACAGAAATCGTAATCGAGGGCGCTGCTGATCCTCTCAAGAAGCTTCCTGCTTCTATGAGAAAATATGTTGAAGCTCTCTCAAAATAATCATATCACAATAACAACAACATAGGAGAAATTCAAAATGTTTAATACAGAAACAGAAATGAAAAAGTGGGCACCAATTCTTGAGCACAAGGATGCACCTGCTTTCCAAGACGCGCACAGAAAAGCTGTAACAGCTAAGTTGCTCGAAAATACAGAAATCGCACTTCGTGAAGAAAAAGCACAAGCTGGTTTCCTTAATGAAAACAATGTAACAACTGCAGCAGTTGATAAGTTCGATCCAGTTCTTATCTCTCTTGTACGTCGTGCAATGCCAAATCTCATCGCTTATGATGTAGCCGGTGTTCAGCCAATGTCTGGACCAACTGGTCTTATCTTCGCAATGAAGAGCCGTTACAATGACGGTGCTGGTGAATCACCATCTAATCCTCAGGTTACTACTGGTGATACTGAAGCACTTGGTCTTGATGTACCTAATACAGCATTCTCTGGCCCAGTTACAACAGCTGCTGGTGAAGCACTTGGTGCAGCTGGTGGTACAGACTTCGGTGACATGGGATTCACAATTGAAAAAGCTACTGTTGAAGCTAAGACTCGTGGTCTTAAAGCTGAATACACAATGGAGCTTGCTCAAGATCTTAAGAGTGTTCACGGTTTAGATGCTGAATCAGAACTTGCTAACATTCTTTCAACTGAAATCCTCGCTGAAATCAATCGTGAAGTTATCAACACAATCAATGCTAAGGCTAAGCCTGGTTTCGATGGTGGTGATTTCGATCTTTCAACTGATGCAGATGGACGTTGGGCTGTTGAGAAATTCAAGAGCTTGATCTTCCAACTTGAAGTTGAAGCTAATAAGATTGCAACTGAAACACGTCGTGGTAAAGGTAACTTTATCATCTGCTCTGCTAATGTCGCTTCTGCTCTTGCAGCCGCTGGTCAACTTGATTACAGCCCTGCTCTTGCAACTAATCTACAAGTAGATGCTACTGGTAACACTTTCGCAGGTGTTCTTAATGGTCGCCTTAAGGTATATGTTGATCCATATGCAGTTAGCGATTATGTAACAATCGGTTTCCGTGGATCAAATCCATATGATGCTGGTATGTTCTACTGCCCATACGTACCACTCACTATGGTACGTGCAGTTGATGAAAGCACATTCCAACCTAAGATTGGTTTCAAGACACGCTACGGCATGGTTAAGAATCCATTCGTTGAATCTGCTACTAGCGGTACAACTGGAACAGATGATCTGAATCCATATTTCCGTACATTCGGTGTTGCTAACATCAATGTTGGAAGTTAATTTTAATTAATTAACATTTACTTTGAAGGGGTCTCGAAAGAGGCCCCTTCTTTTTTATATAAATAACTATATGAGTAATTTAACAGACAATTATAATTTTCTTTCCCCGACAGGATTTAAGTTGGTTATTAATCGTAATAATTTAGCTAATACTGAATACTTTTCAACTAGTGTTACTCTTCCAAGTCTGAATTTGGGTCAGATAAATGTTCCCAAAAATCAATATAAGGGTTATTTATCTGGAGATATAACATTCGATGATTTCTCTATTAGAATTGCAATCGATGAAGATATGAAAGTCTACAAAGAACTTTATGATTGGATGTTACAAAATAGAGATGCAAACAGTCCTGTTGTGTATGATGCTACTCTGATAATTCTAACCAATCATAATCTACCCAACAACAAAATTCAATTTACCAATCTTTTTCCTTTGTCAGTAAGTGGATTGGAATTTAGTACACAGGCTACCGATGTTGAATATCTACAGACTGATGTGTCCTTTAGATATGACGAGTTTAAAATATTATAAATAAGTTTATATTATGATGAGTTTAAATGATATTTTAGAATCTTGGAAGAAAGATTCAGTGATTGATGAACATGCTTTAGATGATGTAACTATTGAGACATCTAAACTACATGCAAAGTACCTTGAGATCTTCACATTGTCTAAGTTACAGTTAAGAAAGAAAGAGATGGACTTAGAGAAAGTCCGAAAAGATAAGTGGCTCTACTATACTGGTAAGATGACTCAAGCAGACATGGATAAGAGAGGTTGGCCATATGATCCATTCCAAGGTATGACTAAACCACTTAAATCTGAAATGGAGATGTACTATAATACTGATGAAGATATCATTAAAATAAAGTCAGGTATTGAATATCAGAAAGCCATCATTGATTCCCTTGAAGAGATTATGAATAACATTAGATGGAGACATTCACACATTAAGAATATCATTGAATTCAGAAAGTTTACATCTGGAATGTAATTCGATACACCTTCTAAAGCCGATTATAGAATCTTTATCTTGATTCATTGATAATTAAGTAATCTTGCCAATTTGAACATAGTCATCACTGTTCTGTATTGATTTGATTAAACCAATTATAATAGATTGTCAAATGTATGTCAAGGTGATATCGCAGATTTCCGCAGGAAAGAATAAAAATATTATGACTAAGGAGGAATTAAAGAAGGATATTGAGCTTGAAAAAAGAGCTAAACTCTTAGTTGAAAGGGGATATATCAAATCCAAGACTGTGAAAGAAGTCATTGAAATGTTGCGCTTAAAACAGCAAATAGTTTAATAAAAATAGATGGTAAGATACGTTTATGTTATAAATAACTATATGAAACATAAACTAATGATAAAGACTCACAATGAAACAAAACTAAAGTATCTATGCTATACACGCACTGAAGGTGAAGAGTATGCTAACTATAAAGGCTCTGGTAAACACTGGAAGAGACATCTAAAGAAGCATGGTGATCATATTACAACTGAAATGATATTTGAGACCGAAGATAAAGAGGAATTTAAAAAGGTAGCCACAAATAAAAGCATTGAACTCGATATTGTTAATTCACCGCAGTGGGCTAATCTGAAAATTGAAGAGGGTGATGGAGGAGATACTGTTTCTAATAGGATGTGGGTTACTAATGGATCTGTGGATAAATATATGTTTAAAACTGATGAGATACCTACAGGGTGGAAGAGAGGACGAAGTAAATGTGTTTTCAATGATAAGGATAAACAAAAAGAATTTGGTGCAAGAGCTGATGTAACATTAAGAGGTAAGAAGATAAAAGAGGCTTGGGATTCTGGTAAGATGTCACATAGAAAGACTCATCGTCACTGTGGTGATGATAATCCAATGCGCCGCCCAGAGGTGAAGAAGAAAGTGTGTAAAGTTGTGATGATAGAAGGTGTTGTTTATCAAAGTATGGGAGAGTTGGCAAAAGCGTATGGTGTTTCTAATTCAGTTGTGTCTCATTGGAAAAGGCAAGGGAAAGTTACATTAGTTTAATTGATGATAAATAGAAGTATGGATAATATTATTATTGAAAAGAAGAATGAATCAACCTTGTATGTTACAAGTAGGGATTCTGGCATCTTAATGGAATTATCCGAGTACTTTACCTTTTATGCTCCAGGTTATAAGTTTATGCCCAGCTTCCGAAATAAGCAATGGGATGGCAAATTAAGACTTTATAATCGTATGAATAGTACCATTCCTTATGGTCTATTAAATGAGGTTCTTCAATTTTCTAAGGATAGAGATTATCAAGTAAATCTTACACCAGATATAGAAAATAGATTTAGTTATGATGAGAAATTCATTGATGATTTGAGTCTATATGGTGGAGGTAAGCAAATTGAAGCTAGAGATTATCAAAGGAAAGCATTTGAATTTGCTACAGAGAATGGTAAAGGTATATTAGTATCACCAACTGGTTCGGGTAAATCACTTATCATCTATATGTTGATTCGTTATTTTCTTCAAGAGGAGCTTGATAAGAAAGTCATCATTGTTGTTCCGACCACTTCCTTGGTTGAACAGATGTATAAAGACTTTGCTGATTATTCATCAAATGATTCAGACTTTGATGTTGAAGAAGATGTGCATAGAATTTATTCTGGCAAAGAGAAAACATTCGAGCAGTCGGTTGTTATAACTACTTGGCAGAGTGCTATCAAACTTCCGCCTGCTTGGTTTGAACAGTTTGGATGTATCATAGGAGATGAGGCACACACATTCAAAGCTAAATCTCTCACAACAATTATGAATCGTCTGGTTAATGCTGAGATGAGAATCGGCACAACAGGTACTTTAGATGGTGGTCAAGTAAATGAATTGACTCTTATTGGTAATTTTGGACCAGTTTATAAAGTTACAACAACACAGTCTCTTATTGAATCTGATACACTAGCAGATCTTAAGATCAAAGCACTTGTTCTAAAATATAGTGATGAAGTTCGGAAAGCATTTGGTAAACAGACATATGCAGATGAAATCAGCTTCATTGCGGCTCACGAAAAGAGGAATAGATTCATCACTAACTTGGCTCTAGATCAAACAGGAAATACTCTAGTTCTTTATAATCTCGTTAAGAAACATGGTGAACCCCTATTTAAACAGATAAGAGATAGAGCAGGTAAGAGAAAAGTATTCTTCGTATCTGGTTCTGTTAATGCAGAAGAAAGAGAAAAGATTCGTTCTCTCACAGAAAAAGAAAATAGTAGTATCACACTCCATTTTGGAAATTTAAGTGTGAGTTTGGATCATAATAATAAAGTAATACTAACTAATGGTTCCTTTAAATACGCTAAGAATATAACAGAGGATGATGATGTATGCGAAAAATGGATTAAAGCTAACTGCAGATGAAGAATATACACTGAGAGAATTAGCTATTGAATATAAGAAACGGGGTTATTTTACAGGTATGAGTATAGAAGAGATTATACAAAAACTCGCTGAAAAACACCATTTGTATAAATAACTTTATGTTTATACCAGTAGAAAAAGTAAAAGAGTTATTAATAAGTAATCTCGGCACTCCCGATAATCAAGATAAATTTGATGAATATATTGAATTTATATACGAAAACGAATATCATGGTGATGAGTTTTATTGCGAAGATCACCATATATTACCCAGGTGTATAAAGGAGAATGATCATACGGTAAGGTTGAAATATAATGATCATTGTGAAGCACATATGCTATTATTTTTAGCTTATAATAGAAATGATCTTCAATGTACATTGAACTTTATGAAGCCAACTTTAGAAGAAAGAAAATCTGAATATAGAGATGCTATTTCTAAGGCTAGAAGACGTGGATGGGATAAGTTTAAAAATTCTGAGCAATATGATGAATATGTTAAAAGGATGGCTGAAATAACCAGTGGAAGAATGAAAGACGGATGGGCAAGCGAATTATCGAAAAAAAGATATTCAAAATCAGGTGCTAGAGAGAAGATTAGTACTCAATTTAAAGAGTTATGGGCTGATGATGAATATAAAGAAAGAGTGAGACAGTCCATGATTGAAGAAAGAAATTCACCCGCGGGCAAAGCTAGAATGAAAAAAGCAGCGCAAAAGATGTGGGATAACAAATCGATTGAGGAAAAAGAACAATTTGTTGAGTCAACGACTCGCGCTAATCAGAATATAAATAAAAGAGAGGATGCCAGCAGGAAGATTAAAAAGAAATGGAAAGATCCTGAGTTTAAATCTAAAATGTTGAAACGACCAAAACGTTCAGAAGAGAAGAATAAAGAACATTCTAATAGACTTAAAGAGAAATGGAAAGATCCTGCATTTAAAGCGATGATGCTTAAAAAACGAAAAGAAGCAAGGGAAAGGAAACTTAAAAATGAAACCAAGTAAAATAGAAAGGTTTGAGGGTGCGATTATTGTCGCATCCTCGTGAATGATTCGGGGACCTTCTCAACTGGAATTAATATTAAGAATCTTCACAATATTATTTTTGCATCACCTTCTAAATCTCAAATCCGTGTCCTTCAATCCATCGGTAGAGGTTTGAGAAAGAGTGAGAATGGCCAAGGTACAGTTATATATGATTTAGCTGATGATCTCTCATGGAAGAAGAGGAAGAACTATACACTGAATCATGCTGTAGAACGTGTCAAGATATATAATAAAGAGAGATTTGATTATCAAATATACGAAGTTCCGCTATTATAAATATAGATGAATATATTATGAATGAAATATTAGAAGAGATGATGGAAACCGATATTTATACATATCGACTCACTGATGGAAGTTACATTGTTGCAGAAGAGCTAGATATTGAAGATGATGATACAGGACAGATAATCTTTATTACAATTCCTGGTCAGATACTATATACAGATAAGGGTTATCATATTATGGAATGGAATATAACCTCTGTATATGATATAACAGAACTTAATTCTAATAATATCGTTAGTCGTTGTGAAGCCACATTTGAATTAAAGGCACATTATCTCAGATATGTTATGATGAATAAAACATATCAAGATAGTAAAGATGATATAATGGAAAGTATATTCAATGGTGATGAAGATATATTCAATCATCTTGTCAATAAGGATTTAAAAGAGCCCAAAAGAAGATGGGACTGGAAGCCTGAAAACAATTAAGATATTCCTTTCTTTTCAATAAATCAATTATAATAAGAAGTCAAATCTATGTCAAACATCAAATAAGGTATTGACAAATTAAATATAATATATATTATACTATATAATGAAACGTGCAAAACAACACTATGTAAATAACAAAGAATTTTCTCAAGCAGTAGTCGATTATGTTAATACAGTAAATGAGGCTAGAGAAAATGATAAGAATGAGCCCACTGTTACAGAATATATTGGTTCCTGTTTCCTAAAGATAGCAGAAGGGTTATCACATAAGCCAAATTTCTATTCATATACATATCGTGAAGAGATGGTGATGGATGCAGTCGAGAATTGTATCAAAGCTATTATGAATTATGATGTTAAGAAAGCAACACGAACAGGTTTGCCAAATGCTTTTGCATACTTTACGCAAATCTCTTACTATGCTTTCCTTCGTCGAATCGCTAAAGAAAAGAAGCAACAAGATATTAAAGAGAGATATATTGATTATGCTGGTGCAGAAGCATTCGCTGAATTTGATAGTCATTGTGATTCAAACTCAATTGTAGAGCAAGTTCGTTATAAGAGTCAGATGAATAGATCTAAAGATGATAAGATTAAAGAATTTGGTAAGAAGATAAAGAGGAAAGAACGAGCCAAGAAGAAAGTTGTTGACTCATTTGAAAATTTCTATATAGTATAATATATGAAATTAGCCGTAATTAACGATACACATGCAGGTGTTCGTAATGGGTCAGATCTCTTTCTTGATTATTCAGAAAGGTTTTATAAGAATACATTCTTCCCATACTTACTTGAACATGATATCAAAAAGATAGTACACCTTGGGGATTACTTTGAGCATCGTAAGTATGTAAACTTCAAGGTTCTCAAGCACAATTATCAAACATTCATTTCGAAGCTTGAAGAACATGATATTACAATGGATATCATCTTGGGTAACCATGATGTCTATTACAAGAATACAAATGAATTAAACTCTCTTGTTGAGATCCTCGATGGTTATGATAACATAAATGTAATAACAGAGCCAACAGTTATATCATATGATAGCCTTGATATGTTACTTCTACCATGGATGTGTTCAGAGAATAAAGAAAGATCACTTAAAGCTATAAAAGATACTAAGGCATCGATTCTGGCAGGTCACCTTGAATTAGATGGATTTGAAATGATGCGTGGTGTCAAAGCTACACATGGTATGGAAACAAAACCATTTGATAAATTTGATATGGTGATGTCAGGTCACTATCATACAAAGAGCAGTAGAGATAATATTCATTACCTTGGTACTCAATTACAACTGACATTTTCAGATGCGAATGAGAAAAAGTATTTTCATATACTTGATACTGAAACAAGAGAATTGACTCCTATCGAAAATGATGATAGTATGTTTCATAAACTTGTATATGATGAAACTAAAAAACCAGATATCTCAGATAAATTTAAGAATACATATGTTAAGGTTATTATCCTTAACAAAAAGAACCTGTATGAATTTGATAAGTGGTTTGATAAATTGCAAAGAGTTGAACCATTTGAAATTAAGATCGCTGAATCATTCGAAGAGTATCTTGGTGATAATGTAGAAGATGAAGGTGTCAGTACAGCAGATACTCCTACACTACTTAATAGTTATATCGATGCAACAGAAACAGATTTGAATAAAGAAGTACTCAAGAAGCTTATGCATGAACTCTATGTCGAGGCTCAAAATATGACAGATATATAATGATAACATTTGAAACACTAAAATATAAGAACTTCCTTAGTACAGGGAATACTCCAACAACGATTCAACTCAATAAAGATTCCGCTACGCTAGTAGTTGGATCGAATGGTGCAGGCAAATCAACAATGCTCGATGCATTATCATTTGCATTGTTTGGTAAACCTCATCGTAATATCAATAAGCCTCAGTTGGTGAATAGCATCAACGGCAAGAACTGTGAAGTTGAGGTTACATTCTCTGTTGCAGGAAATAGATATAAAGTTTTTAGATCAATCAAGCCTGGTAAATTTCAGATATATCAGAATGATAAGTTATTAAATCAAGAATCACATACTCGTGATTATCAGAAAGTACTTGAGACTAATATTCTGAAGTTGAATCATAAGTCATTCCATCAAGTTGTTGTTCTGGGATCAAGTAGCTTCATTCCATTCATGCAACTCCCAGCGGCACAGAGACGAAATGTAATTGAAGATCTACTTGATATTGGTATTTTCACTAAGATGAATGTACTTACCAAAGATCGATATGCTAAATTAAAGAATGATCTAAACAATACGGTTAATGATATGAATATCACCCGTGAGAAGATTAGACTTCAACAGAAACACATCAGAGAGTTAAAAGATATTGATTTAAAACAAACTGTTAAAAATGAAAAGAAGATACAAGAGTTAAAAGATGAGGCTGATTTAATGTATCAGCGCAATAAAGAACTTCAAAAACAATTTGATAATGCTTGGCCATCATTAAGTAAATCCATTGATGTAATTGTTTCAAATCAGAATCAGCTTAATTCGAATAAGACTACACATAATCATGATATTAAAGCGCTCGTAAAGCAAGCTAAATTTTATGAGACAAATGACTGTTGTCCAACTTGTGATCAGTTACTCAGTGATAAATTGAAGGCTACTAAGAGGAAAGATATTGAAAAGGATGCAACAAGTATTAATGATACACTCAAAGAGATTGATGGAGAATTAGAAGGATTACAAAACAAGCTTGATATTCTTAAAAGAGAGCAAGAGGAATTAGATAAGATTAAAACTGATATTCGAATGAATGAAGGCACTATTTATCATTGTAATGATCAGATTAAAAGCCTTGAATCTAATTCATCAGTTAAATCAATTGATACTACTCAAGCTGAAAAGGAATTAAATGATAACCAAGATCATATTAAAGAACTTGAAAAGCAACAACAATCACAAGCTCATGTTCGAACATACATAGAAGCGATATTTGAGTTGTTAAAAGATACCGGTATTAAAACTAAGATCATTCGGGAATATCTTCCGGTAATGAATAAGTTGATCAATCAGTATCTACAGATTCTAGATTTCTTTGTATCATTCAATCTCGATGAATCTTTCAATGAGACTATCAAATCACGACATAGGGATGACTTTTCATACTCTTCCTTTTCAGAGGGAGAGAAGCAGAGAATTGATTTAGCTCTACTCTTTTCTTGGCGTCACATTGCTAAGATGAAGAATTCAGCCAACACAAATCTACTAATCCTTGACGAAACATTCGATTCATCACTTGATGCCGATGGTGTGGATAATCTGATTAAGATATTGTACACACTGAGAGATGATTCAAATGTTTTCATTATCTCACATAAGCAGGATCTACTCGATGGAAAATTTCCTGCCAAGATTGAGTTCAAGAAGCAAAATAACTTCTCTAGTGCATCCTGTTCATAGTCAATAACTTATGAATCTGCTATCAATAGAAAATAGTTTGTAAGTCATTGATAGTCAATAAGATATAAACCATATAAAAATCGCAGAATAATGATCAAAGGAAAAGAAGCTGATGTTTTCGACAGCACTAAACACCATTTAGAATCAATGTTGAGCAAGATTGGAGATAAATCAGCTACGGATCTATTTGAGACATTTTTTAATGGAGTGATAGCCCCAGAGTTCCTCAAAGCATATGGAGTAGAACTCAGATATACCAAAAATTACTCTAAATTGATCAATAAGTTAGATGAATGTCATAAGTCATTGATATTCAAGGGTATATCATAAGTGTTTGATAGTCAATGAGTTAGGCTGATGATCATGTTTATTCATATAACCCGTTGATACTCAATTACTTATCATATATGCTGAGTATCAATGACTTATGACTTTTCGAGTTATCTTGACTCAGATTTCGTAAGTCATTGATACTCAAAGAGTTAAGATCCTGTACAAATCCATGGTCTCATGTTATAATATTATTATAAGATTGAGATTGACCATGAGAAAGAAAAGAAACGACCGAAATTACATTATCTATCAAGTGACGATAGGTGAGGAAACATACATTGGATTGACTGTGGCTCAAGGTCGAGCATTTTGGAAGTCTGTTAAGATTCGAGTTCAGAAACATATCTCTCGTGCCTTGAAGGAGAACAAGGACTGGTCGATGTGTAAATGCATCCGTGAGAGTGATGAAACAATCTACTATGATATTTTAGATGTTGTTCGTGGTCGCAAGACTGCTTATCAGCTAGAACGTAAATTCATCGGTGAATTGACACCATCACTCAATGATTTCTAAGATATTGATTATCAATGACTTATGACTTTTACAAAAGATTGAAAATCAGTTTCATAACCTGTTGATGATCAATGAAATAAAGATGTTTACAAATCCTCAAAAATAGATTATAATATACATATAAGATTGAGAAAGACCTATTTAATGAAAAAGACTACTGAAACAAAATCGACTCTGGCTCGCCTTCTGGCGAAAGAGAACATTACCGTCACCCACGGTAACATGAAGACCGCATATTTCGATGTCAAGAATCGAGTTCTGGGTCTTCCAACTTGGAAGGATCGTGGCCAAGATGTTGAAGACATGCTGATCGGACACGAAGTTGGTCACGCACTTTATACTCCAGAAAAAGCTGTCGAAGACTTTCGGGCTGCCTGTGGCACACTTCCATTTGATGTGTGTAACATTGTTGAGGACATTCGAATTGAACGAATGATTAAAGATACGTATCCTGGCTTGCCACGAATCTTCAAAAAAGCTTACACAGTTCTTGTTGAAAAAGACTTCTTTTCCATTGCAGGTAAAGATGTTTCTTCTCTCAAGTTCTTGGATCGTCTCAATCTTCGTGGAAAGATTGGTGACATTGCAAATATCCCACTTGATGCTGAAGAAGAAGTGATCTATCAAAAGTGCCTCGCGGCTGAAACTTTCGAAGATGTTCTTGAGATTTGTAAAGAGATTGCTTCCAACTACAAAGACGAGCCAAAAGAAGAACCAGCCCCTGGTGATGACGAAGAATCTTCTGATAGTGAGGGTGATGAAACTCCAGCTCCCGGTGATGACGAAGAATCTGCTGATGAAAATGAGAGCACTTCAACTGACGACGGCGAAAATGCTGAGGGTGAAGAAAATGACTCTGACTCAGAAGACGAAGAATCTAATGAAGGTGATGCCTCTTCAAGTGATATTGAAGCCGATGAAAATGCTGAAGTCTCTGGTGATAACTCTGATGATTCTGAAAGTGAGAAAGATATGAGTTCTACAGGAACTGAAGGCGGTTTCAACGAAGATGAGCTTACCTCTGATACACTTCGTGAATTTGAAAATTCTGTTAAGAATGATGTTGAAATGCCCGCCGAAAACGGATATATGCCAGGCATGTTACCTCGACGATCTTATGTCAATGATATGATTATCAGCTATAAACAACTAGCCGAGAGTCGTGGAAATGTTGAGATGAAACTTAAGATGACTGATGAACAAAATAAAAAAGATTATGGTGAAGATACTTTTCCAAGCTTACTTGATTCATTTGTCACCGAACTACCTAAGCTCAAGAAAAAGACTTCTAAGAAAGTTGGAGTTTTGGTTCGAGAATTCGAACGTCGTAAAGCAGCTTATCAATACTCTCGCTCGACTGAAGCTCGCACTGGTGTGATTGATGTGAACAAGCTTCACTCTTACAAGATCACGGATGAGATTTTCTTGAGCAAATCTCTTCTTGCTGATGCCAAGAGTCACGGGATGATCTTTCTAATTGATTATTCTGGTTCGATGTCAAATGTCTTACCAGATGTTATTGAACAGACTCTCAATCTTGTTGAGTTCTGTAAGAAGGTCGGAATACCATTTGATGTTTATAGCTTCACCAGTGGTTACTATCAAACCAATGATAATTGTAAAACAACTTCAACTATCAATGAGGTTGACTTAAGAGATGTTATTCTCATTCACCAGTTGAGTAGTTCAATGTCCAAAGGTGACTATACCGAATCTACCAAAAATCTGTGGGCACAATATTGGTTACAAAAGAGAGGTCATTCACGCCTCACAGTTTGTTCGAAATATGAGCGCCTTGGAGGTACTCCACTGGATACGGTTCTTACAATGATGTATACCATCGTAAAAGACTTTGTTGCCAAACATCGTGTTCAAAAGACCATGTTTGTTACACTGACCGATGGTGATTCATCACGGATGCAAGTGAACTATGATACTGGTGAATTCAATCCAACTGTTCGCATGAAGACAGGTGATTCAAATGTCAACATCAACATCTATAACGGAACTGTGGACATGATGAAATTGATTGGTACTATACCCTCTGTAACAACCCTTGGATTTTTTCTTCCAAGCAATGATCGAGCTTCGGCTTCTAAGATATCAGGTGTCTTATCAAATGGTCGCTGGGTTAATAAAAGTTCAACCGATTATAAGAAAGCAATTAAGAGCTATAAGAAAGATGGTTTCTTAGAAGTGAAAGAAAAAATGGGTTACAATTCTTACATTGTACTGAACTCAAATGTTAAGATTGAGGACAAGGAGTTCGAACATAACTCAGCTGACGAGATTGCAACCTCCAGAAAAGCTCAGACTAAGCTCGCCAAAGAATTCTCAAAACATCACGGTGAGAGTAAAAAGAATCGAGTTCTTATGAGTCGAATCGCCGAAATGGTGGCTTAACCCAAAGTGAAAAACAACTTAAACTCTTGATTATCAATGACTTATGACTTTTACCAAAAGAATTCAAACAGTTACATAAGTCATTGATAATCAAACAGATAAGACCATTGACAAATCCTCTAAAATAGATTATAATATACATATAAGATTGAGAAAGACCTATTAAATTATGAAAACTATGTTAAATACCAGTGAAATTACTCGCCTCCATGCTGAATTTGAAAACACTTCTGCAAGTGTTCGAATCGGTGAAATTCGTGATCGTGCCGAATCTATGGGCTTCGACCGCAAGGTGGCTTATAAGACAGTGAAGAATCTGTTCGTGAATGATTCAATTCGTGGACATTACTTCTTCCCAAATTCTGATGCGGAACCAACTCCAGTCAAAGTTGTGGCGAAAGTTGCTCCTTCTCCTGCTGAGACATTCAAAAATGCTCTGGCGGTGTCTTCGGTTTCTGACGATGAGATTTACATCCCATCAGTTGACCCAACCTTTGTTAAGTGGGGTGAATATAAGACTGTGTTCAATGTGTTGAATTCTAATCTATTCTTTCCATTATATATCTCAGGTATGTCTGGCAACGGTAAAACATTCATGGTTGAACAGGCCTGTGCCAAAGCCAAACGTGAATATGTCCGAGTTCAGATTTCGCCAGAAACTGACGAAGATGATTTGATCGGAGGTTTTCGACTAATCGGAGGTGAAACTGTCTTCCAAAAGGGACCAGTTATCAAAGCAATGGAACGTGGATGTGTTCTTCTGATTGATGAGATTGACCGAGCTACTAATAAGATCATGTGTCTTCAAGGTGTACTCGAAGGTAACCCTGTTCTTCTTAAGAAGACTGGAGAGGTGATCGCCCCTGCCCCTGGTTTCAATGTGATCGCAACTGCGAATACCAAAGGTCGTGGCTCAGATGATGGTCGATATTCCGCTGCCTCAATCATTGATGATGCTTTCCTCGAACGATTCGTGGCTACGATTGATCAGCCTTATGCAACCCCAGCAGTTGAAATGAAAATCTTGACTAAGCACGCGGTCAAATATGATGTCGATGACAGCAACTTTGTTGAAAAACTGATCGCCTGGGCATCGGTGATTCGAAAGACATTTGAAGATGATGCTATTGATGATGTTATCTCAACCCGCCGTCTGTGCCATATCATCAAGTGCTTCTCAATCTTTACAGATCGAACCAAGGCCATTGAACTCTGCATCAATCGATTTGATGAAGAAACTCGAACAGCCTTTCTAGACCTTTACACTAAAATTGATGAGTCAACTCCAACAATGGAAGAGCTTATCAATGGAAGTGAAAATACAACGGAAACGACCATCCGGGGCGAGTGGAAATCGTTTTAATAGTCATACTCAATCAATCGAGGTGGTGTCCTTTGGTCGGGGCACCACCTCACTATAACAAAATTTATGAATCTAACAGAACAACCTAAACCAGAACAATATTGGAAAGAACGATACGAAGAAAGTATTGAAGTGAAAAATGTAAAGAAGCCCACAAATCCTAAAGATGCATGTGGGGTTAAAAAGGTACCCATGAGTGGAATGCCTATGAATGTTTTAATGGAAGCTGGACTAGTTAAGCTCCACGGTGACCTAAAATATGGTCGATTTAACTGGCGAGAAGCTGGAGTCCGAGGCTCAGTATATTATGATGCTGCGATTCGTCACCTTGCCGCTTGGTATGAGGGTGAAGACATTGACCCAGATTCTGGTATTCATCATATCGCTCATGCAATCTGTGGTTTAGCGGTTCTTCGTGATTCAATGATAAGAGATAATTGGAGTGATGATCGACCACCACCTAGTGATACTGGATGGATTAATAAATTTAACAAGCAAGCCGAAAAAATGATTGACAAACAATCTAATTCTGATATAGTACTAAATAATGAAACTAAATAATAAAACAATAGATATCCTTCGAAACTTCGGAGCGATTCAACCCAACCTCGTAGTTGAGCCTGGTTCAACTATTTCTACCCTAGCAGAAGCAAAGCATATTATGGCTGAAGCACAGATTGATGAATCATTCAATTCTACTTTCGGTATCTATGATGTGAATGAGTTTCTTTCTGCTCACTCCCTTCTTGAGGGACCAGAGCTTGACTTTGCAGAAAGTCATGTGACTCTAAAATCTGGTGATGCTAAAGTTAAATACCACTTTGCTGATACCGAGATTCTTACTAAGAAGACTCAGGCAATTAGCATGCCTCCGGCTGATCTATCATTCACATTCACCGAAGTGAACATCAATAACATCCGAAAGGCTGCATCAAGTCTTAGTCTAGATGCTCCAACACTATCCTTGATTGTTGAGGACAGTAATATTGTAGCACGAGTCATTTGCTCTCAAAATCCATCTTCAAACACCTATTCATTAGTCATTGGTAAATATGATGGCCCCGATACAGAAGCTGATTATCGATTCAACATTGATAATTTGAAGCTTATTGCGGGAGATTATAGTGTGGATATCACAAATAAACTAATTTCCAACTGGAAACATGATACAGTAAACGTACAATACTGGATCGCACTTGATAAATCATCAAACGTATAGAATAAAAATGAGTGAAGAAACAGAACAAGTAGAACAAACAGAACCATCGATTACAATCAATGATTTTACCATGATGGTTAATATCATTGATGTCTGCTCAAAACGAGGAGCCTTCGAGGGTACAGAACTAAAGGATGTCGGAATTATTCGAAGCCGACTTGCGGAGTTTGTTGAATATCACAAACCCAAAGAAGAAGAAGATCAATCAGAACTTGATCTCGCTGAAACGGAAGAAAAAGAAGATAGTTAAATGATTGATGGTGGGTGCTTCGGTACCCACCATCTTTATCTTGACTCTCGAAACTTATTATTATATTATATACTATATGAAAGAAAATTTATTATGGGTGGAGAAATATAGACCTCAGAAGATTGAGGATTGTGTTCTACCACAAAAATTGAAAAAGACATTTAAAGAATTCGTTAAGAATGATGATATTCCAAATATTATTCTTGCTGGCCCCGCTGGTACAGGAAAGACAACCATTGCCCGAGCACTATGTAATGAACTAGGACTTGATTGTCTTATGATCAATGCTTCGGAGGAAAGTGGTATTGATACACTTCGAAACAAGATCAAACAGTTTGCTTCTTCTATGTCGCTTGATATGACAAAGAAGTATAAGGTTGTTATTCTAGATGAGGCTGATTATCTCAATGCTCAATCGACACAGCCTGCTCTTCGTGGTTTCATTGAAGAGTTCTCAGGCAATTGTCGATTTATTCTGACTTGTAATTTCAAGAATCGTATCATTGAACCACTTCATTCAAGATGTACAGTAATTGATTTCAACGAAGTGAAAATTAATGATCCCAAGTTGGCTGCAACTTTCATGAAACGTCTGCAATTCATTCTGAAAGAACAGGATGTTGAATTCAATAATCAAGCAATTGCTAATCTGATTATGAAACATGCTCCAGACTGGCGCCGTGTTATCAATGAGTGTCAGCGATATTCAACCTCTGGTACACTCTCACCTGAGATTGTTACTACTGGTGAATCAGAGATTAAGGAATTGGTAAAACATCTAAAAGAGAAAGACTTTCGCTCGATGCGAGCATGGGCAGCTAACAATTCTGACATTGACTCTTCGGTTGTTTTCCGTAGAATCTATGATAGTGCTTATGATATACTCGATGGTCAATCTATTCCACCAACGATTCTTATTTTGGCTGATTATCAATACAAAGCAGCATTCGTTGCTGACCGCGAATTAAACCTAGTTGCTTGTCTCACAGAGATTATGGGCACCGCAAAATTCAAATAATATATTATGTACGAAAAAGTAATCAAAATCGGCGATTGGATGCCTGTAACTGAAATCCCAACAAAAAATAGTAAACTCTATGAGTTAATTCATGGTGTTTATCAGGTAACAGAAAGTAAATATATTCGAGAGATTAGTGATAAACTTGTTCACGATAAGATTAACTATACTGGAACTGGAAAAGATTTGCAAGACCGTTCTTATGGTATAAGAGCAGAACAAGGTGACCATCCGGTAAATCATTTTGTGAAGATTCAACACCTTATTAAAGATGGAATTGACAGAACCAAGATTGATAAAAAAGATTTAGTCATTCGTTATGTCCAAACTTCAACTCCAAAACAAGGCGCAGCACTAGAGAAAAAGATTCATGTAGATTCCAAAAAGGCATTTGGTAAACATCACAGATGGGATGAGTGTTCTTCTGGCCCTTTGAGCAAACTTATCTATGCTCTTTCTATTCAATCCGAACTATCTTTAGAGCATCAGATTTCAAGTGTCAATATTCTTAAGGAACTAACACACCAAGCACTAGAAAAACAATTTTAATGACACCATTTGATTTCCTAAATTCAATCAATGAGAAGAAGTCTTATTTGTTCGATGATATTCGGGCAGATAATTCTGGTGAAGCATCTGATCTAGATTCAGTAGATCGCAAGTATCCACCCTTTATGGTGAATCGTGGTTTATCTTATTTTGTCGATACAGTAATGTTGGCGAATGAGATGAACCAACGATTCGAACTTGCAAAGAAGATGCAATATGATTTCTTATATCACGGTGTGAGAAAGAAGCGTAGATTCTCAAAATGGGTGAAGAAACCAAAAGATAGCAAAGATATCGAACTTATTAAAGAAGCTTATTGTTATAGTCGAGAAAGAGCTGAAGAGGTTTATGATCTTATCGATATTAAGCAACTGAGAAAGGATATGGATAAAGGAGGAACAAAATAATTATGTCAGTTAAATTAATATCAGTATCTAAGCCCGCTGTAGAGGGTGTTGAAAATGCAGAAGACCTTGTAGCATATTGTGCTCGAGTCTCTAATCCATCGAATCAGATGAATACAGAGACAGCACCAAAACTATTGAGGTATCTGATTAAACATAAACATTGGTCACCCCTAGAGATGGTGTCAATGACATTGGAATTAAAAACAAGTCGAGCAATCGCAGCTCAAATTCTACGTCATAGATCATTCTCTTTTCAAGAGTTCAGCCAACGTTATAGTGAATCAACTACTCTAACGCCTATTGAATATCGAAAACAGGGTAAGACAAATCGTCAAGTTGGAGATGAGCCATTTGAATTGAAACACACCAATGAGTTTCTGATTAACTCCATTATGGAAAAGAATTTAGAACTCTATAATGATTTAATTAATGAAGGTGTAGCAAAGGAATGCGCACGAATGGTTCTTCCACTTTGTACTGAAACTACAATGTATATGGCAGGCACTTTACGTTCTTGGGTTCATTATATTGATCTAAGAACACAACAAGACACACAAAAAGAACATAGGATTATTGCTGAAGGCTGTAGGTATATCTTTATTGAACAATTCCCTGTTGTCGCTGAAGCATTAGAATGGAAATAATGAAACTATTAAAGTTTGAAGCAAGTTGGTGTGGCCCATGCAAAGCTATGGATCATATCTTGGATTTAATGGAACTTAACATGGAGGTTGAGAAAATCAATATCGATCATAATGTTCAACTAGCGCAGGATAATGATATCAAATCTGTCCCTACTGTAATTCTGATTGATGATAAAGGAAAGGAAGTAGATAGACTCATAGGACTAAAGACCTTTGATGAATTAAAAGAATTTGTGAAAAATTAAATTTTTATAAATAATAGTATGAATGAAGATACTATTATAAAATGGACACCTGATGATATGTTAGAGGTTCTACTATCAGAACCCGATGACTTTCTTAAAATTAAGGAAACATTAACACGAATTGGTGTTTCATCAAAGAGAGAATATAATACACTCTATCAGAGCTGTCATATATTGCATAAACAAGGGAGATATTTCATCGTACACTTTAAAGAGCTTTTCTTACTTGATGGTAAGCCTTCGAACTTTACATTAGATGATATGTGTAGACGAAACACAATAAGCACATTACTATCTGATTGGGGATTACTTGACATTGTAGATGCTTCCAGAGCAGAAGATAAAACCAGTCTAAGAAGCATTAAAATTATATCACATAGAGATAAGCGCGAATGGAATTTAGAATCAAAATATTCCATCGGTAATGTTAAAGGTGTATAAATAAAATTTTAAGATCA
>Ga0228666_1000379_pt1 | contig 26286 bp, 7 predicted proteins | sample 80DmetaG_FD_182702 | JGI IMG/M metagenome (GOLD analysis project Ga0228666, IMG submission 182702) | Seawater microbial communities from Monterey Bay, California, United States - 80D | ecosystem: Environmental > Aquatic > Marine > Coastal | place: USA: California | collected 2016-10-11 | reverse complement strand
CTAAAATAAGATAAAAACTATATTTTATTTTAATGAATTATTAAGAATATTATTTAAGTTACCAATTTGTAAATTAATTATTAAATAAAATTTGTATATTATGGTAATAAAATTATTAGATAATTAATTCCTATCGGTTTATTAAAATTCAATAGTATAAAAAAAAAATTGAGGGATTATATTAATGTTACAACAGTTCATAAATTGGTTTTGGAGTAATGATGTTAAAAACAACACAAAAAAAGTTGAATGTAAGCATTATGCTGTTCATAAAATAGAAAAAGCATATCTTGAATATAAAAGTAGACAAAGATTAAATCTTCATATTGAAAATACTTTAGACACTATTATTCAAGATTTGAAAATTAAACAGAAAACGTCTTTAACTAAACCAAAAAAAATGAGAATTAGATAACATCATTAATTACGTAAAAAATCTCGTTCTATATATATATATGATTAACATCCTAGAAAAGTTTTTTGCAAACGCTCTATCAAAAGTAGAACCATTTACCGAAGAAAAAAATGCTGATAATAGTAAAAGCGTCATACCTCTAGTTCTTGCTGTAATACTAACAGAGATTACAATACTACTTATTGGTAAGCATTTATGGAATAATTACTTAGTTAATGCCGTTACTATTGTTAAACCTATCGACAGTGTATTCCATTTATTTGCTATTGGAATACTTATTAGACTCCTATTAGGTTAAGATTATTATCTTTTAATATTGTAAATATGAAACTTAATTTTACAATATTAAGTGTTGCTTTAGTTGTTCTGTTTTTATTTACTATTTATAATGAACAACTATTGAACCGTTTATGTTTTTTTAAAAAGAAAAGAGACTATGAAAACTACAGATCTATAATTGAACGTCAACCACATCCGCTAACAAGAGTTCTTAATACATTAAATAATGAGCTAGTTACAAAAAAAATTGCGGTTATAGAAAAACATAGTAGTTTTGGAAAAGGTAATTTTACAGCAAATATAAAAGCCGAAGTAATGCCTACTATTAATAGAATTCTTAATGATGTTAATAAACTTGGTAATTTAAGAGTTAAATTTAATGGATTAGATAGAATAGAAAAAATACAAGATAATAAACATAATACCCAATATCTTGTAGTATTCTTTATACATAATGTAAATGAATTTAGTTCTACAAAACTTGTTATTAATTTTTACAGAGATTTAGATGCCGTGATTTCAATAAGTTCTCTTAAGAGAGAATCTGATACAATGTCAGATGTGCCAAATTTAACAGATAAATTAATAACTTATAACCACACTCCTAAAGAAACTAATTATAAACAATATAAAAGAACAGGTGCGTTGGATAACAATCAAACAAATGATACATCATATGGAGCTCCATTAGCCTCCCTTGGGAATAATATACAAAAAAAACAAGAATTAAATAAAAATGTTATTTTCGAACCATGTCATTACAATCTTCATTTATGGGATAGCAGAGGTGTGAATAAGAGGTTTAAAGTTGATAGTAGATGTAAAAATACTAATAATTCTCAAAGACCCGCACCATTAAATATTTATGCGAATCCTACTGTATTTTCACCCATCCTTAATGAGCCATATGTTCCCGAATATTCTACATAACTAATACTATAGATTTATAAATGTCTTTTAAATCTACATGATTAGTATTTAAATTATCTGTAAATTTTATTCCCAGCGGAGAATTCTCACTTAAATATGAATATCCATCTTTAGCACCAAAATTTTTTATTTCAGGAGTCATTTCAGCTGGGTTATACATATCATAAATTTGCGTCCATTTATATGTATCAGCTACAGAATTAATTGAATTTGGATATTGCTTATGACGAACTGATTTATTTTTTAAAACAACTATATAATTATGATAATTTTTATAGGTATTAATAGATTTGATAATTAGGATGTCTTTATTTTTATAATTAAAGTCTTCTAATACTTTACTTCTAATAAATTTTTTATATTTAAATTCTGGTTCAATTTTAATTTTATATGATGCAATTTGCTTATCTTCTTTAACAAGAATATTAGTTCCCATAAGATAATTCATAGATGATGAAGATGAAAATCCATAATCAAATGGGAAAAGTATGGCAAATGATACATAGTGTTTATCATATACAATATCCTCGTCACTACTACTTGCATTCACACAATCATTTGTTTTAAGTCCAAGTGCCCCCAAGAAATCAATAATTTTCTTATCATTACTCATATCAATTGTTTCTAAATATGAGATAATGGAACCTATATTATTAAATATTTGTTCTTTACCTGAAGACCAAATTGCTGTAACAGGAAAGCTATCTATATTATTTTTTAGATTCATTATCAATTTATTACGAGGTGTATCAATAATATTATTTTTATAGGTAATTTTGTTAGGAGACTCTTTGGACAGATCACTTATATCTAAACTAATATTAGGAGAAGCCATATTAAGATTTACCAGTTCATCTTTACTAATAGTATTATTGTTATTACTTACTTTAATTTTAAGTTTAATTTTAACTACTCTTACTTTCACTAACGTAAACATGTAAATAATTAATTTAATAATATGATTTAATTTTATATCATATTTTTAAATATATATAACTATAAATGACTATTATTTACAATAACCTCCTTAAAATAAAAAATTATATATTATTTTATTTGTAAGACAAGGTCTTTAAATTTGACCTAATATATTATTAATTTTAGTAATATCTTTTGGATAACAAACAAGATAATGTCCATTGTTCAAATATTCCCGCCAAATAATAAACACTGGCATTTTTGTATGTAGATATTTTTCACCAATAACAGCTGAAACTCTCAAACGAACACCCTTTTCAGCCTTGTTATTAGTAATTTTACCATTAACAAGCTTATTATGCCTTGTATCATAGCGTTGAGTATTAAATACAATTATAGGGCATTGGATAATCTCACTAATTACATGTTGTTCTATAAAACTACCCCAACGGTCAACTATAAATTCTTCGTCGAGATCTAATTGTTCAATATCTATATCTCCTGCAAATAGTTTATAATAGTCCAGATATTCATCTAATGTTAACTCATGAACAATTTGAATACTATTTTCAATAGAAGTTCCCGTTTGAGGTATAATTTCTTGAGGATTGTCTTTTACATATCTTACTATCTTATTTTGTATAAATCTTGCTATATCTTCTTGTGTTTCAGAATAATGGCCCAAAGTTTTATCTAAATCTTTCACCTTTCCCCAACTATAAAATCTTTTAATTGAATTCATTTTATCACTTGGAGTAGCAAAATATGTAAAATTAGCAAGAGCGCGATAAAAACAAGCATTATCTCCAGTGACATCTTCAATTTTAAATAATTCAGGGTCAATTGTTGATTGTATAAATTCTTCCATATAAAATAATTAAAAAATAATAATAAGTTACTTTTAATATCAAATTTAAGCATTAACAATTTTAAATTTTCCAATAATAATCGGATTTGCTGGAATTTCTGTTAGGATAAGATTTTTACGATATGTATACATGACAGGCATAATACGATTAGCTTTAAATTTACTACTTTTTTTTACTTCAAGCGCTATACGGTATAATGTATGCTTACTGACTTTTCGGTAGTCTCTTGGCATAGCAAGATGAGCACTAGGAACACCCTCTAGATGAAACCAAGTATCTTCTGGATCCATTGATTTAAGTAGAGAATCGTTTTCACCACAATTCCTACCCATTCTAAGTGGAATTCCGTCAACTTCAAATTCTCGCATATTTCTTTTACTATAATACAATAATTTTAAATAATATCAAATTTAAAATCATTATTTTAACCACAATGATATGAACAACCTACAAAGCAGGCTATATATACTTCGTCACCGTTATTAAGTCTTGTAATATATTCTTCTTTATTAGGAATTAATGTACCATCTGGTAATAAGAATCTTGTATCATATTCGAATTCAAATTGTTCTTCTCCATCTTGTGTAATGTCTTTTTCATATTGAATATTACCATTTTCATCATATACAAGTTCTGTTTTGTTTTCTTCCATAGTTTTCATTTTTTGAACACTATGTTTTATTGAGTTACCATTTTCATCATAGATTATATTTCCTTGTTCATCGTATAAATCTACTTCTTCCATTACATTTACTTCTTCTGATACAGTTTTTACAATTTCTCTTCTAATATGTCTTTGTAATTCTTCGTTATATTCAATTTTGAATTCTGTAGTTGTGTTTTCCTTTGTTGTTGTTTCAGGAACTTGTTTTTTTATAACTACATTTCTTACTTTTACTCTCATCTTAGTTTGTCTATTAATCTTAAAATCACAATCGCATGTTATTTTTGCGACTGAATAGTTGTAAAGAATATTATCTGATTGTTTAGCACCATATCCAGATATTGAACATGTAGTTATGTAATCACCATTAGATATACTACCATTTTTATTACATACCCAAATACCACCTTCTCCTACTGAGTTAATGTGTATTCTTTCTTCATTATCAGATGTTTTATTAGACACTATACCAAATACGCGCTGGTCGTTTTCTACAGAAGATAATTGACAGATAGGTAAAGTATCGTTCATTTGAGGTTTTATTGAATTATCGATATTAATATAATCTCCTCTTGAACAAACAATAAGACCATAATGGTTACTGGTAATATTATTAAACGGAGCACACTTATTTTCTCCAAAGTTTTTAGTTTCTAAGTTAGTAACTTTAGATTGTAACTCAATTGTTTTTTGTTTTTCTGCTTCAATAGTTTTATCTAATTGTTGAATTGCAGCATGATGTAAAGAATATATTTTATTTTTATCTAGTATATTAAAATCATCAACTTCTTTTCCGTAACAAAATATATATTTCCATTCTTTTTCAAAAGTAAATGTATTATCTGAATTTGCTGTAACTTCAATTTCTTTTGTATCACTTTTATCTTCCAAATCACTCACGTAAAATTTGTAATTAATATTAGCAACAACATCAAGTTCACAACTCATATTATATTGAGTTTCGCCATCATTTGTTATTTCAGTCCAACTTACATCTTCTAAATTTTTGTATATATCGGGGATTGTATTCCTTTTTGTAGTTACAGCGCTAGGTAATACATCTTTAACTTCTTGAGCAATAAAGCCTATTGTTTTATCATCCCCCTTTGATTTATCTTTATAATTATAATATCTACAAGGTATATTTCTTATTTGTTGTAAGGCTAATTCATCAGGCACATCTTCTATATTTGTTTTAATACGTTCATCACTACTGGTATAATAATAGTATTCTGTCCATATACCATATAAAGCATATATTGATATGTCCCGCGCGTCAATGCTCGAGCCCGGGTAGGTGGAGACAGACGAATGTATAGATAATGCTCCCTTTGTAATAGAATCAGTTCCAATACCTACTCTACCATCTTTATCTATTTTAAGTCTGGTGCTTGCGGTAGTGCGGTCAGATGTGGCAGTGGAATATGTATCTAATAAAATTTCTGCGCCTTTCAAACGAATTCTATCTGGGCCAGGCGTGCCCGGTATATCATTCCCGCAAAATAATAATAACTCTTGTTTTTCATTGGCCTCCCATTCTCTACATTCAATAACGCAGTTCGCGCCAGCGTCATTTGCCTCGCCGTCGTCTCCATCTATAGAGGACATTATAATTCTTGAACCCACTTCACCTGCTCCGTGATCTCCCACTGATCGTTGACCTATTCTCAAAACGCCAGCGCCAGAAATGGGGTCATTATATGCTTGTAAAACATCTTTGTTATTATCTGCGACATGTAATCCATGATTCAATATGGTATCTCCGTCTACTCTCAGCGTCAATGGCTCGGGCGAGGAGGTGTGCCACCCATAAATACCAGTTCTCATAGACGGATGATTCTGCCATGTCTGTGGAAATATTCGTACATATCTAGCTTGAACTGATGTGGCAAATTTTATTAGTCTTTTGTGCTCGCCCATAGCGGGGGTAGCATCGGCAGGGGTGTTGGCTGTAAAAGTGGCATTACCATCCACTGTCGTCCATGAAGACGACGTGTCCGCCCGAGTCGAAGCCGTTATTGTTGTCACGTATTGGGTCTCCCCATACCAATCAAACCGCGGTTGCACAACAATACCGGCCACTGTCATTACAGATTGCAAATCTATTTCAACATATTCTGATGTCTGGTTCGCCCAGTTGTCCGCCACGGTCCTCGTACCAACCAGCGCGGTGGACCCAACCCATCCATCTGTTCCATCCAACTCGGTATTGCGCTCTATGTTCATAGGCCCTTGCCAATGATTGGTTGACTGCGTGCGGTATTGCCAACCTGGGTTGATGGCGTTGGGAGCAATATGTAGTTTAGCAACGGGATTCGTAGGCCCGATACCGACATAGCCAGCTGCGGTAATTCTCATTCTTTCTTTCAAAGCGGCTCTTGCCATTGTATCAGATGTAGGATAACCGTGACCCGCATAATTATTATTATGTCCAGTCATAAATGACAATCCTCCTCCGAAATGTTGCTGGTGAGCCTCCCTATATCCACCAATACTCGCTTGGGTGCTATTACCATCAGTAAATAAGATATGGTTATGTCTATTTGTCGCATCACCAGATAAACTTTGGTTTTCTATCTCAAGGCCATAATTATATGTCTCCGTTCCATTATATTTTAAAGTTTGTTTACGGAGGGGATTAGCAGTTCCTACTCCTAAATTACCATTTACTCTTTTTATGGAAATGGCTACTTCTCCAGAATCAGATGTTTCATGTCGTATTATTCCAAAAGTGTCCGATGGCAATACACTTCCTATAGTTTGTAAAGGGTTTCCGCCGTTGTAAGCAAGTGAAAATCCCATAGTATCACTTCCGCTATCTTCTTTAAAAAATATTCTTCCTCCCCCATTAGTACTTCCATCTGAACCTTGAGGTATAAGTTTTATTCCACAATCTAGAGCTCCATGTTTACAAGTTATAGTCCCTTTCACATTAGTATTCCCTGCAACATTTAATTTTGCAACAGTATCGTCTGTTCCTATACCTATACTTCCTCTATAATAATGAAAACCGCCAGATGTCTCTGCGGAGCCTGAGACACGGGATTTGAAATAATAATCTTCAGTACCATTTTCACTTACATAACTAATAACTTTTTGAGTGGCATCTTCATTATTATAATTACTTAATTTAAACATAGTGCCCATTGTGCCTGGAGTATTCAGCCCCCCTGCTATCATAAATATACTACTATCCACAGCATCAGGGGTATTGCTGCCCGAACCGGTACTGCTTCCTATATGAAATTTCTGTCCACCTTGTAATAGAAGATTTCCATCAACTTTAACATCTCCGCTAACACGAAGATCACTTTTTTCTCCTGCTACAGGATTACCTATCTGTACCCCTGATTCGAAGTCATTAGTCCAATTTAATACTAAAACTGCCGCAGCGCCTGTACCGGCAGCTACCAATGCTCTTGATTTCGACACCTCCGCATCAGGTCCAAGACATAAATCAGTGCTTTTAATAACCGCTGCCAAAGCACCATTAGCTTTTAATTGTCCAGCAATTTCAAGTTCACCACCTATTGTTGTATTACCTGTAGCTCTAAATGTTCCAGTAACATCTAACTTATGAGTTGGGTTCGTGTTCATACCTATACCTACACAAGAAGATGAAGTTCCTTCGTATTGAAGAATTAAAGAATTATAGCCTATGTTTCTTTCTTTAACCTGAATAAATCCTATTCCTGAGTCTGACACTCCTAAACCCATTGATTTAGCTCCCCCGCTATGTAAGGCTAATTGAGTATCGTGCTGGTGGTTTGTTAAATTGGTTATCCCGCTTGACGTAATACGTAATTTATTAGTCTCTGGATGGACTCCACCTCGCGCGCCTATACCTACATTGCCGTTTGACAGAATTCTCATTTGTTCCGTAGGGACATTCGTTCCGTATCCGGCCCCAACAACTGGTCCAGAAGTAGTTCTAAATATCATATCTTTACCTGGAATATCATTGGTAATTAGAAAATCATCGTTACCACCACCAATTGTATTTTTTGATTTACGTATCTCCTTGTATCCTATACTTATCCACTGTGATTGTGCTGGCTCGGTAATGTGAATCCCAGCATAATCACTATTAGTAGAGCCATAAAAATTAGCAACCCCTTTATTAATATTATTTCCACTTATTTCACTTTGTTTAAGTCTTAATGTTCCCTGAAAGTCAAATATTGCGTTTGTTGCTTGTGCGGAAAATTGAGGTAGTCTAAATTGTCTAAGTGGCGATAAATCAGATGAATTCATATAACTTTTTGCATCAAATAATCGATGATTCCCCATCAAGTAATGAGAGGCAGACAATCCGACACGACTATGCGTATAAGTATCGCTTAAAAATGGGAAAGCATCACTATCTGTAGCATGAATATCTACCACTGTTGAATTTGTATAGATTGTATATTTACCAGCATTCGCAGATGCGTATTGCCTACTGCCTGTTCCGTCAGCACCAGCACCAGAACCTCCTCTTAAATAAACAATTATGTTTTTAGAATGGCCGGTACCACTCGTATTATCATAAATAGCAAGCATTTGCCATTCAAGGCCATCATAAGCTCCATATTCAACATTAGCATGTGATCCTAAATCACTACTTCCTCCCCCTGAAGCTTGAACTTTTATAAAATTGTTATTAGGTTCACGTTGCCAATTAGAACTGTCTGTTGCTATAAAGAACTCGTGATAATGACTCATTTTAAGTAATCCTGAACTCAACGAAGAACTCGTAATAACAATCGCTGCGAAACTATCGTGTGAAATACCAGAAAAATCAACCTCAAATGAATTAAGAGAACCTCCTCCTCCTCCGCCTCCCACATTAGAACCATTTACTGTTAAACTTCCAGTAACATCAAGATTACCATTAACTTTAGTGTTTCCTTCTACATTCAATTTATATGCGCCAGGATTAGTAGTGCCTATACCTACATTACCGTTCAAGTCAATTCTCATTCTCTCATTGCGTTGATTTGAACCAGTGCATATAGAAACTCCATCATATCCATTAATACTTAATCCATCGGCTGAAGTAGTGTCAGCATGTGCGTATGTTAAAATGGATAAATTATAGTCCATATAGTCTTTTCTAAAAAATATACCATTTGTTCCACCGGCTCCGTATTCATATGTATCAACTAATAAACTGCCATCAACATGTAGTTTTTGCTTTGGGTCGACAGTTCCTATACCTACATTCCCACAAGAGTAATTTGCGTTTGTATGGACTTCTGGGGTGGGACCTGTATAAGTGGGCCGATCTATATATATTGCTTCTTTCATGATTGTATGTGTTTTTGTTGATAAACATAAAGCTCCCATATGAGTTTCATTAGTATGTGTTTTTGTAATAGAACGAATTTGAGCTTCATCAAAAGTGCTATTACCTAAAGCAATTGTTCCTCCAGCAATATTATCTGATCCTCCAATACTATATGAATTTCTTGATAATCTAAAAACTGGTTGTGTTCCAGTGACTTCTAATTTTGCACTAGGATCAGTAGTTCCGATACCTACATTACCTAATGGTGTTATCATCATTTTAGAATCATCTATAGTTACATCATGTTGACCTTGTGCCGGAGGTTCGGATCCGCCGCTATTTTCTAAACAAAAATGTAAATTAGAACGACCCCAACCGAGACCGTCTGCCGGGGTGTTCGTACCAGGACCGTTGCCTTCCGCAATTATAGCTGCTTTTACTCCGCCATCACTGTTAGGTGTACCTAAATATATTATCGAATTTCTATGCTCCCCCCCCGTTGTAGATATTAGTATGGAAGTATCTGAATCGGATGATACATGTAGTTTTTGCTTTGGGTCGACAGTTCCTATACCTACATTTTGGGCATCGTCAATAGTCAGCGCTACTGTAGAGGGTACTACTACAGAGTTACTAGTCTTGTGTCCACCTGTAGCAATTTGAAATCCGTACTTGTCGACCATGTTGGTATAAGTATTAATAAAACCGTAGTTGGGTTTACTACCTGTTATTTCAGAACCGCTCGGACCACCGGCGGTGTTACCATTCAATCCCATTTTAAAATTAACTAGTGCCCCATCTTGAGACATATGAATGAGAGGATTATCATTCTCGCCTTCCGGATAATTATTATCAGAGTCTGCCTCTATCCTTAAAACCACATCACCAGCACTTTTTAGGTGTAATAAACCGCTTGGAGAATTAGTTCCGATACCTACGTTACCATTGTGCAAAATGCTCATTTTGGTGCTAACATTATTATCGTTGACCCCATCGTTACCATGTGTATTAAAAAATAAATTACCTCCATATTGACCCTGGTGAGAGTAAGTTATTTGAACCGGTGTCCAATTATCTTGATAACCTATGTGTCTTTCTGTATTTATTAATATGTTATTATAATCTGGATCGATATTAATACCATTCTGACAAGATATTTGTCCCCTTACATCTAATTTTGCGTCAGGATCCTCTGTTCCTATACCTAAGCTTCCTGTTTTAGTTATTCTCATTCTTTCAGCCCAGCCTGTTCCATTACTTGTCATAAATCTATGAATTCCATTTTCGCCAGATGTGGTATCGCCCGCATGATAATCTACGGACCATCCACCGCTATGAGATATTTTTGATTTATCAGCATTATTAACTAATAATATTTTATCTCCATCACCGTGTGTGAAGTGTAAAGAGTCTGATATAAATTGAGAACCTTCAACGTGTAATTTTTGAGTTGGTGAGGTAGTTCCGATACCTACATTACCAGATGGTTTAATAAACATCTTATTTGCACCATCCAAATCAAATTGTATAGTTCCTGTTCCTTTAGTAGCTACATGTATATCACCGCTACCTAAATTTCCCATACTTATTTGAGGACCTGAATTTCCCACAGATGTTTCGTAATATGCGTAACCTCCACTAGATGAAATATTACTTGAATCTCCTACTGTTAGACCTCCTGTAACTTCAAGAGAACTTCTTTCAGTTAGGTTACCATTTTGAGCGTCCACAGGATTACCTATTCTAACTCCAGTAGTAAAATCATTACCCCAATTTAATACTAATTTACTACCGTTAGCTACCATTGCTCTTGCAGCACCAGGCACGGCATTAGGTCCTAAACATAAATCAGTTGTCAGTAAGTGAACAGCTCCGGTAACTTTAAATGTTCCATCAACGTGTAATTTAGATGAAGGAGACGTAGTTCCAATACCTACATTACCAGAAGAATAATTAGCGTTTGTATAGACTTCTGGGGTGGTAGGACCTGTATAAGTGGGTGGTTTTATATATATAGCTTCTTTCATAATTGTATGTGATCTTGTTGATAAACATAAAGCTCCCATATGAGTGCCATTAGAATGTGTTTTTGTAATAGATTGAATTTGAGCTTCATCAAAATCTTTATTACCTAAAGCAATTGTTCCTCCAGCAGTATTATTTGAATTTATATCATATGAATTTCTTGATAATCTAAAAACTGGTTGTGTTCCAGTGACTTTTAACAAGTTATTATTTATTTGCGTTACGCCACCTATTGTTGTGGATTTGGTTACATTGAGGGTTTCAGTGACTTGCAAATCATCATTTATTTTAACTAAAGAACCCCGTTGATTTGTAATCTCAAATTGATTAGAGTTATTAAATCCTACCCATGCTTGTCTATTATTTTGGACGGTTTCTGTGCTGCTTATATTATCATACCATTCAATATAATTATATGGGGTTGAAGTCAACGCAGTGCCTCCCCTCTGTCTAAAATGTCCTGATACATAAGCAAAATTAGCATTACCTGCTACACTAAGAGTAGTATCAAGAGTTACTGCTTGGTCGACATTTAATGTTCCTTTCACAGTTGTCATTACTCCATCTTTTGAAATATTAACTGCTCCTCCCCCAGTAGCAAGAGAAGTGGCTCCACTACTATCAAATGTAGATACCGATGTATCACCAGTTACATCTAATGTGCTACTAAGTATAGTTGCTCCTGTGACACCAAGTGTGCCTTCTACTTTCAATTTATAAGCACCAGGATCAGATGTTCCTATACCTACGTTTCCCGTGTTAGTTATTCTCATTTTTTCCACTAAAGAACTATCAGGAGCTTTTACCTTAAATAGATGCCCTCCGGTGCTTCCAGTCGTACCCGCACAATACTCAATATCATTACCTGATGACGATAAGGCAATCTTGGAACCAATATCATTTCCATAAAAATATATTTTGTCACCATCCACATTAGGATATGTTAACTGACTATGTACACTAATTCCTCCGCTAACACTAAGATTACTTCTTTCTCCGGAATAACCTATCCCCACCGCAGCACCCCCTTGACCAACAAGGGCTGCCCTCACGCCTGCTGCCGAGGATGCGGTGGTAGCCAGGCTGTGGGCAGCGTCAGCTCTGGTTTGAGCGGCGTTCACGTCGACGGCCATGGCCTGATCCAAAACGTCGACATAGTTTTTTGTTGCGGAGTCTTGATTATTTTGTGGGTTAGCAACATTAGTAATTCGGTTATAATTCATATTCAAGCCACTGGTAGTGCCAGTCAGCCCGTTAATACTAACATCTCCCGCAATATCTAATGTGTGTTGTGGATTAGATGTTCCTATACCTACTTGTGTCGAATCTCTTTTTATGGAAATGGCTACTTCTCCAGAATTAGATGTGGCATGTCGTATTATTCCAAAAGTGTCATCTGGCAATACACTTCCTATAGTTGCTAAATCGTTTCCGCCGTTGTATGCAATTGAAAATCCCATAGTATCACTTCCGCTATCTTCTTTAAAAAATATTCTTCCTCCCCCATCAGTACTTCCATCTGAACCTTGAGGTATAAGTTTTATTCCACAATCTAGAGCTCCATGTTTACAAGTTATAGTCCCTTTAACACTAACATCACTTGCTACAGAAAGAGTAGAACTAAGTGTGGTCGCTCCTGTGACACCAAGTGTATTACTTAATGTGGTCGCTCCTGTGACACCAAGAGTATTACTTAATGTGGTCGCTCCTGTGACACCAAGAGTATTACTTAATGTAGTCGCTCCTGTGACACCAAGTGTATTACTTAATGTGGTCGCTCCTGTGACACCAAGTGTATTACTTAATGTAGTCGCTCCTGTGACACCAAGAGTATCACTTAATGTAGTCGCTCCTGTGACACCAAGTGTATTACTTAATGTTGTTGCTCCCGTGACACCAAGTGTATTACTTAATGTAGTCGCTCCTGTGACACCAAGAGTATCACTTAATGTGGTTGCTCCTGTGACACCAAGTATATTACTTAATGTGGTCGCTCCTGTGACACCAAGAGTATCACTTAATGTAGTCGCTCCTGTGACACCAAGTGTATTACTTAATGTGGTTGCTCCCGTGACACCAAGTGTATTACTTAATGTAGTCGCTCCTGTGACACCAAGTATATTACTTAATGTGGTCGCTCCTGTGACACCAAGAGTATCACTTAATGTAGTCGCTCCTGTGACACCAAGTGTTCCACCAATATAAGAATTTGATGCTCTAAATGTACCATTAACATCTAATTTACTATTAGGAGAAGTAGTTCCTATTCCTACACTACCTGAATTATTTATAAACATCCTATTAGCTCCAGCAGTTTGAAAATATATATCAGAATTAGGTGAACTAAGATAGATTTCTTCCCACATTTTTATAAATCCAGTTCCACTCTCTTTTTTAATTTGAACATATTCATTAGACTTACCATATATCAAAGCATCTTCAATTTGTAATGGAATATTACTAGTAAATTTATCTCCTGTGGAACTATACGTAAATTCCTTATCTGTATCAGTTCCTGCCTCGATAATGAAACCGGCACCATCTGCTGTATCATTATTAGTTGCGTTTGAAGCCAATACAATATCTTTGTCTTGAATCGTCATATTAGTAGTATTAATTGTTGTAGTCGTCCCAGAAACAAAAAGATTACCATTAACTCTTAATTCGTTGCCATTTACAGTTAAATCGCCTGTTATTGTTGAATCACCACTTACTGTAAGATCTTTACTTAATGTAGTATTTTCTGATACAGTTAGAGTATTTTGTAATGTAGTGGTTCCTGTTACAATTAGATTATTATTTACTTTAACATTCGCTCCTTGTTCGTTCCAAATATAGAAATCATTATCTCCGCTGTATCCAACCCGTGCTTGTCTTGTAGTTCCTTGATAATATTCTATATAATTATTAGTTAGTGCTCCTTTTTGTCTTAAATTAGCTGTTACAAAACCATTAAAGTCAGAATTACCAGTTACATTTAATGTTGAACTAAGAGTAGTCGCTCCATCAACTTGCAGTGTCCCATCAATATTGGCATTTGATTTTATATCAAGTCCTAACCCTGAAGATAAATTAACTGTTAATTTCTTCTTTAATAAAGATTCTCCTTCAACTTGTAAAGATGTCCCTGTAGCTAATCCTGCTGTTAATTTACCTTGCGAATTTGTTGTTCCTGAAATAGTTGTGTTCCCTGATGCAGAAACCACATTAAATTTATTATTTACATTAAAATTACCATTTGTAGTTAATGATTGAGATAATGTTGTTGCTCCTGTGACATCCAATGTTCCTCCAATATCTAAATTGCTATCAAAAGTTCCTGCTCCTGTGGATTTAAAAGTTCCATCTAAATGTAATTTATAATCTGGAGAATTAGTTCCTATACCTACTTTACCATCATATGTAAGAGTCATGCCATTAATTTCACCCGTGCCTACATCATTGGCGTTTGACCCTCCAGGACCATTCATATTATTATTGTTTTTCCAATTAAACTGAAGATTTTTGTCATTATTCATTCCTATTCCCCAACTATGACTGGAGCTACCACTTGCTGACGTATTAGCAAGTTCTAGATAAGCCTCTCCGCCTCCTCCTTCTATTCTTACTCCACCATCTCCTGCGCTTTGAAATAATGCCAACGGCTCATTACTACCTGTTCCATATACATGGAATTTAGACGAGGGTGCTGTAGTTCCTATTCCTAAATTACCATTTTCTAATAATTTCATTCTTTCTGTGACCCCATTATCAGCATTTGAGGAACCAGTCGACCATATATAGTTATTAGCTTTCATGTATAAATCCTTAAAATGTTGCCAATCATATTTCATAGCATTAATTTCTATATCACCTCCATTAAATAAATGTATACCAGAGGAAGGATTTGTATATTTATTAGTTAATATTGTTTTAGAATACACACTAGTAGCATCATTAGTGTTATTATTTTCAATATAATCTATTATTTTTAGATTACCAATATCTGCTTTTCTATCATATTTATTAGCTCCTGTAGCACTTGTTCTTGAATTAATTACAAATCTTGCGGATTGCTCTCCATCACCTGGTCCTGGAGCAGTTCCCACAGTTAATACATCTATCAAATTAACAACACCTGTAACATCAAGTGTGCTACTTAATGTAGTTGCTCCTGTTACACCAAGTGTGTCACTTAATGTGGTCGCTCCTGTGACACCAAGTGTGCTACTTAATGTAGTAGCTCCTGTTACAATTAAATTGCTTGCTGTGCCACCATCTTGCGCTCCACCTATTCTCACACCATTTGAGAAATCATTATTATAATTTAGGATTAATGTGTTATCGACGTTACGATGAACGAGTGCTCTGCCAACAGTAGGTCCAGCATTTTGCCCCAAGGCTATATGATTACCTTTTACATATAGGTGATGACTTGCAGAAGACCCAAGAGTAGTCACTCCCTCAGTAACAGTTAATCCATTGTTCAATGTAGTTACTCCTGTAACATCAAGAGTATTACTTAATGTGGTTGCTCCTGTGACACCAAGAGTATCACTTAATGTGGTTGCTTTTGTGACACCAAGCGTATCACTTAATGTAGTAGATCCAGTAACTCCAAGTGTATTAGAAAGAGTTGTCGCACCTACTATATTTAATGTCCCTTGAGAGCTTACATTTCCTGTAAGTGCGGATACACTGAATTTATTAGTATCAACATTATTAACATTTAAATCATTTTTAAATGTTGTCACTCCTGTAACACTTAATGTAGATTGTAAAGTTGTTGATAATATAACATCAAGACTATTTTTTAAAATAGCAGAACCTCCAATAGTTAAGCCTCCATCAAAATCTGCATTACCAGCTATAGATAATGAACTACTCATCTGGGCTTCCCCTCCAAATTGAAGATCACCTCCAATTATACAATTACCCACTATATTTGCTGAACCGTTTACATCTAAAGATACGGTAGGATTATTTTTTCCTATACCTACTTTACCATCACTTAAAATAGTCATGGAATCATTGGTGACATCATCCATAGTCCCATTATTTTTATAATTAAAATGTAAATTTTTATCATTATTAGTTCCTATTCCCCAAGAATTATTAACATCACCTGTTGTAGCATTAATATTTGCTAATTCAATGTAACTTTCTCGACTGCTTTCAACTTTAATACTACAATCTGTATTGGCGCCAGTTGTTTTAAAAGTTGCTATAGGTTCCTTACTGGTATTACTTTCAATAAATAAATTATCTCCAACACTAAGGGTATTATTAATAGTGGTTGCTCCTGTTATATTAAGTGTATTTCCTAATGAGGTAGTTCCGGTCACATCAATACTGTTCATTTGAGTAGCTCCCGTTACATCTAAAGAACCTAATGTTGCTGCACCAGTTACGTTAATATTTCCAGATATATCAGTGGTATTAAGTAACTTTATTTTACCAGTAGGTATTTCATTAGATATTGTTATATCTTTATCAACTGATATATCTCCACCAAATCCAATAAAACCTTTACTAGTAGTTCCATCCGGAAACAACGTTATATAACAATGATCGCTTCCTTCCATTTTCAAAACACCAGCATTTCCTTTAACAGCTATTTGTGATGATACACTTAAAGTAGAATTTAAAGTAGTTGCTCCTGTAACTTCCAATGTATTAGACAATATACTTGCACCAGCAACATTTAACGTGCTTTCTAAATTTGTTGCTCCAGTAATATTAGTAGAACCTTCTACATGTAATTGGTCTGTAGTGGTATCTTTTAAACCAATAATTGTATTACCTATAATATTATTCAACGACGACTTCACAAATATATTTTGATTACTCTCTAATACAACATTACGGGCATTGCCTTGAATCGCACTAAAATCCCCATTATATGTAGCAGATGAACCGTGATGTATATAAAAATCACCTGTTCCAAAGAATGTTGTCGCACCATGTCCACCGCCGTCACCGAGTCTTGAAGTTCCATTAACATGTAATAAATGAGAAGGGCTAATATTATTTAAACCTACTTTACCGTCATTCTTAATTATCATTCTAGGAACAGTTGTAGCGGTAATAGTATCTTCTGACTGAGCAGTAAAAAACTTAAGCTCATCATTATCATCATTAGCACTATTTTGAGCACTAATAAATGTATCTCTATCTACATCTTTAACACCTCCAAGTGAACCCCATGCATTTCCAGCACCATAACCTTCATATGTATCTAACTCTGTATTATAGCGTATTTGACCGAGTTCTTCTGTGGTTGGACGTTGAAGTGTTGTGCCTATAGGGATTTTGACAGCATCATTTCCTGTAATATCAAGACTAACATTAGGCGAGGTATTCTTTATACCTACATGTCCGTTATAATCAATTGTCATATTTTCAGAGGAATTACCATTACTACTTGTGGATAACCCTAATTTACTGTGCCATGCACCTCCGTTAGTATTACGTGCGTCTGTTGCTATAATTTTAGCAGTGCTAAATGAAGGAGTTCCGTTATCTCCAAATACTCTAAAATCAATCCCGTTACTTCCTCCTATTGTTGATTTAATCATTGTTAAAGTATTATTACTGGCACTCTCCAAACTAAGAATCGTGGAAGGCGAAGTTGTTCCTATTCCTAGTTTACCTCCTACAGTTGTATTACCTGTTATTGCCAATGTATCACTTAATGTTGTTGCCCCCGTAACATCTAATGTGCTACTTAATGTTGTAGCACCGGTAACACCTAATGTACTACTTAATGTAGTTGCTCCAGTAACTCCTAATGTATTTCCTAATGTAGTTGTTCCGGTAACTCCTAATGTGCTACCTAATGTAGTTGTTCCGGTAACTCCTAATGTGCTACCTAATGTAGTAGCTCCTGTAGTTCCCAGAGTATTATTTATTGTTGTAGCACCAGTTGTATTAAATGTGCCATCAATATCTAATGTAAATAATGGTGTGTTATTATTAATACCTACATTTTGTCCCTTAATAGTAAAACTATCATTTAATGTAGAATCTAGGTGATGGGTCTGTATTTTAAAGTAACTTTGATTATAACTATCTTCGCCTTGATTCCATCCGCTTAAAATTTTACTACTTGTATATGTAGGTTCTGAACTGGAAGGTGTTGTAGGATTGCCATCATTTGTTACAAACTCTATTCCTGTTTGAGGTTTATTAGAACCATTACCACCGTCTGATTCAAGTTTTATCATGCAGTCACTGGAACCACTTGTTTGTTTTATGTGCAGATTACTTGTAGGAATTCCAGTTCCCAATCCAACATTATTAGAACCTCTTTCAATCGCTACTACGACTTCACCAGAACTGTTTCCATTATGTCTGCTTATACAAAATGTATTAGAAGGCCATGCTAAATTTGGAGGATCTAAACCTTCACCTCCATTGAAACCTAGTGAAAAACCATAAATATCGCTGTTATCAGTTTCTCTGAAAAAAACTCTGCCTCCGCCATTTGTAACTGAATTTCCTCCAAATGGGGTTATTTCAACACCTACATTACGTGTAGTATGCCGAGCAGATATTTTTCCTATTGTTGTTAGATCTGAACTAAATTGTGATAAGCCTGATACAGATAAGGTTGAATTAAGTGTAGTAGTCCCAGAAACTTGTAGTGTATCGTTTAATATTGAGGAACTGGTAACGGTTAATGTATCGTCAATTGTAGTGGCACCTGAAACATTAAGAGTATCATCTAATGTAGTGGTTCCTGTTACTGACAAACTATTTCCCATAGAAGTTGATGCTGTAATATCAAGCGTAGATTGAAGAGTAGTAGCTCCGGACGCAATTAGTGTTCCATTAATGTCTAATTTAGCAGTGGGGGCAGATTTTCCAATTCCTATATCACCGTCTTTACTAATCATTAATCTTTCTGAATTGTTAGTTACTATTTTTAAATAGTCGCTATCTTTACCTTCGATATAAGTTTTATCCTTAAAAGTAATTCTGTTAATATTTGAATCAAAAGTAGCATTACCACTAATATTAATAGTTGAATCAATTGTTGTTGCTCCACTTATACTTACATCACCATCTATAGTTGTATTTCCAGTTACACCTAAATTATTATTTATATTAGTTATACCTGTAATGTCTAAGGTAGAACTAAGAGTAACGGCATCTTCAACTCCTAAAGTTCCATTAACATGTAGTTTATAAGTAGGAGAAATCATATTAATACCTATGTCTCCATCATTTTTAATGATCATTCTTGGAACAGTTGTAGGAGTTACATTTTCTTCAAATTGAGCAGTGTAAAATCTTAGCTCATCATTATCAGCACCAGCGCTGTTTTCAGCTGTAATATAAGTATCTCTATCTACATCTTTTATTCCTCCTAAAGAACCCCATGCGTTTCCCGCACCATAACCCTCAAATGTATGAAGTTGAGTGTTGTAGCGAATTTGTCCTAGACCTAAAGATGTGGGGCGTTGAGCAGTAGTTCCTCTGGGAATTCTAATAGCATCTTCCCCTTCTATATCAAATGTTACATTGGGAATAGATTTATTAATACCTACATTACCATTCTGCATAATAGTCATAGCATTACGCTCATTAATATTTGTATCATAATCTAAAGTTCCATTAGTTTTCCAATTAAAATAAAGATTTTTATCATCATTCATACCAATACCCCAAGAATTAGTAGTGTCTCCTGTAGTATTAGAATTCGCGATTTCAATATAACTTTCGCCTTTTCCCTCTACACGAATTGAGGCATCTTTAGTTTGAGATTTAAATATAGCCAACGGTTCACTATTATAAGTAGCATCATTGCTTTCTATGTGTAATCTTGCATTTGGAGTTGTTACTCCTATCCCTAAATATCCTGATTTATCAAGAGTCATTTCTTGTCTATTTTCAACAAAAAATTTAATTTGATCATTATCATTATCATAGGAGTCTTCAACTGTAATATATGTATCATTATCGACATCTTTTAAACCTCCTAAAGATATCCATTCATTTGTTAGATTAGATTGATTATGATTCTGTCCATAACCTTCATATCTTCCTAAATCTGTATTATATCTAATATAACCCAATTCATTTATAGAATTAGCGACAGGTCTTTCAGCAGTATTCCCGACTGGTATTTTTATTGAGTCGTTTCCACCTATATCCAAAATAACATTAGGATTTTCTTTACCTATTGCTGTCTTTCCACCAATTGGTTGAATACTAATATTATTATAATTGTTAGGATTTGAATCATCAGCAACTTGTATTATTGAGTTACCGTTAAGTAGGACACCCATATTAATTGATTTTCCTGCCGGATTTTCAATTGAAAACTGTGTTCTATTAAGAGCTGTTGTTATAACATCTGTGTATGTATTTCCTGTTAAAATAAGAGTATGGGAAGGAGCAGAAAATTCATTGAGATTCGGATCAGGAATAAATGTTTGTGACCCTTTTACTACAAGATCTTTAGTTATTATTTTATTTCTAACATTAAGAATTCCAACAATATCAACATCGTAATCGGGATTTAATGTTCCGAAACCTAATTTACCTTCAATAAAATTAACTGATTCAATATTATCTGTTATGGAATCTCTTTTAACCTGTCCTCCTTTATATTCTGATCCGCCTACATATGAACGATTACTAATATTAATATCACCTTGTATGTCTAATGTAAATTGAGGATTAGGTAAATCAATACCTATCTTATTTGCTAATGAATCAACAAAAAACATATTATCTTTTTGGTCTGTTTTTACTCTAAAATCAGTATTAATTCCTGCCTCATTAACAACTACTTCGTTATTTTGTGAGTTTGCTTTATTTTCACCACCTATAGAAAATAGTGTATTATAATTGGCAATATTGTTAGTTCCGTCGTCACCACTATGAGGACCTCCACCAGATATTACATTAAATTTTATTTTTCCACCTTCATTATCTAATTCAGTAGAAGTGGCAATTGTTTGAATATCAACATATTTCTTCCAATTTGTTCCATCGGAACCTTTAAATAGTATAGAACCAAGAGAATCCCCTTCTTGAATGGCTACATGAATATTATCATCATTGGCATGTCTAGTTCTTGTAAATTCTATAAAGTTACTTGGTAACTCATTTTGACAAGAAGCAACTGTTACCGAACCCGCGACAGATAATGTATCTTGAACTACTATATCATTTCTGATAGTAGTCGTTTGAACATTTGTTCCCAGAAACGTATTTCCCGATACACTTAATTCGCCAATTATATTAACTCTACCCATACTTTCTGAACCTGACCCTTTTCCTACAAAAAGATTACGGGCAATGTGTGTATCTCTTTCAACATTTAAGTCTCTATCAAGAGTTAAATCATCAGATACAGTAAGAGCTGAAGGAGCTTTTTTATCATATTGCTTTCCTATAGCAATTGCCCTTAGCTGAATTTTATCAAATTGTTGTACACCGTAGCTATTCATAGTATATAATAAACTGATATATTATGATAACTAATTTACTTTATTAATTATTAAGTTAAATATAATTTGTATTTACATTTAATTTAATCATGTATTTAAATGAGATTAAGGTTTGAAAATTTTTAATTATATACCCAAATGCTCTTTTATGGCTTTAATCTGATTTTCAAGATCAGTAACTTTATCTTTTAGCTGGGTATTTTCTGTCTCAAGATTGTTGATTTTTGATAACAGTTCAGTATTTTGAGTTTCAAGAGTTCCAACTTTGGTTTTTTCAGCTTGTTGAACATTATCTATATCTTGAATAGCTTTATGGTGTAAAAACATTACATCATCTGTATCTATAGATTTAAAATCGCTTACCATAAATCCGTATATAAATACCCAATAATACTGTTTTTCAACTTTAAAGTATGTATAATCGGCATCCTCTTTAAAAATTTCTAATTCTTTTTCATCTTCCTCTTTTAATATTGTTTCTTTTACAATTATTCTACAATAATCAATTAACTTTTCGGTTTCAGTTAATTTCTTACGTAGGGATGGCACTTTTAGTAATAGATTATTATTTTCTGTTACATATTCACATCTGATAGGTTTTTTATCTTCTTCTTGAAGAAAATCTTCATTATCAGAATAAAATGAAAATATATTAGGAATGAATCTAGAACTTGTATCTACAGCTAGAGGAAATGCTTCTTCTAATTCTTGTGCAATAAATCCATATGTTCTGTATCCATGATGAACTTCGCTACTTATATTTTTTGGATCAATATAGGTGTATTTTCTTAATGGTGTTTCACGTATAATTTTTAATGTTTCTTCAAATTCAACAGGTTGAATATCACGTTTTATTCTTCTATCGGATTCTTTAGCAGACCTGGGATACCATATACCATCGCGAAATAAAGCACGACCATTACAACGTAATGACACGTAATAAACACTACTTCGAGCGCGATTCTGATAGTAGTCCATACTAGTATATGCGAAAGTCCCTGAATTATTACTGGTCCATCTTAATTTATTATAATTACTTCCTGGAGCAAAACTATTATTATTTTCTACTAAAAGTCCGCCACTATGCGTAGTGGCTCCACTAAAACGTGCGTTCCCATTAACATCTAAGTTATAAGAAGGGTTTCTGCCTATACCTAAATAACCAGATCCATTAGGCCCAATTTGAGTATTACCACCGGAGTCTTGTATATAAACATAGTCTGAACTGCTTTTAGATCTTATATGTGTATCGCCGGTAGGAGTATAATTGAAGTGACTTTGATTTCCACCACCTGGTGGAACAAATACAGTTTCACCAGTAATAGTTGTTACCGAACCACTTTCAGTTATATTATTAAATCCTCCTCCAGCATTATCATCTACATATTTTTTTGTTGCGGCATCTTGATCACTTGTTGGGTCAGCAACATTAACAATTGGGAGGTCATTCATATCTAAAAAATTCTGTTCTAACCTAATTCCCCCGCCTCCAATCACGTTACCGTTCACTGATGTAATATCATCATATATAATTAAATTACCATCAATTGTTGTATTACCTGTTACATTAAGAGTAGAACTAAGTGTGGTCGCTCCTGAGACACCAAGTGTGCTACTAAGTGTGGTCGATCCTGAGACACCAAGTGTGCTACTAAGTGTGGTCGATCCTGAGACACCAAGTGTGCTACTAAGTGTGGTCGCTCCTGAGACACCAAGTGTGCTACTTAGAGTTGTAGCTCCGGTAGCTCTAAATGTTCCATTAACATCTCCAACATTATCATCTACATATTTTTTTGTTGCGGCGTCTTGATTACTTGTTGGGTTAAGAACATTAATAATTCGGTTATTGAACATATTTAAAGTTCCGGTAATATTTGTATGATTTCCTAAAGTTATGTCACCATTACTATACTGATTAACAAGTGATAATGTCGCAGTATTATGACCACCAAAACCGAAATATCCACTTCTACTACTAGTTGGTCCCCCAGGATAAAAACCTATGTATGTATGAGGACTTCCACCAGAACCTTTAAGAGAAAGAGTTTCGCCGTTACCATTAAATGTAGCTTGCGAAGCTACAGATAAACTTGAATTAAGAGCAGTAGCTCCCCCAGTAACAGTTAATCCAGAATTCAATGTGGTTGCTCCGGTGACACCAAGTGTGCTACTAAGTGTGGTTGCTCCTGTAGATTTAAAAGCTCCATTAACATCTAATGATATATTAGTGTAAAATTTATCTCCTGTGGAATTATATTTAAATTCTTTATCTGTATCACTTCCTGCTTCAATAATGAAACCCGCTCCATTAGCTGTCGCATTATTTGTGGAATTTGTAGCTAATCTAATATCTTTATCTTTAATATCTAAATCGGTAGTATATAGTGTTGTTGTAGTTCCTTCTACTACAAGATTGCCATTTATTCTTAATTCAGAACCATTAACAGTTAGATTTCCACCTATTGTTGTGGCATTGGTAACATCAAGTGTTCCACCAACTTCTGTATTATCATTTATTTTTACTAATGTTCCTCTTTGATTAGTAATCTCAAATTTATTAGAGCCATTAAATCCGACCCATGCTTGTCTATTAGAGTCGGTTTCTGTAGCACTTATAGTATCGTACCATTCAATATAATTATCTGGTGTTGAAGTCACCGATGCGCCTCCCCTCTGTCTAAGATTACCTGATACATAATTACTACCAAAATTAGCATTACCTGTTACATCAAGAGTGCTACCTATTGTAGTTGCTCCTGTAGCTCTAAAAGTGCCGTTAACATCTAATTTATGAGTAGGATCTGCTTGAGAAATACCTACCATATCTGCTCTTGATGTAGAATCCTGTTTCATTGTTAATACTTTGCTATAAACTGGATCTCCAAAATAACCGCCTGCTGAACAATCTACTCTTTCAATATTAAATTTCAATTGCCGGTGGGGACCTCCTTCTGTAGATAATCTATATCTTAATGTTCCACTATGATTACCCCATCCAGAATTCAAAACTCCTAACTCAAGAGCTGATTCTCCATTACCACTTTGATATGGTATACATTTACCTACATATAATGCTGGTGCGGTAGAGAATCCACCTGATGAGAGTTTTAAATTATTAGGACCTGGAACTCCAGTTGCACGGACATGGGTAACACTCATACTACCAGCAACTTCTAATTTATTCTGTGGATCAGTTGTCCCTATACCTACATTACCATCAGCATGTATAAACATTTTTGTTGTAGGAGTTGTATTGTCTCCTTTACTTCCATTGTTGTTATGGGTTTTAAACTCGATATTACCACCATAATTACCAGCATAACTTTGAGATATTTGAACAGGAGTCCAATTATCACTATTACTTGTCCTTTTTGTATCAATTAGCTTATTGCTCGCTCCTACAGGTTCAATATTTATATGGTCGTTGACATGTATAGTTCCAGCAACATCTAATTTATGAGTTGGATTAGTTGTTCCTATACCTACATTACCGCCCGAGTCAATTCTCATTCTCTCATTGCGTTGATTTGAACCAGTGCATATAGAAACTCCATCATATCCATTAATACTTAATCCATCGGCTGAAGCAGTGTCAGCATGTGCGTATGTTAAAATGGATAAATTATAGTCCATATGGTCTTTTCTAAAAAATATACCATTTGTTCCACCGGCTCCGTATTCATATGTATCAACTAATAAACTGCCATCAACATGTAGTTTTTTCTTTGGATCGTCAGTTCCTACTCCTATATTACCAGCTGGGGTAATTCTCATTCTTTCAGCCCAACCTGTTCCATTACTTGTCATAAATCTATGAATTCCATTTTCGGGAGATGTGGTATCGCCCGCATGATAATCTACGGACCATCCACCGCTATGAGATATTTTTGATTTATCAGTATTATTAACTAATAATATTTTATCTCCATCACCGTGTGTGAAGTGTAAAGAGTCTGATATAAATTGAGAACCTTCAACGTGTAATTTTTGAGTTGGTGAAGTAATTCCTATACCTATATTTCCATCAACTTTAACATCTCCGCTAACACGAAGATCACTTTTTTCTCCTGCTACAGGATTACCTATCTGTACCCCTGATTCGAAGTCATTAGTCCAATTTAATACTAAAACTGCCGCAGCGCCTGTACCGGCAGCTACCAATGCTCTTGATTTCGACACCTCCGCATCAGGTCCAAGACATAAATCAGTGCTTTTAATAACTGCTGCCAAAGCACCATTAGCTTTTAATTGTCCAGCAATTTCAAGTTCACCACCTATTGTTGTATTACCTGTAGCTCTAAATGTTCCAGTAACATCTAACTTATGAGTTGGGTTCGTGTTCATACCAATACCTACATTTTGGGCATCGTCAATAGTCAGCGCTACTGTAGAGGGTACTACTACAGAGTTACTAGTCTTGTGTCCACCTGTAGCAATTTGAAATCCGTACTTGTCGACCATGTTGGTATAAGTAT
>Ga0228666_1000359_pt1 | contig 27162 bp, 23 predicted proteins | sample 80DmetaG_FD_182702 | JGI IMG/M metagenome (GOLD analysis project Ga0228666, IMG submission 182702) | Seawater microbial communities from Monterey Bay, California, United States - 80D | ecosystem: Environmental > Aquatic > Marine > Coastal | place: USA: California | collected 2016-10-11 | reverse complement strand
GCCCCACATCAATCACATCAATACCAAGACTAACAAGGGTCTGTTGCACCAGCGCTTGAACCATTGGGCCTGAGATGCGCGCATCACGACCTACCACTACAATGGCCGACTGATGTTTGGTTTTGATCCAACTGCCGTAAGCTGCTGCAAACGCAACCACATCAACAGGTGTAAGGTTGTCATTGATTTCACCGCCAATAGTACCGCGAATACCCGAAACAGACGCAATTAAAGTCATACTTTTGTTTTGTCAAATATACGCATACAGACGCATATGAATTATTTAGCGCACTTGGCCTTATCCTATCCAGCAACTGGCTTGGTTGTGGGTAACTTTATAGGAGACCATATACGCAATAAAGACTTGGATACATTCACAAAAGAAGTTCAATTGGGAGTTGAAATGCATCGGAGCATTGACACTTTTACAGACACGCACCCATTATCAATAGCCATAAGAGAAACGCTCTTTAAGGAATATCGACACATAAGCAGAATACTGGTTGACATCTATTACGATCACTTCTTAGCACTTCATTTTGAAACATTTCACAGACAATCTTTAGCGTTATTCAACAGTGAGATAACCGTTTTACTGCAACAACATGCGGGCATTATGCCCCTTTCTGCACAAGGCTATCTTAGGGGAATGAAAGCACAAAACTGGCTGCTGGAATACAGCAGTATAGCAGGCATTGATATTATTCTTACTAAAATGGCAAATCGCTCGGGTTTACACCCCTTAAAAACAGCTGCCAAAACACTTGAAGAGCACTACCTTTTTTTCCAAGCACAATTTTTAAAATTTTATCCCGAACTCTTGCGCCATTGTGAATCCTTTAAAAAAGAAGCACTTCACTAAAAAACTTGACTAAAATCAATTATATTCGAAGCTTGACTTGGCTATGAAAGATGCGATTATTGTTAAAGGTACGCGGGTACACAACTTGCAAGATATTGACGTGGAAATTCCACGTAATGAGCTTGTTGTGATTACAGGTCTTTCTGGCAGCGGTAAATCTTCACTTGCTTTTGATACCGTATATGCCGAAGGACAACGACGTTATATTGAAACCTTCTCTGCCTATGCCCGTCAATTCTTGGGGGCATTAGAACGCCCTGACGTTGATAAAATTGATGGACTCTCTCCGGTCATTGCCATTGAACAGAAAACCACAGGCAGAAGCCCAAGGTCTACCGTTGGCACCATCACAGAAGTATATGACTTCTTACGACTGTTGTATGCTCGTGCTGCTGATGCGTACAGCTTTGAGACCAACGAGAAAATGGTACAATACACGGACACCGAAATTCAAGCTGCTATTGCATCGTCCTACAAAGACAAAAAAATTGCCATACTCGCCCCCGTCGTACAATCGAGAAAGGGACACTACCGCGAACTCTTTGCTTCCATTTTCAAACAGGGATTCACAAGAGTGCGTACCGATGGAACTTTTGTAGAATTGGTGCCTAATTTTAAACTTGATCGGTATAAAAATCACGATATTGAAATAGTTATCGATCGGTTGCTTGTCAAAACTTCAAAAACTGACAGCAAACGCCTAGCAGATAGCATAGAAACCGCCATGTATCACGGCAATGACATGCTGATGATTTATGATTACGAAACAGAAAACACACGCTTCTACAGCCGTAAATTAATGTGTCCTAGCAGCGGTATTTCATATGCAGCCCCAGAGCCAAACACCTTTTCTTTTAACTCTCCTAAAGGCATGTGTCCTGCTTGCAACGGTTTGGGTGTGGTGCATAAAGTCAATCATAAAAAAATCATTCCCGACACTACGGTCTCCATCAAGGCTGGTGGTATTACCCCGTTAGGAGAAGAAAAAAGCAATTGGACATTTAAGCAAATGAACAGCATCGCCCAACGCTATAATTTTTCGCTTACAGACCCGATAAAAGACATCCATAAAGATGGCATGGAAGTCATATTAAACGGGGGCAACGAACGCTTTTCTGTAGCATCTAAGTCTTTAGGCATCACTAGGGACTACAGCATTGATTATGATGGTGTCATTCCATTTTTAGAGCATCAATTCAAAGAGGCACATACCACTGCGCTCAAACGGTGGGCAAAAGGCTTTATGGATGAAATTAAGTGCCCTAGCTGCGCGGGCTCAAGGCTCAGAAAAGAAGCCCTTTTCTTTAAAGTTGGCGACAAAGGAATTGCTGATTTGACCGAAATGGACATTGCCCAATTACATAGCTGGGTGCAAGGCATTCGTTCTGCCTTATCCGAAAAGCAACGTATTATTGCGCATGAAGTACTGATCGAAATAGAAAAACGCTTGCAGTTTCTTCTAGATGTTGGATTAGAATATCTCTCTTTAAACCGAAGTGCCAAAACACTTTCTGGAGGCGAAGCACAACGCATTCGTTTGGCTACACAAATTGGAGCTCAATTGGTTGGCGTACTGTATATTTTGGACGAACCTAGCATAGGGCTGCACCAACGTGACAACGAAAAGCTCATAGAATCACTTATGCAATTACGTGATATCGGCAATTCGGTAATTGTAGTAGAGCATGACAAAGACATCATGCTCAAAGCAGATTACCTAATCGATATGGGGCCAGGCGCTGGACGTCACGGTGGAAAGGTGGTAGCGGCAGATCATCCCAAGCAGATGAAGCAGATGGATACAGACACAGCAGCTTATTTGACGGGTAAAAAACAAATTGAAGTTCCAAAAGAAAGACGGTTAGGAAACGGAAAAAAACTTGAATTAAAAGGTTGTACAGGGAATAACCTCAAGCAGGTAGACCTCAGCATACCACTTGGCAGCATGATTGGTGTTACAGGGGTTTCAGGAAGTGGAAAATCCACGCTGATAAACGAAACCCTTTATCCAATTCTAAATCAGCATTTCTTTAAAGCAGTTAAGAAGCCCCTACCCTACAATTCAATCAAAGGTTTGGCACACATTGACAAAGTAATTGACATCAACCAATCGCCCATTGGCCGTACCCCTCGAAGTAATCCTGTAACCTACACAGGCGTTTTTGGAGAAATTCGCCAATTGTTCACCAAAACACCAGAGGCCCTGATACGCGGTTATAAGCCCGGCAGATTTAGCTTTAATGTCAAAGGCGGTCGTTGTGAAACCTGTCAAGGCGCAGGCGTAAAAACAATTGAAATGAACTTTTTGCCTGATGTGTATGTGCATTGTGATGCGTGCTACGGTAAAAGATTCAATAGAGAAACACTAGAAATCAAGTATCGAAATAAAAACATAAGCGACGTTTTAGAGATGACGATCAACGATGCGTGCCGCTTTTTTGAGCCATATCCCAAAATTTATCGTAAAATAAAAACCATTCAAGACGTTGGATTGGGGTACATTACACTTGGACAACAATCTACAACGCTCTCAGGTGGCGAAGCCCAACGCATCAAGTTGGCTACTGAATTATCCAAAAAAGATACAGGCCAAACCTTGTATATTTTGGATGAGCCTACCACGGGGTTACACTTTGAGGACATTCGGGTACTGATGAACGTACTCAACCGATTGGTCGACAAAGGAAACACCATGATTATCATCGAACACAATATGGATGTAATCAAACAGATGGATCATATCATTGATATAGGTCCTGAAGGTGGGGCGAAAGGCGGTACCATATGTTGCACGGGAACACCTGAGGAAATCGTTAAAAACAAGTCTAACCATACTGCCCGTTTTTTACGGCAGGAATTAAACACATAAGTTATGGCAAATACATGGACAGAAATGAAATCGAGCAACTCCTGGCTAACCTTTAAAATCATGGGAGAATTTGTCTCGGGTTTTGAACAAATGGGTATGATAAAGCCCTGTGTATCCATATTTGGATCGGCACGTACAAAACCCACGGATAGCTATTACAAGGAAACCGTTGAAATTGCAGAGAAAATAGTCAAGCAAGGTTTTGGCGTGATCACGGGTGGCGGACCTGGGCTCATGGAGGCTGCTAACAAAGGCGCACAACAAGGAGAAGGAACATCTGTTGGACTTGTTATTGAACTGCCGTTTGAGCAAGAGATAAACCCCTATGTTGACAACGATAAACGTATCAATTTTGATTACTTTTTTGTTCGAAAAGTGATGTTTATTAAATACGCCCAAGCATTTGTAGTGATGCCTGGAGGATTTGGCACCCTAGACGAACTCTTTGAAGCCCTAACGCTTATTCAAACAGAAAAAATTAAAAAGTTTCCCATCGTTTTGTTTGGTTCAGACTTCTGGGGTGGGCTTATTGATTGGATTAAAAACACACTTCTTACAGAATATCAGAACATTAGTCCCGAGGACTTGGACTTAATCAAAGTTGTTGATGATGTTGATGAAGCAGTAAAACACGTATCACAATTCCACACCAAACGGAAATTCACCCCTAACTTCTAAGTATTGCGCCACATATTCAGATTTTTTTTATTGCTACACGCTTTTGGATATACCCAAAACGCCTATGATATTAAGGTCAAATTTAGTGATGTCGATGCACCATTGGCCATTACGCAAAACATACATTGGACTAACAATAGTGATGTACCGGTAAAGACCGTTTATCTTTTGGATTGGAACCACGCCTATTCCTCTGCACGAAGTCAGTTAGGCTATTTTTTGGCGAACGAATTTGATTATAAATTGATTCGTGCCAGCAAGAAAAATCAAGGATACACAGATATTAAAGAAATGTATCGTGTCGGTAACATGCTCAAATGGGAAAGGCAACCAGACAAACGAGAGGCCATCAAAATACATTTCGATGATGCCATTGCACCAAATAGTTCTATTGATTTTACAGTAGTGTACTCCGTTAAACTACCAGATGCAACAAAGTTTAAGTATGGTATGTCCAAAGATCAGTTGTTTACCTACCACTGGCATTTGGTTTTGGGTACTCTAAATAGTGATGGCAGTTGGGGGGCAAACACCAATTTTGGCTTTGGCACACCCATGAGCCCAGCTGCGGAAGTGCGTTATCATTTTGATACTAATCAGGATTTTGAGTTGCTGCTACCGGCACAAAATACCACATCAATCGCTCCCCTACTGTTAACGCGGCTTAAGGCGTTTCAAACATTGTCTTTTGGGAACGCAACCCTAATAACAGATATGATTCCTGTTGATGAAACAATTGGTTTGGCGTCTCCTTTAAAAAATATTGAGGCCTTTCTAATGCGCAATTTTGAAGATGTAGATGCGCAAACCATCTGGGCTTTTGAAGAGGACTACAAATCCTATTCCTTGTTAGCACTTGAATCTATTCCTTCATTCATAAAGGCTTTTGACAAAGCCCAAGTCCTAGAATTAAAATTACTTAAAAGTTTATTGCATTGGCATATAACCCATAAATACGGACAGACGAATAAACAATCGGACTGGATTTTAGACGGGTTGCCTAATTTTCTATGGAACCAATATGTACAAGAACACTATCCGAACCTACCCATGACAGGGAGGTTACGCGATTTGCCATTTGTAAAAAACTATCACTTTGCCCAAGCACCCTATCACCGTAGTTGGGAGATGTCCACCAACGTATCTACCAACAAAAACAGGGGGCAAGCGCTTACCACTCCTAAAAGTAGTCTGACTCGTTATAACCGAAGGATAGCAAACCCCAGTCGTGCCGCCTTGGCTTTGATGTATTTAGACCATTATATTGGCGATGGTGTGCTTACAAGTACACTAAAAGACATTCCCAAAAGATCGTTGTCAAATGCTGTTTTAAAGAAGCAATTACAGCAAAAGACCGACAAACCACTTGACTGGTTTTTTGATCATTACATTCATTTGGATAATAATGTAGACCTAAAGCTTCAAGGTAAAAAATTGAATGCTGAAATTTCGCGTATTCAAATCAGCAGTACCCAACCGAATATAGCAATTCCAGTCAAAAAGATTTTGACCAGTGGCGCACAGCAAACTGATTGGCTTTTGAGCCAAGATCTGCCCTTTGAACAAAACTATAAAAACGCTGAAGTGAAAACGTTTACCGTAAACGAAAACCACTACATCCCAGAGCAACAATTAAACAACAACACCTACAAGCTTGGTAACGGACTGTTTCGCAACAACTTAAAATTTAGGTTCTTACAAGACATTTCAGAGAGCGGTACGGCATTATTGCTTTATCGGCCTGAGTTTGCCTACAATTATTATGACGGACTGCTAGGCGGTATTTCAATAGCGAACAGCAGCATTTTAGCCAATAAATATCGCTTTAAATTTAGCCCCCAATATGGTGTCAAGCGACAACAAATAAGTGGTATGGGCTATGTGATAGCAGATTTTTACAACGAAAATAGCAGTCATTATTTAACCCGAATTAACCTGTTTGGCTCGTCGTATCACTATGCGCCCCAATTGCGTTACACCGTTTTTACGCCTTCATTGATATTCTATTACCGTCCAAAGGGGATTCAAAACAAAGAGCGTTCATCACTACAGATACGCCACGTATCTGTACGATTAGATGATTTGCCCACAGAAGACGAACGAAGGGGATATGGCGTAAGCTTGGCTCGTTTTCAATCTCGAAAAGGTACCGCATTGGACAATTTCTCATACAAGATTGAAGCACAAATGGCTCGTAACTTTAAAAAACTAAGTCTTGATAGTGAATACATTACCTATTACGGGCCCAACAGAAGGTGGACCATGCGAATATTTGCAGGTACATTCTTGTCCAACAGCTCAAACGACAGCTATTATGATTTTAACGTATCTCGAGTCAATGATTATTTATTTCAATACGACCTCTATGGGCGTTCAGAAGCAGAGGGCTTTTTCAGTCAACAATACATTAAAGCCGAAGGCGCATTGCGCACTACGGGCAACCTAACAAGCGCTAACCAATGGCTGATGACCGCAAAATCGGCTACAACAATCTGGCGATGGATTGAGGGATACGCCGAAATTGGATGGGTCAAAAGTAAGTTTCAAACACCCGAAACCCATTGGGGTACTGGCATAACCTTTAACCTTGTTCCGGACTTTTTTGAAGTACATTTCCCTATCTACAATTCGAATGGCGCCGTGTATGCAAACAACGCCTATCCCAAACACATACGTTTTCAATTATCCCTTCGCCCAGCATCTCTAGCAAAGCTATTTTCACGAAGTTGGTTCTAGTAGATTAACGCTAGTCCTATTTTTCGTAAATTTGCAAAACTTTATGAAAACAGTCAACCTAGCTTCATCTAAAGGCACCTTCAACGATTTTAAGTCGGACGTACTCAACGACTACTACATTGCGGCACTAAGCCGTCAGGTAAGTATTTTAGGTAGAAAAGAAGTGCTTTCTGGCAAAGGGAAGTTTGGGATTTTTGGCGATGGTAAAGAGCTGGCACAAATTGCCATGGCGAAAGTCTTTAAAAACGGCGATCACAGATCGGGATACTATCGAGATCAGACCTTTATGATGTCTATCGGTGGATTAAAGCCCGAACACATCTTTGCTAGCGTCTATGGCCATGCCGATCATATTGCAGAACCCATGTCTTCTGGTAGACAAATGGTGGGGCATTTTAATACCGACACCTTGGACAACGAGGGTAATCTACTGCCATTGGTCGAATCAAAAAACGCCTTTTCTGACGTTTCGTGTACGGCTGCACAAATGCCAAGGCTCTTGGGCTTGGCACACGCCTCCAAGTTGTTCCGAAAGGTAGCCTCCATGAAAGATGAAAAGCTCTCTCATCAGGGAAACGAAGTTGCTTGGGGTACCATTGGAAATGCCAGTACGAGCGAAGGATTATTTTTTGAAACACTTAATGCTGCAGGTGTATTACAAGTACCCATGATCATTAGCGTATGGGACGATGGCTACGGTATATCGGTAGACAACGCATTTCAAACTGTTAAGGAAAGTATTTCAGAGGCCATGCGTGGCATGCAGCGCACAGACGATAAGGCGGGTATCGAAATTATTGAAGTAGCCGGTTGGAACTACCCTGCCCTAGTTGAAGCCTATACACGCGCCAGTGAACTTGCACGAAGCGCGCATGTTCCTGTATTGATTCATGTTCAAGAACTTACCCAACCCCTAGGCCATTCAACCTCAGGGTCACACGAGCGTTACAAATCCGATACGCGCTTGGAATGGGAAAAAGAATTTGACTGCAACCTAACTTTTAGGAACTGGATATTAGAAAAGAAAGTAGCAACTGAAGATGAGCTTAGTGCCCTTGAAGAAAAGGCAACAACAGCTGCTAAAGCAGCTAAAACTACTGCCTGGAATGCCTATTTAGCGCCTATAGACGAAGAACGACAAGAAGCGCATCAATTGGCGCAAGCACTTATTGCAAACGCCCAAGATTCGGATGCACTTATGCCCATAGCTAAGGTGTTATCCAAGAAAAATGTGCCTTACCGCAAACCGATCTATGCAGCTGTACGTGAACTCTTGTGGCTCACACGCAGCAACCCTACCCCAAGCAGAAAGACGTTACAGGACTGGTGGCATAAAAAACAACAAAAGACGCAGACGCTCTATAGCGATAAGCTCTACAACGAATACGATAACTCCTCCTTGAATATTGCGAGTATTCCTGCTAAATATGGCGAAGATTCGAGTCTCGTTGACGGACGGGTGGTGTTACGCGACAATTTTAATGCTTTATTGGAACAATATCCCAAACTCTTGATATTTGGTGAGGACAGTGGCAAAATAGGCGATGTGAATCAAGGTTTAGAAGGGCTTCAAGCTCGCTATGGCGAAGAACGTGTAGCAGACCGAGGCATTCGTGAAGCCACCATTATTGGTGAAGGTATTGGCATGGCTTTTCGTGGTCTACGGCCTATCGCTGAAATACAATATTTAGATTATGTGCTTTATGCACTGCAGATCATGAGTGATGATTTGGCCACACTCCACTACCGCACACGTGGCAAGCAACGTGCACCCCTTATTATTCGTACTCGAGGCCATCGACTAGAAGGCATCTGGCATTCGGGCTCTCCCATGGGTGGTTTGGTAAGTTTGCTTCGTGGTATGTTTATATTGGTTCCCCGCAACCTTACACAGGCTAGTGGGATGTACAATACCCTCCTTCAAGGGCAAGATCCGGCTTTGGTCATTGAACCGCTTAATGGCTACCGTCTCAAAGAAAAACAACCAGAAAATCTCGATGAATTTACAGTTCCTATTGGTATTGCTGAACAACTACGCACAGGAAATGACATTACGATGGTCTCCTATGGATCTACGCTCAGACTGGTTGAAGAAGCTGCTGAAACCTTGGCGCACATGGGCATTAGTGCAGATGTAATAGATGTACAATCGCTAATTCCTTTTGATGCCACCAATATCATTGGCGCAAGTGTAGAAAAAACAAACCGACTGTTGATTGTTGATGAAGATGTTCCCGGTGGTGGAACGGCTTATATCCTAAGTCAGTTGTTGGAAAAGCAAGACATTTATCCTCATTTGGATAGCCAGCCCAGCTTACTGACAGCCAAAGACCATCGACCGGCCTATGGCACGGATGGGGATTACTTTTCTAAACCATCTAAAGAAGATATCGTAGAAGCAGCCTATGCCATTATGCACGAGGCAAACCCGAATCAATATCCTGCGCTCTAAGCAATATGGCTTAACAGCTCTTGCAGCACTTCTCCCTCCGACGTAGGAACGGCATCAACGCCTTTAACGGCCAAATCTGCTTTTTTAATAATTCCCAAAATGGGTACTATTGATTTCAGAGGATACCGCCTTGCCGCTTGTTCGATTTCACGTACAAAAAACGGATGTATGCCCAAGGCTTTGGCTACGGAATCGGGATTTTTAGACGGCAAACCGTGGTAGGTGAGCAATTGCATAAAGTAATTGTGTAGGCTCCTTATGGTACCCAGTAGTGGGTGTTGTCGTGGATGACGACCAAAGAAATGTGCGATGGTATAGGCTTTGGCCGTATGACCGTTGCCTAGGGCTTTGCGTAACTCAAAGTTGTTGTATTCTTTACTGATGCCCACATGCTGCTCAACGTGGTCTGCAGTAATGGACTCCCCAGATGCAACAACTAAGCAGAGTTTGTTGATTTGATTGTAGAGGGTACCCAAATCGGCACCTACGCTCTCAGCCAAAACGGCAGCGGCCTTAAAATCAATCTTTCGTTCTTGTTCACGCACTCGCTGCTCAATCCAGGCAGGCAGCTTGTCGTCATAGAGTTTTTTGGTTTCCACAACGGTTCCGTTCTTGGCAATGGCCTTGTACAACTTTTTACGCTTGTCTAATTTTTTGTTTTTATAACAAATCACCAAAACTGTAGTAGTTTGGGGTTGTGCTGCATAGGCCTCCAGTTTCTCAATACTGCGGCTGAGTTCATGGGCTTCACGCACCACCACCAATTGATGGTCTGCCATCATAGGAAAACGCTTGCAAACCGAGACAATTTCTTCGATACTGGTATCTTTGCCGTATAATATGGTTTGGTTAAAATCACGCTGATCTTCGGGCAGTACGGTATCGGTGAGCAACTGACTCAATTGGTCAATAAAAAAGGGCTCATCTCCCATCAAAAAGTAGATAGGTGTAAAATTTCGATCTAAAATAGCACGCTTAGTGCTTGCGTATGCATCCAATTGAAAAATAATTTAGCACTTTTGTGGTCATGCAAGCCTTGGCATTCCCGACTTTTAGCTTCACTACCAAAAGTAGCGAAAACAAACGCTTTATATTTGATCCGATCCGAAAAAAGTTTGTATTGCTTACACCAGAAGAATGGGTGCGCCAGCACGTCATACAGGATTTGCTCGACAAAGGCATCAGCAAGACACGTTTGAGCATTGAAAAACAATTTGAAGTCATGGGCCAACAAAAACGTTTTGATGTGGTAGTGGCTGGATCCAATGCAAGCATTGCCCTATTGGTAGAGTGTAAGGCTCCTGAAGTGCCCATCACCCAAGCGACCTTTGATCAAATTGCACGTTATCAGTTGGCGCTTAACGCCAATTACCTGATGGTCACCAATGGGCTAGCGCATATTTATTGTCAGATAGACTACACCCAACAGACCTATCACTTTATGCCAGATTTCCCCCTAAAAGGACTTGCCTTATGACAATAGCCATCGCCATATTGAACTACAATGGTGCTAAACTGCTAGAGCAGTTTTTGCCCTCCGTATTGGAACACAGCACTAACGCCAAGGTCTACGTTATTGACAACGGCTCCACAGATAATTCGCTAGAAGTGCTTGCAACAAGATTTCCCAAGGTTACGGCTATTCCTTTACATGAAAATACAGGCTATGCCGAGGGATATAACAGGGGATTACAAGAAATAGATGCTGATGTAGTTTGTTTGTTAAACTCAGACATTAAGGTAACACCTCACTGGTTGTTGCCCATAACCGCTTTTTTGGAAACACATCCCGAAGTGGCGCTCTTACAGCCCAAAATCAAGGATTTGGCAAGACCAGATCACTTTGAATATGCTGGTGCAGCAGGCGGTTATTTAGATATCATGGGACTCCCCTACTGCCGTGGCCGAATGGGTAGAACGTGCGAAAAAGACATTGGGCAATACGACAACAATGCGCAAATAACGTGGGCTAGCGGAGCTTGTTTGTTTGTGCGAAAATCGGTTTTTAAAGCACTTGGGGGATTTGACGCTTCTTTTTTTATGCATTTTGAAGAGATAGATCTGTGTTTGCGTGCACAGGCCAAGGGCCATCAGGTTTGGGCGATTGGCAACAGTGAAGTTTACCACAAAGGCGCTGCCAGTCTTGCAAAACAACACCCAAAAAAGCTCTATTACAACATACGCAACTCCCTGCTGACCTATACCAAAACCTTGCCCATAGTACCCTTGCTGTGGGTATATGTGTCTCGTTTGGCTTTAGACACAACGCTGGTGTTGTATTTTATGGTGCAATGCAAATTTGACCATGTGCGTGCCATAGCCAACGCCTACAATGCCTTTTTTGAACGTTTTCAGCGCACTTTTAGCAGGCGCAAAAACACCCTAAATCGATTGCGCTTGCGCAGTGTTTTGATAAGATTCTAATGTCTTTTGAATTGGTTTTCAGTTACTTGTAAAACACTTATTTAAATTTATATATAGCACATTATCAATAAGTTAGGTTTGTTTTTATAAAAGATTTTTCATAAGTTAGAAGCAACAAATCTTTAGTCATGTAACAACTTTATTACAAAGGGGTTTTTATACTTATAACATTCGCCTCATATGCCCAAGTAACAACCGGGCACTTTGGAAGTAATAAAACCCTTGATGGTGTTGTTCAACCGCATCACAGTCACACAACAAATAAATGGATAAAACTTGCAGAACTAACCCTAAATGGGAATTGGAACCCTGCGGGTATAACGGTAGATTTCTTTCCACGAAATTCTAATCACGGAGATTCCAGGCAACAACTAAATGTGCAGTTTAGGAACAACCGAGTGGGCATCGAAAGCTCGTATGACATTTCATTAGTTACTTTTTACGGGCAACAAAAAACACTTAATGATGTAAAAGTCGTACACACGTCTGGTTCTGGTATTTCCAACAACAAACTCTCTGTTTGGGTACAAATAGGTATTAGTTGGCTAAGCTATGTCCCTATAGAAGTTAGAACCTACGGCAGGGTTACGTTTAAAATTACTAACCAACCTTGCTATACTTCTGTTCAAGACAGAGGTAAAACGTTTGGTTTAAAAACATATTATGGAATGACTAATGACAAGTTTGAAGTTGCAGGCAACATCCGCGCGAAGGAGGTTAAAGTAGAGTTGGAAAACTGGCCCGATTATGTGTTTGCCCCCGAGTACGATTTGTTATCTCTTACTGAGGTAAAAAGCCACATTGTTGAAAATGGTCATTTGCCTAACATACCCACAGCAGCCACAGTAGTCTCGGAGGGCATTTCCCTAGGCGAAATGAACGCCAAGCTATTGCAAAAGATAGAGGAGCTTACGCTATACACAATTGCGCAAGAAGAAAAGTTGCAGCAGTATCAGCAATCACTAAGTGCATTACAAGCTCGTTTTACTCAAATGGAATCCCAAATGAAAGACTATGAAAAACATAATTTTTACCCTAATTCTAGTAAGTAGCACTATAGCAGTTGCACAAATAAATAATAACAGTGCGCGTTCCAACTCTTTTGGAGATGTACAATTAAGGCGTTACTATGCAGGCGATACGACATGGAAAAGGGCTTTGGTTGTAGGGTATAATCGTTCCAATAGCGATACGGAATTGCACCTAAACTATGGTGGAGATTTTAACGTTGGTACCAGAGTACATGGGAATAAATTTATTATGCATGGCAAGCTCAGGGTCCTCAAGCTCAGAAGTGGGTACTGTCCCCCCTGGCGCGCGTTTGTAAGGCATGGCCATAAACCAACCTTATGCGCGGTTCTTACTTTCTTTAGTTGGCACCCTACCCTGATTGCCCATGCCGTCCATATCGAGTACATCAACGGCTGTGGGACGCTCTTTTTTACGAGACGCATGTTGCTTGGAAATAATTCCAATCAAGAAAAACGTATACACCAGTACTATGCCCAGTCCAATAAAAAACATAATGCTATTTGTCATCTTTCCGTCTTTGTCTGATGGCTATGGCAAATCCCAAAATGGTTATGGGCCAAAGTCCTACGTAAATGCCTTCTAACTCGTTTCCCGTAAACCAAAGGTATACCGAGTACACAAAGCTGAGAAAAGCCAATATAATAGGATAATACGTGTTTAAAAATTTCATAGCACGAATTTAATACGCTACAATTTACTTAAATTTTAATAAAGTCATATTTCTATAGCTATACCACAAAAAAAAACACCCCAAGGTTCTGTATACAAACAGAAGCCGGAGGTGTCTTAAAAAAGGGTATCCTAAATTACTCTGCGTCTGGAGCTACCGCCATCATTATGCCCATAGCATCACCGTAATCACCACCGTTGATGATACGTCCTGCATCATCAAAAGTCATGTAGTGATAAAACTTAGCCGCAAAAGATTTTCCCGATGCTACGCTAGTGCCACGCCACGTGCCATAGGTCCGTACACTTCCATTGGGAAGGTTGGTTTCTGGATCTACACCCGGCAAAAAGTTTTCGGGCGTATACGTAATATCATCCATAGCAGCATGCCATCCACCCATATAGGCAAGCACTTCTGCTTTGGTAGTCATGAGCTCCATCCCGTAGAAGGCGCCTTGGTATTCTACTTCTTCAGCAAACATTTCAGATATGGCTTCCATATCCTCTGCTTCAAATGCCGAAAACCACGTTTTGGCGAGATCAACATTCTTGTCAAATGCAGGGTTTGGGTTTTGTGTACACGAAACCAAGAGAAGGGCTGTTGTAAAAATTAAAAGTATTTGTTTCATTTTGCTTTGATTAATTATTTCTCAATTTACAAAAAAATCAAACCTGAAGAATCATATTACTGCATCAAAACGAAAAATATTCGCGCTATGGTTTATTTACACGCCCCAGTTGTCCAAGACAATACACCTGCAGCACTTGCAACACAGGCATTGCTGTAGGTCTTATCATCACAACCACAAACGGGGGTATAGTCCATGGTACAAACAGTATCGGGCATTGGTTCGGTAAGGCAATCTGTATTGACGACAGTTACATCGTCATTAGTACATGTAAACGACAGTGTTAACAAGGTAAAACACAAGGCTGATATTATTTTTTTCATAGCGCTGATTCTAGGCCAATGTAGTTAGGTATTCATGTGCTTTATGGTTTGTTTTTGATAGGGTTGAAACGGTTGTTTTAGCAGACTTCCTACCCTACTGTTTTCAGCTTCGTTTGGAAAAACATCCACGCCATATACAATCTCTGAGGCAGCCAAGTTTTTATACGTGCCTAACAAACGATCCCAAATCGCAAAAATATTACCAAAGTTACTATCGGTATAAGGCAAGACATAATGGTGGTGTACCTTGTGCATATGTGGCGTTACCAGTACATAACTGAGCCATACGTCCAGTTTGTTGGGCAACTTGATGTTGGCGTGATTAAACTGGCTTAAAACTACCGACAGCGATTGATAGAGCATCACCACACCAATGGGAGTGCCCAATAGAAAAACAGCTAGAAGCGTAAAGGTAAAACGCACCAAACTCTCTAAGGGATGATGGCGGTTGGCCGTAGTCGTATCGACATGATGATCGGAATGATGTACCAAATGCACCATCCATAAGGGCTTTATTCTGTGTTCAACCCAGTGGGCCAAATACGCCCCTATAAAATCCAAAAGCAATACACCCAAGACAACATACAACCAAAACGGCATGGCAAACATTTGCAACAGACCAAAAGCGTTAGCTTGTGTCCAATCAGCGGTATTTAACAGCAAAAACGCCAAGAAAAAGTTAACCAAAACAGAAGTCGCTGTGAAAAAAAAGTTGGGCCAAGCATGACGCCATTTTTTGTAGTGCAAACTGCGAGTGGGCACCAGTCCTTCTATCAACCAAAAGAGCGTAATGCCGCCTACCAGTATGATACTGCGATGAAGCGAAGGAATGGTTTCAAAGTATTGGACGATGTCTTCCATGATCCAAATATATTGATTTTAAGCTACTGACCGTTCAACATACGCTGTACAGTTTCCAGTGTGGTCAGTAATTTTATCTTGTGTACCGAGTCGATAAACTGTCCGTTTTCGAGTCTTGCTTGAAGAACTTCGATGAGTTCAGCTATGGATTGATTGGGTTGAATCATAAACTATAATTTAAAATCAAAATTAAAACAATTAGCCTTATGAGTTGATATAAAAGCAAGTTTGTACTTTTACGGAGATTTACAATTCATGAGACCATTTAAATCTGCCATAAAAACAAGCAAAGCGAGTTATAAAGAGAACTACGCCGAGATGGAAAAACTGGTGCAAGAATTGCATCAACTTCTAAAAAGCAGTCAAGCGCAAGGAACAGATGCTTCCATTGCACGTGCACGAAAGCGTGGAAAGCTTTTGGCGCGTGAACGCATTACCATGCTGTTGGACAAAGACAGTCCGTTCCTTGAACTCATGCCGCTAGCAGGACTTACGCACGAAGGCGGTTTTGGCCCTGGAGGTACTACAGTGGCCGGGATAGGCTACGTAAACAAGCGTTTGTGTTTGATCAATGCAAACTTGGGCACCCGCAAAGGCGGAGCTGTAGACTATGCGACTAGCCTCAAGGTATTGCGACTTGGCGAAATTGCCTTAGAAAACAAATTACCTACCATTAATTTGGTAGAAAGTGGTGGTGCTAACCTACCCGACCAAGACCGTGTATTCAACAATTACGGTGCTTCTTTTAGAGAAATGTCCAGACGTTCTAAATTGGGAATTCCAACCATATCTGTGGTCTTTGGAAATGCTACCGCTGGGGGTGCTTATGTTCCTGGCATGTCAGACTATACCATCATGCAAAAGGATGCTGCAAAAGTATTTTTGGCTGGCCCTCCGCTAGTAAAGATGGCCACCAATGAAATTGCCAACGACGAAGAGCTTGGTGGAGCCAACATGCACAGCCGTATTTCTGGTGTTGCCGACTTTTTGGCCGAGGATGAACAAGATGCCATTAGCATTGCAAGAGATGTGGTTAAGACATTGAAACCTGCAAAACCTTATGCTGCTCCGCAGGCACCCGTCGTACCACCAAGGTACAGTGCAGAAGAATTGTTGGGTATCGTCCCAGCCAACCTTAAAAGAGCCGTAGACATCAGAGAGGTATTGATCCGAATTGTGGACAATTCCGAGTTTACGGAGTTTAAAACCAACTATGGAATTACTATGGTATGCTGCTGGGCCAACATCAATGGTTATCCCGTAGGTATTATTGCTAACAATGGGGTTATTTTTGCCGAGTCGGCGCAAAAAGCCACACAATTTATTCAACTGGCAAATAAATCCAATACTCCCCTCCTATTTGTACACAACACCACCGGGTTCATGGTAGGTAAACAATACGAACAAAATGGAATGATCAACAGCGGTGCGCAACTGATACACGCCGTTTCAGGAAGTACCGTACCCCATATTAGTTTGCTGATTGGCAATTCGTATGGTGCTGGAAATTACGCTATGTGTGGACGTTCTTTTCAACCTCGCTTTCTATTCTCCTACCCAAATGTACAATCTGGCGTGATGGGCGCTGAGCAATTGTCGGGTGTGATGGAAATTGTCAGACGTCAGTCTGCAGCTTCACTCAATAAAAAAGTAGATGAAAAAGCACTCAAAAAAGCCAAAGAGGCGATGTATCAAGATGCGAAGCAAAAAGCCAGCGTTTGGCATGCAACATCAGAGCTTTGGGATGATGGAGTGATAGATCCGCGCGATACGCGCAAGTATCTAAGCCTGTGTTTGGCCACCGTCTACAACGAAAACATCGAGGGTAGTGATGCCTTTGGCGTATTTCGTATGTAAGCTACGCTAGGGCCTTTTGATACATACGCTCGTATGCCGGTACAATTTTATGCACATCAAAGCGACAAGCATATTCATAGGCCTGGTGCTTAAATAAGGTTAGTTTTTCCTTATCGGACAGCAATGCAACAGCATGCTTTGCCATAGCATCTACATCACCAACAGCTGTTAGATAACCCGTTTCGCCATGAATGTTTACTTCGGGCAGTCCTCCTGTATTGGTAGAAATAACAGGTGTAGCAGCAGCCATAGCTTCCAAGGCGGCCAGTCCAAAACTTTCGGTTTGTGAGGGCAATAACAAGAGGTCTGAGTAACATAAAATTTTACTGACTTCGTTTGTTTTTCCATAAAAAACAACATCTTCCCAAACATTCAATTCTCGGCAGCGGTTTTCCGCAGCCAAGCGGTCTGGGCCATCGCCAACCATCAGGAGTTTAGCCGGCATCTGCGCACGAACCTTCGCAAACGTTTCAATAACATCCAATACGCGCTTTACCGGCCTAAAATTACTTACATGCGTAAGTATGACCTCGTCGGCAGCAGCTACAGATCCACGTTCACAATTCACCCGAATATTGTCATAGCGCGAAATGTTGATAAAATTAGGCACCACATGGATTTCCTTATGCACATCAAACAAACTAAAGGTATCGCTTCGTAGATCTTTTGATACAGCCGTTACCACATCAGAATTATTGATACTAAAGGTAACAGCAGGTTTGTAAAACGGATGACTTCCAACCAAGGTAATGTCCGATCCGTGAAGGGTGGTCACCAAAGGAATGTCTATGCCGTTTTCTTTGAGCATTTGCTTGGCCATATAGGCAGCATAAGCGTGTGGAATAGCATAATGTACATGCAGCAGCTCGATTTGATGTAATTTTACCATCTCCACCAACATGCTTGAAAGTGCTAACTCATAGGGCTGAAAATGAAATAGCGGATAGCGTGGCACATGTACCTCGTGAAAGTGAATATTCCCTGCCAAAGACTGCAAACGCACCGGCTGTTTATAGCTTACAAAATGCACCTCATGCCCTCTTTCGGCCAAGGAGATACCCAATTCTGTAGCCACTACCCCACTTCCACCATAGGTTGGGTAACAAACAATCGCTATTTTCATACTGAAAAGGGTTTAGTGGACAGGATTTCTAAAATTAGCATCAAACAAAAGTATTGGTAATACTCCGAAGCGCAAAACAATCAGTTAAAAGCTTCAAGTGAAACGGGCAATTTACCCACGGCTTCAATTTTTCCAAATAAAGCTTGTGCTGCAGCATTGGCAAAAGCCAACGCTTGCTGGTGTGCCAACAGCACGCTTGCGTATTCATTTATTCCCAATAGTTGGCCTAATACATAGGGTTTTGCAAACACAACAACGTGCACATTTTGATGTTTTGAAAGTTTAGCCAATACCGTAAGTGCATCCTCTGATAGGAATTGTTTTTTCCAAGGCGTAGTCGTATCAGCGTAAATGCCCACAACCAAGGTTTCATTTGGACGAATACCTCCAGCTGCATAAGGTGAAAACTGCCGTACAGTTGCATATTGCCGTAAAGCGTTTAAGAAGGCATTGTCCGTTTGGGTACCTAGTGCAACAAAAGCCAATGGGGTCTTGGGTGCTATGGGAAATGTCTTATTATGGTGCACTAACACTAGACTCTGCTCAGCAATTTGCTTGGTCAAATAACGGTCAAAAGAAGTAAAGGGCAGGACTTCATAAAAGCCCTTTCTGGTTTGCCCTAAGGCGAGTTGGTATTTGGCTGTAAGGATTTTTTTGACCGATTTTGCTAATCGTTCTGGTGTAATACTTCCAGATAAATAATGTGATTTTAAATTTGCAATGGAGCGTGTTAGGTTTTCTGGAACAAGGAGTATGTCTGCCCCTGCCAAAAAAGCTTGAAGTGCAGGTTGGGCAACGCGATTCGTGACTCCCTTCATATTAAGTGCATCTGTAAAAATAAGCCCCTTAAAACCCATTTGGTCCTGTAATAAATCGCTTACCACCTCAAAGGATGTTGAAACGGGAATACTGTCATTTTTTGTCAATGCAGGCACTGCCAAATGCCCCACCATAACTCCTTTGAGCGTATTAGCAATCAGCTGTTGGAATGGGAACAGATCTATACTGTCTAATGCTTTGCTACTGCGATTGATGCGTGGAAGTGTTTTGTGCGAATCTTGAACTGCTGCACCGTGACCTGGAAAATGTTTGGCTATCGCCCAAACGCTTGCTTGCTGTAAACCTTCCATAAAGGCTAGGCCCTTTTTTGCAACATTATTTGGATCATCACCAAAAGAACGCACACCAATGATGGGGTTTTTTGGCTCGCTATTGACGTCCAAAACGGGGGAAAAAGTCACATGAACGCCCATGCTGCGTTTACGTGCTCCTATTCTTTTGCCTAAGGCATAAACCAAATCGCTGTGCGGTAATGCGCCTAGGGTCATGGCATATGGATAAGCAGGTACATCAGTTAGGCGCATGGCCATACCCCATTCGGCATCTGCGCCAATAAGTAAGGGGATTGAAGCTTGGTTTTGATAGGTACGCGTATCACGTACTTGTTGCTTACTGGTTCCCTTTGAAAACAAGATCCCGCCGATGTGTTGTGCTTGTATCTGCTTGCTCGTGGCCATTCTTTTTGAGGTATTCCCATCGGGATAAGCCATGACCATAAAAAGTTGCCCGATTTTTTGTTCTAGGGTCATTTGGGTATAAATACTGTCAACCCATGTTTGTTGAGGTTGGGCGTACAGGAGTGTTGCCGCAAATAAGATCGTGAACAAAAGGCGAAACATACCTTAAAGGTAGGCTAAAAGTAGCGTGAATGCCAACTTTGGTAGGCTGGAACTTCCCATTGAGTTAAAAACGCTTCCTTATTTATTACCAAGTTGTTAAAAACGATGGTGTTTTCAGTAACAGCTTTCGTTTTAACCATTTTCTTAAAATCTAGCAATGGCTTGTAGGTAATGTATGCGCCTTGCTTAAAACTTACATTCATCTTATCCAAAAGGACAACCCCATAGGTCACTTCAATTTCTTGAATGATTTTAACAGATGCGTCAATCGAACAACCGGTAGCTTCTTGTTGGCTTTCATCGAGTGCGATTACAATAAAACGATTATAGGGCATGCTCACCCCTGCCTTAAGAGATGCGCCATGGGCAGTCCATTGGGTTAGGAAGGTATTTATTTTCGTTTTGATTTCAATACACTCATCATCCGTAAAAGGTCTACTGGATGGGTAGATCCAAACACGGGCTTCATCGGACAATGCGTCAAAAGGAACTTGCATATTATAAGTCTTCTGCTTGTTGAATAAGTTCAGCAATATCCATCACCGCTATGGAGCCTTCTTTCTCTTTGTTTTTGACACCATCGGTCATCATGGTGTTGCAAAAAGGGCAACCTGCAGCAATAATATCAGGTTGGGTATCTAATGCCTGTTCGGTGCGTTCAATATTGATTTCTTTTTTACCAGCCTCAGCGTCTTTAAACATTTGCGCGCCACCAGCACCACAGCAAAGCCCTTTGGCCTTACAGCTTTTCATTTCGATCAACTCGCTCTCCAGCTTGGCCAAAACAGCTCTAGGCGCTTCGTATTCGTTGTTGGCACGTCCCAAATAACAAGGATCGTGAAACGTAATGCGCTTACCGCTAAACCGACCGCCTTCAACCTTGAGTTTCCCTTCGTCTAGCAATTGTTTGAGGAATTGGGTGTGATGCACCACTTCATATTTCCCGCCTAAGCCTGGGTACTCATTTTTTAATGTGTTAAAACAGTGTGGACAGGCAGTAACAATCTTTTTTACTTCATAGCCATTAAGCACCTCGATGTTGGTCATGGCTTGCATTTGAAACAAAAACTCATTCCCCGCACGCTTGGCAGGATCGCCCGTACAGCTTTCTTCTGGTCCAAGTACGGCAAAAGAAACTTCAGCTTTTATCAATAACTTGACAAAAGCCTTGGTTATTTTCTTTGCCCGTTCGTCGAAACTTCCCGCACAACCCACCCAAAAAAGCACCTCAGGCTGTTTGCCTTGGGCTGCTAATTCGTCCATGGTTGCAATGTTAGTCATGTTGTCCATCATCAAAGACCTCTATGGTCACTTCTTTTTCTATAAGGTCGGTAAATTTTCCGTTGTAACGTGTTGCCTTAACCAGGTGATTATCTACCCAGTGATAGTTTCCACCACGAGGCTTGCCCATAAGCAAAGAGTGATATTTAAATCCGTATTTATTTAACCAGTCTTCGGTCACCTTACGGTGATTTTCAGTTCGTGAGGTGAAAAAACAAATCATATGCCCTTCGTCATACCACTTGTTCAATGTTTCCAACGCATCAGGATACAATTCAGCAGTAGCCATACGCTCAGGCTCCTCATTTGGAATATCATCACAAATGGTTCCGTCAATATCAATTAGGTAGTTTTTAACTCCTTCTGGAAGCACCGGACTGATATGTTCTCCGTCTTCTAGCTTTTCTTGCAACAATTGCTCTACTTCTTCTTTGTTCATGTTCATATATTTATTTCTTCACGCCATGCGATACGGTCTTGTTGATTAAATGGCCACGGAGCACCGTTGTTTTCTACGTTGGACATCATGTTGTTGAGTTCTGTTGGTGCTGCAGATTGTTCCATAACAAGATAGCGTCGCATATCTGTAATTATGGAAAGTGGATCAATGGCTATCGGACAAGCTTCTACGCAAGCGTTACAAGAAGTACAGGCCCACAATTCTTCTCTTGAAATATAATTATCCAAAAGGGTGTTTGCATTCACTTGTTCGCCTTTATTTAAGGCCGCGCCTACTTCTGTAAGACGATCACGTGTGTCCATCATTATTTTTCTAGGGGATAGCTTTTTGCCTGTTTGGCTTGCTGGACATTCAGCCGTGCACCTTCCACATTCAGTACAGGAATAGGCATTCATCAATTGTACCCAGTTTAAGTCGGTTACATCAGCAGCCCCAAAGGTACTTGGCGCAGCATCAGTAGCCGGAGCAGCATAAGGATCAGCGTTGGGATCAAGCATCAACTTGACCTCATCGGTAACCGCTTGCATATTTGTAAACTGCCCTTGTGGTGTGAGCTTAGCAAACCAAGTATTGGGAAATGCCAAGATAATGTGCAGGTGTTTTGAATAATACAGATAGTTTAAGAATAATAAAATCCCCGTAATGTGTAGCCACCAAGTTGTGCGTTCAATACTTACAACCTGAGCTACACCCATGCCGTCAAAGAGAGGTAATAACCATTGACTAATCGGGAAGCTGCCAGCTGTAAGATAATGCGGGTCTTGAGCGTTTAGCTGCAACCAATAATCAGAAGCATTCATGGTTAAGAACAAGCCCATAAGCACCACTTCTGCATAGAGGATAATATCCGCATCCCACTTGGGCCAGCCTTTCATTTCAGCGCTCCAAAAACGTTTGATGCGTACCACATTACGTCGAATCCAAAATAAGACAACACTTACCAAAACCAACGCAGCAAAGACCTCAAAATTTGCGATTAAAACATCGTAAAATCCTCCTAAAAAGGGGGCAAAAACTCGATGCGTACCCAAAAATCCATCAATGATGATTTCTAGTAATTCAATGTTTATTATCACAAAACCTACATAGACTATAACGTGCAGCAATCCAGAAAGCGGTTTGCGAACCATTTTGGATTGACCAAGCGCAATGCGTGCCATATGCAACCACCTTTTTTTAGGCTGGTCATTTCTGTTGGCGGCATTGCCTAATTTTATATTACGAATGATGCGACGAATGTTGCGCGTAAACAATCCCACTAGGGAAAAGAAAAGTACTCCAAAGAATATATTTGACACGTAAGCGCCCATGTTCTACTCTGATTTTTCAGGTTTTTCGTACGTCTTGTTCTTTTTACCAAAAAGGGAAAAATGAACGTATCTTTTTGGGTTAAGGCGCATGTCTTGCAACAGCAATTGTACTTGTATGTTCGTCTCGTTTAATGCATTTACTAGCGAATCGCTTTGAACGAGTTTGCCCAAAGTTCCTTCTCCTGCACTTACCTTATTGGTAATGTCGGATAGGTTAATCGCAGAGTCCTCGAGCAGGCGGATGGTAGCTGCAAGGGGTGCTTGTTGTAGCGAATCGGTTATGGCAGCAGCGTTTTCAGAAGCACGAGCTAGCGCATCAAAGGTGTTGTTAAGCGCTCCATCCGTATCGTTAATAGAACTGCTAAGCGTATTGGTCAAGGTGGAAAGTGCAGCCGTGGTTTCACTAAACTGATCAATGGATTGGCGTAAAGCTTCTTGGCGTTGGGAATCCATTACGTTTTTGAATGAAATCAAAACAGAATCTGCATGAACAATCATGCTCTCAATTTTTTCTTGCAAAGGGGATAGCTTCTCGTTCACCAAATCTGTAAGCCCAGGAGCTACAGAAGTCTGAAGGGTATCGCCGTGTTCTGCATCAGCGGCATCGTCAAAAGCAGGAATTATGGCCAGTGCCTTACCGCCTATTAAACCAGACTCATAGATCTGTGCAATGCTGTTTTTGGAAAAAGGGAAATCGTTTTCTACTCGAAAAGTAACTAAGATTTTGGCATCTGGATACATCAGCTTGCTGTTCTCAACAGAACCTACTTCATACCCATTTATCGTGACAGGAGTTCCGTTTAGCAATCCTTCCGTATTGTCATAAACACCAAAGAACTGTCGATCAGAAACAAAAACATCATTAGATTTAAGATAGCTAAAGCCAATAAAAAACAAGCTTATCCCAAAGATAAAGAGCAAGGCTGTTTTTATTTCGTTAGAAAATTTCAAAATCAAAATATTTTTTCAAAAATACACAATATTTGTGCAGTTTAACAGGCTTATTTAGATTTCATTTCATGAGTTATTGACACTTCATTGTTGCCTTCAAATGCTTTAATAAACGCCCCCTTATAGCCTTTTTTCACGAGTGTTACTATTGCTTTTCTAGCTGATTTATAGGAAGAAAATGAACCGTAATAATACCTGTATAGACCACCCGTTTTGATGCGTGACACATCGGTTAATCCCTTAAAATTATACGGCTTTAATGCCATTTTTTTAGTGCTTGCAGCAATCTGAATTCGAAAGGTCGTAGCCGCTGCGCTGCTGTTTGCAGTTGTGGCACTGGTGATTTCATCAGGTGCTGTGTCCATAACAAGACCAGTGAACAAGGTACCGTCTAAGGAAGATTTATATTCCATAATTGCTTTGGCTATAGCCCTACTTATTTCGGTTTGTCCACGTTTTGAATTTAGATAAGCACCTTCTTTTGAATTTGTCAAAAAACCTGTTTCAACCAACACACTCGGCATATAGGTGTTGCGAAGCACCAAAAAACCTGCCTGCTTTACGGTCCTATTTTTCCGTTTTAAATTTTTGACAAAACTCTGCTGAATATAATTTGCAGCTTCAATACTTTGGTTGAGATAATCTTCTTGCATCAAGACCAAACTAATCACAGACTCGGGATTGTTGGGGTCAAAACCGTCGTATTCTTGTTCGTAATTGTCTTCCAGAAATATTACTGCGTTTTCTTTTTGAGAAACGCGAAAGTTATCTTGATTGCGGTGTAGTCCTAAAACAAAAGTACCTGCGCCATAGGCATTAGAATTATGGGCATCACAGTGAATGGAAACGAATAAATCGGCTTTGGCCTTATTGGCCACACTAGCCCGGCCATTTAAGGTAACATATTTATCTGATTTTCTTGTGTAGACAACGTTGACCCCTTTTTCTTTTTCGAGTATGGCACCCGTCTTAAGGGCGATGCTTAATACTATTTTTTTTTCGTAATACTTGTTACCTCTATTTCCGGGGTCTTTGCCCCCATGGCCTGCATCAATGACAACAGTAAAAGGCTTGTCATTTTGGGCATACATTTTGATGTGAAAGCTTGAAACAGTCGCAATAAAAAATAAAGCAATTTTAATGAAGCGCATTCTGGATAAAATATGTGTATTTTTGAAGCATTCAAGTTGATCTCTTTGTCAAAAGTAATACATTATTCTGGCACCTCGTATAAACAACATTTTTGTTGTCTTATGTTTTTATTCAGCATCCTTGGATTTGCACAAAAGCCAGCCATTGACGAAGCAGTTGTTGACAGCACGCTTCAAGATAGCGTTGTTGAAAAAAAGACAGGATTACTTGATAAAATCAAAAGACATGCCGATGGGTATATGATTGTTAACCGCAAGGAAAACAAGCTATACATGTACGATGGTGCAGAACTGTACTATCAAAATATTGAGTTAAAATCTGGTGTTATCGTATTGGATTACACCACCAATGAAGTTTCTGCCGGTCGCATAAAAGATTCGTTGGGTAACTTGGTCCAGCCGCCTGCCTTTAAACAAGGAGGTGATGAAGTATTTCCAGATTCAATCCGTTTTAATTTTGATTCCAAGAAGGCTATTATTTGGAATTCCAGAAGTGAGCAGCAGGGCATGAACGTTAAGGCCACAACAACCAAAAAACAAAACGACTCGGTTTATTATTTGCGAAACGCCAAGATAACAACATCAAAAGATGTAGACGATCCAGAATATTATATTCGAGTTAGAACAGCAAAGTTTGTTCCCAAGCGCAAAATGATATCTGGGTTAAGCAACCTCTATATTGCCGATGTACCTACTCCCCTGTTCTTGCCTTTTGCATATTTCCCTATGACAGAAAATCGTGCAACCGGGTTTTTATTCCCCACCATAGGTGAGAATTTTAACAGGGGTTATTTCCTTCAAAATGGTGGATACTATTTTGTGATAAACGACAATTTAGATGTAGCTACACTTGGCGATTACTACACCAACGGTAGTTATGGTTTTCGGGTAGAAAGTAACTACAACAAGCGCTATCGTTACCGAGGAAATTTTAGCTTTCGATATGAAAATTTAATCAATAGTGAGCGCGGACTTCCAGATTATAGCAAATCTACTATATTCAACCTAAGGTGGTCGCATAGCAAAGACAGCAAATCAAACCCTAATAGTCGGTTTTCTGCATCTGTGAATCTGGGCGCCAGCAACTACTTTAGAGAGTCTTTGAATCAGATTAACACGACAAATTTTTTAAACAATACGCTAAACTCTTCTATTTCGTACACTAGAACGTTTCCCAAATATCCATCTGTAAACTTGTCCGTTTCTGCCACGCACAGCCAGAACACCCGCTCCAAGACTGTAAACATGACTTTGCCGTCGCTTACAGCCAATATGGAACGTATTTACCCCTTTGCCAAGCGCAACGGCATAAAAAAAGGGGTTTTCCAAAATATCAATTTTCAATACAGTATGAGAGGCGATAATCGCATCAATACCACTGATGATCTCATTTCTGAAAAAGGCTTGTTCTACGGAGCTAAATCAGGAATGCAACACAACATACCCATCAACACCAACTTCAAAATAGCCAAGCATTTTAATTTTACTTTGGGCGGGAATTATAAAGAGGTTTGGACCAATCAGACCACAAAAAAATACGACTACGATATTTTGCTCGATGCACTACCCGAGCAGGACACCATTACAGGTTTTGATCGATTTGAACAATACAGTTTTAATATGGGCGCCAATACGACACTGTATGGGGTTTTTAATTTTAAAGAAGACAAGAAAATTCAGAGCATTCGCCACGTAATAAACGCTAATGTTAATTACAGCAACAGTCCGAGTTTCGAAAAATATTACGACGAATACATTATTGATGCAAATGGGAATACTGCAGACTATACAAGATTTGAAGGCGGGCTTTACGGC
>Ga0228666_1000341_pt1 | contig 28066 bp, 24 predicted proteins | sample 80DmetaG_FD_182702 | JGI IMG/M metagenome (GOLD analysis project Ga0228666, IMG submission 182702) | Seawater microbial communities from Monterey Bay, California, United States - 80D | ecosystem: Environmental > Aquatic > Marine > Coastal | place: USA: California | collected 2016-10-11 | reverse complement strand
CTGTTGTGTTACAGCTACTACTATGTATCTAGGCGCAATATTGGCTCAAATTCATGTGAAAAAAGTGTTTTATATTTTCATATTTGGCTTGATGGTCAACCTAATACTTTTAACAATCCAGTTGGCGGGATAATTTTTTTTTAATTTAGAGAAAATTATGCGTCATGATAGTTCGCTCTTTATCCCTGTTTATTTTATTTCTTATTGCCTTGAGTTGCACCAAAACAATCCCTGAAACACCCAAAGCCGTGCTTGTCATTCACGGAGGTGCAGGTTGGATATCCCGTGAGAGCGTATCCGACAGTATGGAAAATGCCTACATAACAACTTTAGAAACAGCACTAATTAAAGGAAGAGACGTTATTAAAAATGGAGGAAGCAGTTTAGATGCAGTTCAACGGGCCATTGAACACCTTGAGGACTCTCCGCTATTTAATGCGGGAAAAGGCTCGGTATTTACCTATAATGAAACCAATGAAATGGACAGTGCAATCATGGACGGAGCAACAGGCGGTGCTGGTGCAGCTACTGGGATATCAACAATAAAAAACCCCATTCAAGTTGCTCGTGCAGTATTGGATCACTCTGTTCATGTTTTTCTGAGTGGACAAGGAGCAGAAGAATTTGCCCTAGAACAAGGACTTAAACAAGTTGATCCCTCATACTTTTTTACCCAAAATAACTATGATAGACTTAAAGAAGTTAAGGTTTCCATGACCATGCCAAGTCAAGAGAAATTGGGTACAGTAGGTGCTGTGGCGCTAGATGTAAATGGAAATTTAGCTGCTGGAACATCAACTGGAGGAATGACCAATAAGCGCTATGGGCGCATTGGCGATGTGCCTGTTATCGGGGCTGGTACGTATGCTGAAAATGACGTTTGTGGAATTTCGGCTACTGGACATGGTGAATTTTTTATTCGAAATGTTGTGGCACACGACATTGCTGCACGAATGAAATACGCAGGTCACTCCATTGAAAAGGCATCAACAGAAGTCATTGCTGCATTAAAAGAAAAAGGAGGCGCAGGAGGGGTTATTGGGCTTGACAACCAAGGGCATGTAGTCATGCCTTTTAATACACCGGGGATGTTCAGAGGGTATATTACACTGGATGGCAGTCCTGTTGTAGCCATCTATGCCGAAGACTAAGCGTCTGCTGTAGCAGCTAAGTTTTCGGATAAGCGCTTGTATACACCAGAAGTTAACTTCTCACGAATAGAAGAAAAGGCTTCCAAAGTTTCACTAACATCTTCAAGTGTGTGTGATGATGTCGGAATAAGGCGCAATAAAATAAGCCCTTTAGGTATTACCGGATAAACAACAATAGAACAAAATATACCGTAGTTTTCTCGAAGGTCTTTTACCAAGACCATCGCTTCTAAAATACTCCCTTTAAGGTAAACCGGCGTAACACAACTTTGTGTAGTACCAATATCAAAACCGCGCGCTTTTAAACCTGATTGAAGTGCGTTTACATTTTCCCAAAGTTTCGATTTTAGCTCTGGCATCGTACGCAACATCTCTAATCGTTTTAATGCTCCTTTGACCAATACCATTTGTAATGACTTGGCAAATACTTGTGAACGCATATTGTACTTCATGTAGTCCATGATTTCCTTGTCACCAGCAATAAAGGCGCCCGTGCTTGCCATAGACTTGGCAAAAGTGGCAAAGTATACATCGATATCGTCCATAACGCCTTGCTCCTCTCCTGCCCCAGCACCCGTTGCTCCTAGTGTTCCGAAGCCATGGGCATCATCAACCAAAAAACGGAATCCATACTTTTCTTTGAGGGCTGCAATTTCTCGTAAACGTCCTTGTTCGCCACGCATACCAAATACACCTTCCGAAATAACCAAAATGCCTCCACCTGTCTCACTGGCTACACGTGTAGCGCGTTGTAAGTTTTTTTCAAGACTCTCAATGTCATTGTGACGGAACGTAAAGCGTTTGCCTACGTGCAAACGAACGCCGTCAACAATACATGCATGCGAATCAACATCGTAAACAATAACATCGTTTTTAGAAACCAAGGAGTCAATAGTAGAAAGGATGCCTTGGTAACCGAAATTCAGCACATACGCTGCTTCTTTACCGACAAATTCAGCCAATTCATCTTGTAATTGTTCGTGGTAGGACGTATGACCCGACATAAGGCGCGCACCCATGGGATAAGCAGAACCGTGTTCAGCAGCAGCCGCTGCATCAATCTTACGAACCTCAGGATGATTGGCAAGCCCTAAATAGTCATTAACACTCCAAGTGATTACTTCTTTTCCTTGAAAATACATGCGGTTACCTATTTCACCTTCAAGTTTGGGAAATGCGAAATAACCTTCAGCTACAGAAGCCCACTTTCCAAGAGGCCCTTTATTATTGCGGATTTTTGCAAATAAGTCGTTCGTCAATGTATTGGTTTTTAAGTTGTTACAAATATAGGTATAAAGCTGATATGAGCTAATGCGGATTTATCGAATATACTCTATCGGTTTTTCTTTTTCGATATTTTTGGCATCGAAAAAACCTTGTTCTCGCATCCATTTATCGCTGTAAATTTTACTCATATAACGAGAACCATGATCGCAGAAAATAATAACCACAACACTATTTTCATCAAAAAAGGTGCCTTCGTTATTTAGCTGTCGGGCAGCTTGAAGCGCTGCTCCTGAAGTATATCCAACGAACAAACCTTCTTTTTTGGCTATTTCTCGTGCGGTATGTGCACTTTCTTCGTCTGTTACTTTTTCAAAATAATCAATAACATCAAAATCTGTAGCAGAAGGAATGAGATTTTTACCAAGTCCCTCTATGCGATAAGGGTATATTTCGTTTGGATCAAATTCATGTGTTTCGTGAAATTTTTTCAATACGGAACCATAAGCGTCAACGCCTATGATTTGAACGTCTTTGTTTTGTTCTTTTAAATAACGACCAATCCCAGAAATAGTACCCCCTGTGCCACTACTGGCAATCAGGTGCGTAATCTTTCCTGCTGTTTGGTTCCAAATTTCTGGGCCAGTGGTAAGATAATGGGCTTCTGTGTTGAGTTCGTTAAAGTATTGATTGATATAAATAGACCCTTCAATCTCCTCGCTCAATCGTTTTGCCACTTGGTAGTATGATCGAGGATCGTCGGCACTAACATGGCCTGGGCAAACATATACCTTAGCACCCATAGATCTTAGCATGTCTATCTTATCAGGAGAGGATTTAGAAGTAACAGCCAGTATGCAATCATATCCTTTTATGATGCTAACCATAGCCAAACTGTAGCCTGTATTACCAGATGTTGTTTCGATTATGGTACTACCAGGCTTTAAAATACCTTTTTCTTCAGCCTGTTCTATAATGTGAAGTGCAATCCTATCTTTATTAGAGTGACCTGGGTTAAAGGCTTCAACTTTGGCATAAAAGTCACCCTTGAGACCATCAGTAATGCGATTGAGCTTGACTAGTGGTGTATTTCCAATCAGCTCTAAAGCGCTTTTATGTGCGGTTATTTTATTGGTTGTCATATTGTGGCACAAGTCGTGCGGAAATATTGGTGAGCAAATTTAATAAAAATCATCAAAATATCATTTACCCTGATTCTTCTCTAAATATAGAAGAAAAGCGTATTCCATTGCAATTTCTTTTAATGCCTCAAACCTCCCCGATGCGCCGCCATGACCCGCATCCATATTGGTGTGCAAAAGAATCAGATTATCGCCTTGTTGCACGTCACGAAGCTTAGCCACCCATTTTGCAGGCTCCCAATATTGCACTTGTGAATCATGTAAGCCCGTTGTTACCAATGTATTTGGATATGACATTGGTTTCACATTGTCATAAGGCGAGTAGGATTTAATATAATGATAGTACGTTTCATCATTTGGATTACCCCATTCATCATACTCTCCTGTAGTGAGTGGAATAGAATCATCTAGCATAGTCGTTACCACATCAACAAAAGGAACCGCTGCAACAATTCCTTTGTACAGTTCCGGTGCCATGTTCATTATAGCTCCCATCAACAATCCCCCTGCTGACCCCCCCATAGCATATAGGTGTGCTGATGACGTGTATGACTTATCAATGAGAAACTTTGAACATGCAATAAAATCTGTAAACGTATTCTTTTTGCTAAGCTGCCGGCCGTTTTCATACCAAGCTCTTCCCAAATACTCGCCACCCCTAACATGGGCAATTGCAAACACAAACCCCCTGTCAAGTAAACTCAATCGAACAGACGAAAAATAAGGATCAATGGTGTTTCCATAAGAACCGTAGCCATATTGTAGCAAGGGTGTTTTTGAAGTCATTGCCGTATCTTTATGACGCACCAATGAAATTGGAATTTGTGCACCGTCATCGTCAGTAGCCCATAAACGCTCAGCGATATAATTGGTTTTATCAAAAGAACCTCCTAATACTTCCTGCTCTTTTTTGACTTCTTTACTTTTTGTAGTGGTATTGTAATCAATAACACTGGAAGGAGTTGTTAATGAGGTAAAATTGTACCTGAAGGTTTGGGCGTCAAAGTCAACATTTGTTCCTAAGGAGGCAGCATACGTCTCACTTTCAAAATCCATATAATAATCTTCGCTACCGTCCCATCTTACAACTCTTAATTGAAGTAAGCCGTTGATGCGTTCAGAAACCACCATAAAATCCCGAAAAAGCTCAACACCCTCCAAAAGAACATCTTCACGGTGCGGGAGTACATCAATCCAATTTTTCTTGCTTGGCGATGATACGGCTGCTTTGACCAATTTAAAATTAGTGCTGTTGTCGGCATTTGTGGATATATAGAAATTATCTTCAAAATGAGCAACGTCATATTCTAAACCACGCACACGTTTTTGAATGGTCTCAAACTTACCCTTTGGTCTATTGCTAGGTAAAAACTGGTATTCAGAAGTCATGGTACTGGTAGAGCCAATCATGATATATTCACGAGATTTTGACGGATAAACAAACGTGTAAAAAGTTTCGTCTTTTTCTTCAAAAACCATAACATCATCGGTTTGGGCACTGCCAATTTTATGACGATAAATCTTATCTGTACGAAGGGTTTCTTCGTCTTTTGATGTATAAAAGAAGGTTTCACTGTCTGCGGCCCAAGCTGCATAAGAACTCACCCCATGAATTTCGTCTTTAAGCATTTTACCACTCGTTAAATCTTTGACTTTTATGGAGTAAATCCGTCTCGACAAGGTATCAATACCGTAAGTCAATTTGGTATTGTCGGGGCTCACACTCAATCCGGAAACTTGGCAATAAGCCAAGTCTTTAGCCAATTCGTTTACATCCAACAATATTTCTTCCCTTGCATCCAATGTTTTGTGTTTACGAGTGAAAATTGGATAATCCTTTCCTTTTTCATAACGGCGGACATACCAGTAATCATTTAAAAAATAAGGCACAGAACTGTCGTCTTCCTTAATACGCCCCTTCATTTCCTCAAAAAGTTGCTTTTGCATCTTTTCCGTGGAGTTGAGTACAGCTTTGGTGTAGCTGTTTTCATCGTTGAGATATTGAATTACTTCTAAATCTTCACGATCGTTAAGCCAGTAGTAGGGGTCAATACGCGTATCACCATGGATGGATAGTTCTTTATCCTTGGGACTAGCATCTGGAGGAGTATGTGTCATATGGGTGCAGCTAAATAGCAGACAAAAATAAGCGGATATGATAACTTTTGAGGGCATAATAATGTATTTTTACAATTCTAAAGTACAAAAAATTGAATCAAGACCAGCTTAAAAGTCTGATAGAGCGCCTTGGAGCGCTGAGGAGGTATCTTTGACATTGATGCGCGAAGCATTGATGTTGCTAACAAAGAAGAAAAAACCCTAGACCCCAATTTTTGGAACGACTCCAAGAAAGCGGAACAATTCATGCGTGAGTTAAGAAGCACTAAGCAATGGATTAACGATTATGATAAAGCCACTCAACTCGTTGAAGATTTAGAGGTATTGCTTGAGTTCTTTAAGTCTGGTGAAGTGGAGGAAGCAGAACTCAAACGCCATTTCGAAACTACAACTAGTCACTTTGAGGAGCTGGAGTTTAAAAATATGCTCTCAGATGAAGGAGATAATCTAAGTGCCGTAATACAAGTAACGGCAGGAGCTGGCGGTACAGAAAGTTGTGATTGGGCGGCCATGTTAATGCGGATGTATCAGATGTGGGCCGACAGAAAAGGATTTAAAATAAGAGAACTAAACCACCAAGAGGGTGATGTAGCTGGTATTAAAACGGTTACTTTAGAGATAGAGGGACATTATGCCTTTGGTTGGCTTAAAGGTGAAAACGGCGTACACAGGCTGGTGCGCATCTCTCCTTTTGACAGTAATGCAAAGCGCCATACCAGTTTTGCATCGGTCTATGTATATCCATTGGTGGATGATTCAATTGAAATAGAAATCAACAGCGCTGACATTGAAATTACAACAGCGCGATCTAGTGGTGCAGGTGGGCAAAATGTAAACAAAGTTGAAACCAAAGTACAACTGGTACACAAGCCTTCAGGTATACAAATATCCTGCTCCGAAACAAGGTCGCAACACGACAACCGTGATCGTGCTATGCAAATGCTTCGTTCACAATTGTATGAAATTGAATTGCAAAAACGCATGGCGGCACGTGAGGATATTGAGGCTGGTAAAATGAAGATTGAATGGGGTTCTCAAATTAGAAACTATGTACTACATCCCTACAAACTAATAAAAGATGTCAGAACCCAAGAAGAAACAGCAGCCGTTGAAGATGTCCTCAATGGAGATTTAGACCGTTTCTTAAAAGCTTTTTTAATGTCTCAAAACAAACCTAAAGATGAAACCCTATGAATAAAATAAATACCCTAGTTTTTGATTTTGGAGGTGTGCTTATCGACTGGAACCCGGCTTATGTCTATTTAAAAGAATTTAGAGGGAATCAAGAAGAAATGAGCCACTTTCTAAACACCATTTGCTCTTGGAAATGGAATGAAAATCAAGATGCTGGTTACTCTCTTCAAAAGGCTACAGAAGAAAGAGTAGCCTTGTATCCCGAATACGAACGTCTTATACGTATGTATTACGGACGTTGGGAAGATATGTTGGGATATGAACACACGGATACTGTAGCACTTTTGAAAACGTTCAAAGACCATAATAAGTACAGGCTCATTGGACTGACCAACTGGAGTCATGAAACATTTCCAGTGGCTTTGGAACGTTTCGCTTTTCTATCATGGTTTGAGGGCATCGTCTTATCGGGAACTGAAAAAATGAAAAAGCCAGATGCGAACATCTATACGTTGACATTAGATCGCTATAAAATCATTCCAGAAAACGCGGTATTCATTGATGATAAGTTAGAAAATGTGCATGCAGCTGCTCAATTGGGGATGCATGGCATTCACTTTACATCAGCAGCAAAACTCAAAAGAGATCTCGAATCGCTAGGTGTTAAGTAAAATAATCCTCGCTTAGAGACAAGGTGTTTCAACACACGTTTCTTAAGCATTGCATTTAATAGACTACATTTACAAAAAAAGAAAAAGCATGAAAAAATTAGGGATCATATCCTTGCTACTACTATGTGCCAGCTATGGATTTGCGCAACAGCGCTATACCATCAGCGCTAGCATTCAAGACAAGAATTCAGGCGATTTTCTTCCATTTGCAACCATTACATTACGTAATCCAGCAAACAATAAATTGATTGGTGGAGCAGTTTCGGATGAAAGAGGAAAAGCTATTATACAAAGTAGCGTTTCAAATGTAGAGATTCAGGTAGATTATGTGGGTTTTGAAACCCTTATATTCACAAAAGTCCTTTCTAAGAGAACTGATTTGGGTTCGCTCCAATTGACACCAAAGGAAAACCAATTAACAGGAATTGACTTAGTAGGAAGAAGGTCTGATGTTGAAATCAGATTAGATAAACGGGTTTATAATGTAGGCCAAAATCTCAATGCTAAAGGAACTAACGTATCCGATGTGTTGGAAAATATTCCTTCTTTATCCCTTGACCTAGAGGGCAATTTAGAATTACGTGGCAGCACCAATGTTCGTATACTAATAGACGGAAAGCCATCTGGCCTGGTTGGCCTAAATGGAATTACTGCCTTAGCGGACTTGCCAGCAGAATCTATAGAACGGGTAGAAGTCATTACAGCACCATCAGCACGTTATCAAGCTGAAGGTTCATCGGGAATTGTGAATATTATTTTAGCCAAAAATACACTGAAAGGTCTTAACGGCGTCTTTAATGTTTCAGGAGGCAAATTTGATAGCTATGGTGCAAATGCCAGTTTGAACTATAAAGTTGGCAAATTCAATTTTTTCACCAATTCTGGCTATGGAGATAATACTAATTTGGGCGGTGCTTATCAAGAAAACACCTATATGCCAGTAGGAACTTATGATAAATTCTATGAAAGACGCAGCTTTGACCGAAGAAGGGTTGGTAGTAATGTCAATTTAGGGGTCGATATCAATCTTGCGCAGAAAACAAAATTTACATTTTCCTATGTCATAAACGACAGAGATGGCGATGACATAACGAGCAACCAACAAAACCATACCTTACTTGGAGAAGACAAGACAAGGTCACTGCGGTCAGAGGTTGAAAAAGACAAGGATGTGAGTAAGCAATTGAGTTTTTCGCTTACCCACAAGTTTGACGAAGTGGGGCATAAACTTGATGTCACAATACAAACTGAGCGTATTATTGAAGATGAGTTTTCAGATTTACAGACGCAAACATTTCTACCGTCGAACTCCCTTAGCCTTTTGGAAGAAAACAATACAGAAGAACGCAAAAAGCAGTTCTTAGCACAGCTAGATTATGTGTGGCCTATTGATAAAAACACCCAGTTTGAAGCAGGTTATCGAAGCACCAACGAAAAACAAGACACGGGCTTCACAGTCTTAAACGAAATTGCAGGAGGTACGATGGTTGTTGATGAAGGCTTAACCAACTTTTTAGACTACGAGCAAACCATACATGCTGTTTATTCACAGTTTGGTAAAAAATGGAATGGCTTTTCATTTCTCGCGGGATTGAGATACGAACACACCGACTGGACCGTGATTCAAAAAACGACCTCGGAAGAAGGAAATAATATTTTTGACGGCCTATTTCCTACACTTAATATTGGAGTTGAATTTTCAGAAACAGCCAACCTTACCTTTGGCTACAATCGCCGTTTAAGCAGGCCTGGCGCTAGAGGACTAAACCCCTTCAGGTCTAGAGCTAGTGAAACCAGTTTTTTTCAAGGAAATCCAAATCTGCGCCCTAGTTATTCTGATGGCTTTGACCTAGGCTTTTTAAAGCAATTCAAAAAATTTAGCTTAAATAGCTCCATCTATTTCACACGAACTTACGAACCTAGACAACGCATAACCGTTGAGTCAGGGGAGTTTGTTGAAGTGAATGGCGAAAATACGGCTGTAATAAAGCGCTTCCCTGTCAACTTTGGAAGTCAAGACCGATTGGGCTTTGAGGCCAATAGCGCTATTCGTTGGTCAACGAAATGGCGTACCAACATTAGTTTTAACATATTTAAAAGTATTGACAAAGGGACGTATGAAAATCTCGTGCTGGATAATGAAAATGAAAGTTGGTCTGGAAATTTTCGCAACAACCTGGAGCTCCCTTGGGAAATCAACACACAAGCTAACGTTTGGTATGTGGGGCCACAAGAATCCGCCTATGGAAACAGAAAAGGATTTGGAGGAGTGAGTCTTGGTTTAAGCAAAGACATCTTAAACGATAATGCGACCATTAACCTAAACTTTAATGATGTGTTTAACAACAGCGTCTACAGGTGGAATACGTTTACGGAAAGCATTTCTACCGTAGCAGAATACCAAAGAAGAAAGCCTTATTATAAGCTTACATTTACATACAGATTTAGACAGGAAAAAGACCGTCAACGAAGAGGTGGCGGCAATTATGGTGGTGGCGAAGGGGTTGACTTGTAATTACTCCTTCGATTTTTGACGTTTTTCTTTAAGCCACTGCATCAAATTTCCTGTTAGCCAAAAAGGAATAACAAAGGTGATAAGAAAAATCATCAACCAGAATCCTATAGTGAGGATAGTCAAGAATGCTAAGAAACCAAGATATTGATCAAATTCAATCATGGGTGAAAGTTTTTACAAAGGTACATATTGGATACGTACCGAGCAACACTCAATTTGCTAATCCTTTTGTATTTTTGCACAAAACAACCACATGAAGTTCAGGATAGAAAAAGATACTATGGGGAGCGTTCAAGTGCCAGCCGATAAATATTGGGGCGCACAAACAGAGCGCTCTAGAAACAACTTTAAGATTGGTAGCCCAAGTTCTATGCCCATCGACATTATATACGGCTTTGCAGTTCTCAAAAAGGCTGCTGCCTATACCAATGAGGAGTTGGGTGTCTTGACCGCTGAAAAGCGCGACCTAATCGCACAAGTATGTGATGAAATTGAAACAGGCAAGCTCAATGATCATTTTCCTTTAGTGGCGTGGCAAACAGGATCTGGTACCCAATCCAACATGAATGTAAATGAGGTTATTGCCAATCGAGCACATGTCCTTCAAGGTCGTGTATTGGGTGAGGGCGAACGCACACTACTCCCAAACGATGATGTAAATAAGTCACAATCTTCTAACGACACCTTCCCTACTGGGATGCATATTGCGATTTACAAAAAGGTTGTGGAAGTCACACTTCCTGGCGTTATGCAGTTAAGAGACACTTTGGCGAAAAAAGCAGCTGATTTTGATGACGTCATTAAAATTGGACGTACACACTTTATGGATGCTACCCCTTTGAGCTTAGGACAAGAGTTTTCGGGTTATGTTGCCCAACTCAACCAAGGGATTAAGGCATTGGAAAACACACTACCGCACTTAGCACAATTGGCACTGGGAGGTACTGCTGTAGGAACGGGCATCAATACCCCTAAAGGATATGCCCAGAAAGTTTCTAGGCATATCGCACAATTTACAGGACTTCCTTTTGTTTCGGCTGAAAATAAATTTGAAGCCCTGGCTGCTCACGATGCACTTGTGGAAACACATGGTGCCCTTCGTCAATTGGCCGTTTCGTTATTTAAAATCGGAAATGACATACGCATCATGGCCAGTGGTCCACGCTCTGGTATTGGCGAATTGATAATTCCAGCTAATGAACCTGGAAGCTCCATCATGCCAGGAAAAGTAAATCCTACTCAGTGTGAGGCCCTTACCATGGTATGTGCCCAAGTCATGGGAAATGACACGGCAGTGGCATTTGCAGGCACTCAAGGCCATTTTGAGCTTAATGTATACAAACCTGTGATGGCGCTCAATGTATTAGAATCTGCACAGCTTATTGGTGATGCTTGTGTAAGCTTTGACCTCAACTGTGCGCAAGGCATAGAGCCCAACACAGATAAGGTGGATGAATTGCTCAAAAACTCCTTGATGCTGGTCACTGCCTTAAATCCAAAAATTGGGTATTACAAAGCAGCTGAAATTGCTAATTTGGCACATCAAAACAAACTTACCCTTAAGCAAGCGGCTTTGCAAACAGGGTATCTTACCGAAGAAGAGTTTGATGAATGGGTACAGCCCAAAAACATGATTGGCCGTGAGTAAAAAGTATTAACGACAAAAAGTGACTTTTAAAGCAAAAAGTCTATTTTATTTCTTCTTTCTTGTATACTTTTGCAGGCGCCTCAAAACTTTTGCTCCATGTCAGATTCCAGGACAGCTTCCAAGCGTTACTTACACAAAATTCAAAAAATAGTTGATATTCAACAAAAGGTGATTTATTTCCTGTTGAGCATCACCTTTGCTTTTGCAGCAACCTACCTGCTTGTGACACCTGAATTAGATAAGGCGCAAATGTATACTTTGTTCTTGTTATTCTTGTCGATTGGTTTGTGGGCAACAGAAGTCATTCCGCCATTTGCCGTTGGATTACTCATTTTTGTTTTTTTGGTTTTTGCTCTTGGAGGACTCTACAGGGAAATTGATCCTGATAATGCAACAATAATGGTTCAGAAGTATGTTCAAACATGGGCAAATAGTGTAATATGGCTTATGCTGGGAGGCTTTTTCATCGCAGAAGCCATGCGAAAGGTTGGACTAGATCTTTCATTATTTAAATTGGCAATTTCTAGGTTTGGGACCAAGCCGAGGTATATTTTATTGGGAATCATGTTAGTCACTGCCATTTTTTCAATGATTATGTCCAACACTGCCACAACTGCCATGATGATAGCCGCTATTACCCCCTTTTTAGATACACTAAATAGAAATGCCCCCTTTGGAAAAGCATTACTAATCGGAATTCCTGCGGCTGCGTCTTTGGGTGGCATGGGAACTATTATTGGATCTCCACCTAATGCGATAGCCGTTGATGCCCTGAATAATCACGGTATTGAGTTTGGCTTTTTAGAATGGACTGTTATAGGGTTTCCTGTTGCACTGATATTAGTATTTCTATTTTGGCTTTTTTTAATACAAAAATATGTGCCTAAGATTTCATCGATAGATTTAAGTTTTTTGAATAAACCAAACACTATTTAAGCTAACTCTTTCTTCAAACTGAAAAAAAAGTTAGTGCTATCAATTTTATTGTTAACGTTGACGCTGTGGTTGACCAGCAATCTTCACAAGATCCCTCCCTCGGCAATTTCTTTGTTACCAATTACATTACTCACCATGTTTAGAATTGTTAGCGGGGATGATGTCAGAAAGCTAACGTGGGACACGTTGATGCTAGTAGCAGGTGGTCTGTCGTTAGGGTTAGCAATTAAAGAAACCCAACTAGCACAACATTATGTGGCGCTATTAAGTTCCCATGAGTTTGATTTTTATCTATTGGCAATTGTTTTTTCGCTGTTAACTGTGGTATGCTCAAACTTTATGAGCAATACCGCCACTACAACCATTTTAATTCCAATTGCTATTGTACTAGTTTCACAAGATGTAGAAGTTTTACCAATAGTTATTGGATTAAGTGCTTCGGCGGCCTTGTTTTTGCCTGTATCTACTCCTCCTAACGCAATTGCTTATAGTACTGGAAGACTCAATTTAAAAGACTTTAGACAAGGAGGGATTGTAGCAGGAATAATTGGACCAATTGTAATTGTTGGGCTTGTGTTGTTGCTAAACAGACTTCTTTAGTTTTACACGAATATTTATCACAGTTAAGTAATCTTTATAAAAGCCTTGAAGTTTTATTTCAGAAAGTTTGACTACTAATTAAGAAGGTATTTCATTTGAATTAGAGCCTATCAGATGAGCAGCATAGTTCTTCCATTTATACTTCCAGCTAAACAGTGCCAATAATATCAGCAACATGGGCAGTTGCATAAAGGCAAGCATATAAACATCGGGTTCGGAGACATCCAAAAACAACGAATGGGTTTGGAAAGCGGTCCAATCTGAAGTAACCAAAAGAGAAATAAGCAAATTATTACCCGCATGATACCCAAGTGCGAGTTCAAGACCTTCGTCCATAAGGGTAATGATACCAAAGAAAAAACCCATAGACACATAAGACATTATTAACAGGGGACCAAGCTTGTCAATCTCTGGGTTTCCAAAATGCATAAATCCAAACAACAATGAAGTAATGAGCAATGGAAATATTCGGTGCTTAAATATTTGGCCAAACCCTTGCATCAAATAGCCCCGAAAAAAAAGCTCTTCCGCACTAGTTTGCAAAGGCACTAAAACGATTGCGATCAAAAATAACGTGGCAAAAGCTTGTGGATCAAAATTCCATTGAAAATCGGATGGGTTCGTGTAATATGAAATGATAAAAAACAAAGAATTCAACAAAACGATCCCTGTAAAAGCAAAACCAATTCGTTTCCAATCAATTTTGTCACGTGCAGTTATGAATTCACGAATAGAAATGTTGTGCAGATAACGAATCAACACCAATACCAAAACGGCCACAAGCGCAAATGGAAAAAGCATAAGCACCAAGGTTGTATTCGGCGGAAGGGCTTGAAGTATACCTGCAACATCTAGTGTGCCAAGCTGCTCGAGACCAACCGCTTTAATTACAGCATAAGTATGTGGGATTTGAGCAACAAAAAAAGTAAATACAATAATCAAAGTCCCTATCACATAGCGATCAAAGCGACTTCCTTGATTTTCTCGTATTTTTTCTAAATGCATTTTATAGGTTTAGTCTAAAAATACAAAACCTATTTCTTTCTCGGAAAAGAAAGGGTGGTTAACTTACAAGAAGATACCAATTTATCATCATCATCAGTGATGGATATTTGCCAGAGTTGCATGGTTCTACCCATATGGACAGCCACAGCTTTGGCATATACATGACCTGAACGAACACCCCGTACGTGATTGGCAGAGACTTCTATACCACGAATCATGATATCATCAGCCCCTCGAAATATGGCACAGGCTGCACTGCCAACGGTCTCGGCCAAACCAGCCGTAGCACCCCCGTGCAATACGCCGTCTAATTGCAAAACCGCAGGGATTACGGGCATTTTTGCAACAAGATAATCTTCGCCTACCTCAACAAAACGAATGTTAAGGGTATCGACAAACGTATTCGCGCAGCGCTCTTGTATTTTTTTTAAGATTGTTTCTTGTGACATAAAAAAGAAGCGCCCCACAAAAGCAGGGCGCAGATATCATTATTTTACTTCTTCAAAATCAACATCTTCAACGTCATCGTCAGAAGATGAGGCGGCATCAGCACCATCCGTTGGAGGGGCATCAGCACCACCAGCTTCTTGCTGAGCTTTGTACATTTCTTCAGAAGCCTGTTTCCATGCTTCGTTAATGTTGTCTAATGCAGGTTTAATAGCCTCTAAATCTTTAGACTCGTATGCCTTTTTCAAAGCTTCAAGACCCGTTTCAATAGGTGCTTTTTTATCTGCAGATAATTTATCTCCAAATTCTTTCAATTGCTTTTCCGTTTGGAAAATCATTTGATCGGCATTATTTAGCACATCAACTTCTTCTTTGGCCTTTTTATCCGCATCAGCATTGGCTTCTGCTTCTTTGCGCATACGCTCAATTTCTTCCTCCGTAAGCCCCGAAGATGCTTCAATACGAATGTCCTGAGACTTATTGGTAGCCTTATCTAGTGCTGTAACGTGAATCAGTCCGTTAGCATCAATATCAAAAGTAACCTCAATTTGTGGCACACCTCTTTGTGCAGGAGGAATACCATCTAAATGAAAGCGACCAATGGTTTTATTGTCTGTTGCCATAGAACGCTCTCCTTGCAATACGTGAATTTCAACAGAAGGCTGGTTGTCAGCAGCTGTAGAAAACACTTGTGATTTCTTTGAAGGTATGGTTGTGTTTGACTCTATAAGTTTGGTCATCACCCCGCCCATGGTCTCAATACCAAGCGATAGTGGCGTTACGTCTAAGAGCAAAACATCTTTAACATCTCCTGTTAAAACACCACCTTGAATGGCAGCGCCAATGGCAACCACCTCATCTGGGTTTACCCCTTTTGAAGGCTTTTTGCCAAAGAACTTCTCAACTTCTTCTTGTATAACAGGAATACGTGTAGATCCTCCAACCAAGATAACTTCATCAATGTCACCTGTAGACAGGCCAGCATCATCTAAAGCGCTTTTAACAGGGTTCATAGAACGCTTTACCAATTCATCAGCCAATTGCTCAAACTTAGCACGGGTAAGCGTTTTTACCAAGTGCTTAGGTCCAGTAGCAGTTGCCGTGATATAGGGCAAATTAATTTCTGTTTGCGTAGAAGATGACAATTCGATTTTGGCTTTTTCAGCAGCTTCTTTCAAGCGCTGTAAGGCCATAGGATCTTTGCGTAAGTTGATATCTTCATTTTCTTCAAACTCATAGGCCAGCCAGTGAATGATCACGTCATCAAAGTCATCACCACCTAGATGGGTATCCCCGTTGGTTGACAATACTTCAAATACGCCGTCGCCTAGTTCAAGGATAGAAATATCAAAAGTTCCACCTCCAAGATCGTAAACCGCAATTTTTCTATCAGACCCCGTTTTGTCCAAGCCGTAGGCAAGTGCTGCAGCTGTTGGTTCGTTGATGATACGTTGTACTTTAAGACCCGAAATCTCACCAGCTTCTTTTGTTGCTTGACGTTGTGCGTCGTTGAAGTAGGCAGGAACTGTAATCACAGCTTCTGTTACGCTTTGTCCAAGGTAGTCTTCAGCTGTTTTTTTCATTTTTTGAAGCACCATTGCTGATAATTCTTGTGCCGTGTATAAACGACCTTCTATATCAACACGTGGCGTATCATTGTCTCCTTTTACCACTTTATAGGGCACGCGCTCAATATCATTTTTGGATTCAGAGAACTTGTTACCCATAAAACGTTTTATGGACGAAATGGTTTTTGTTGGGTTGGTAACCGCTTGTCTTTTAGCAGGGTCACCTACTTTAATTTCACCACCTTCAACAAAAGCGATAACTGAAGGGGTTGTACGTTTTCCTTCAGCATTTGGAATGACAACAGGTTCGTTACCTTCCATAACAGAAACACAAGAGTTTGTTGTTCCTAAATCGATACCAATAATCTTACTCATTTAAATATATTTTCAATACTTATTTCAATCTTTGTGCCACAACAAATTCATGACAGGGTGTCATGTCTAGGGTAATATGCGTTCAATAATGTATTTTTGAAAAAAAATTATATGTCTACATCTGAAAAAGTATATAAGCGCGTTACGACAAACGCATTGATTGAAATGAAAGCGTCGGGAAGCAAGATATCCATGTTAACCGCTTATGACTACTCTATGGCCAAAGCCGTTGACGCGGCACATATAGACGTTATTTTGGTAGGAGACTCTGCCTCAAATGTCATGTCGGGGCACGAAACAACGCTGCCCATAACTGTAGATCAGATGATTTATCATGCCAGTGCGGTGGTCAATGCCGTAAAACGTGCCTTGGTCGTGGTTGATTTGCCCTTTGGTAGTTATCAGTCAGATCCAAAAGAAGCCTTGCGTTCTTCCATACGCATCATGAAAGAGGCCGGTGCCCACGCTGTTAAAATCGAAGGAGGAGCAGAAATTAAGGATTCCATGGTTCGTATCCTCAACGCAGGAATACCCGTAATGGGGCACTTGGGACTTACGCCACAATCCATTTATAAATTTGGCACCTATACGGTTAGGGCAAGAGAAGAAGCTGAAGCAGAAAAACTATTAGAAGATGCCAAACTGCTGGAGCAACTGGGCTGTTTTGCGTTGGTGCTTGAAAAAATCCCTGCAACACTTGCCAAAAAAGTAGCCGAAGCAGTAAAAATACCTGTAATAGGTATTGGTGCTGGTGGCGATGTCGATGGACAGGTATTGGTATTACACGATATGCTGGGGCTAACAACCGAGTTCAGCCCCCGTTTTTTACGACGCTATATGGACCTGTACGACCAAATGACTACCGCCATAAAGCAGTACGTGAAAGACGTAAAATCAAGTGATTTTCCAAATAAAGACGAACAATACTAATTGCAGCCACAAATACTTTTTGAAGACAACCACCTGCTGGTTATCAACAAACCCCCTGGCGTGTTGGCACAAGGAGACAACACCAAAGACCGCTCTGTTCTAGACATAGTAAAAAACATCATCAAAATCAGGGATGAAAAGCCAGGTAAGGTGTATTTAGGCTTGGTGCACAGGCTTGATAGACCCACGAGTGGGGTTATGGTTTTAGCCAAAACGTCTAAGGCACTAAGCAGACTTAACAAGCAATTTGCCGAAAAAACCACCTCCAAAACTTATTGGGCAATAGTAAGCGGAACTGCTGCTGACACACCAACAAGATTATCGCATTTCCTTATCAGAAAGCAGGCGCAAAACAAATCTTATGCACACCGCAAAGAAGTGCCTAATAGCAAGTTCAGCGAATTGATTTACACCAAAAAACGGGACCTTGACCGTTATACCTTACTAGAAATTGAGCTCCTAACAGGAAGGCACCATCAGATACGAGCACAACTTAGCGCAGAAGGACTTATCATAAAAGGAGATCTAAAATACGGCGCCAAACGCCCTAATAAAGACGGCAGCATTCATTTGCATGCCAGAAAGCTGACCATTATACATCCAACTCTAAAAAAACCGATAAGTTTTACAGCTCCTCCCCCAAAGGACGCCGTGTGGAATGCAGTAGTGGATTGATGTTAAAATAAAAGGGCACAACACGCAGCAATTCTACACCGATCAAAGTAGAACAAGGACAAAATAAAGTAAAATACATCCATGAGTATATCTTTTTCAACACAGATTGGTAATACGCTTTTAACCAGTAAAATCTAAGTACTGAAGAAATTTAAGGAAGTCTTTAATTTCTGCTTTTGTAATTGTTAAAATTGGTTACTTTTGTCTTTAACGCTTTTTGCATGAAACAAGAGTACGTTCAAATTTTTGACACCACATTACGAGATGGAGAGCAAGTTCCTGGCTGTAAGCTTAACAAAGCAGAAAAGCTCGTACTGGCCAAACGACTTGATGAGCTTGGTGTTGATATCATAGAGGCGGGCTTTCCCATTTCCTCTCCAGGAGATTTTGAAGCCGTTAGTGATGTTGCCAAAACGGTACGAAACGCCATAGTTTGCGGACTCACCAGAGCTGTTCAAAAGGATATTGACGTGGCAGCAGAAGCCTTAAAACCTGCCAATCGTGCGCGTATACACACAGGTATTGGCACTTCTGACTCACACATCCAACACAAGTTTCGTTCTACACGTGAAAAAATTATCGAACGTGGCGTAGCAGCTGTCAAACACGCAAAAAAACACGTAGAAGACATTGAGTTCTATGCAGAAGATGCAGGAAGAACAGACAACGCCTATCTCGCACAAGTTTGTGAGGCCATGATTAAGGCAGGTGCCACAGTACTAAATATACCAGATACTACCGGCTATTGCTTACCCGAAGAATACGGTGCTAAAATAAAATACTTGATGGAACATGTTCCGTCTATACACAAAGCAACACTTTCGTGTCATTGTCACAATGATCTTGGACTTGCAACAGCCAACTCCATCGCAGGTGTGATTAACGGGGCACGTCAAATTGAATGTACCATTAATGGTATAGGCGAACGCGCAGGCAATACTTCCTTGGAAGAGGTTGTGATGATTATGCGTCAGCACCCCAACTTAGGTCTTGATACCAATATTCAAACCCAAATGCTTTCTGAAACCAGTCAAATGGTATCAGATGCCATGGGTATGATTGTACAGCCTAACAAAGCTATTGTGGGCGCCAATGCGTTTGCGCACAGTTCTGGCATTCACCAAGACGGTGTGATAAAAAACAGAGAAACATATGAAATTATCAATCCACATGACGTGGGTGTTGATACTTCTTCTATAGTGTTGACGGCAAGAAGTGGTCGTGCGGCCCTCGCCTACCGAGCTAAAAACATTGGTATTGAGCTCACAAAAGATGAGTTAGACCTAGCATACGCAGCGTTTTTGACCTATGCCGACAAGAAGAAAGAAATAAACGACAACGATATTCCTGAAATAGTAAAAACCGCTGGAATCAGTTTATAACTCCATGAAAAAAACCCTTTTTGATAAAGTCTGGGACAATCACGTAGTATCATCAGTAAAGCATGGTCCGGACATTTTATACATTGACAAACACCTTATTCACGAAGTCACGAGCCCACAGGCTTTTAATGTGCTGGAAGATAAAGGTATTCCGCTCTTTAGGCCCCAACAAGTTGTGGCCACTGCCGATCACAATGTTCCCACAGAAAACCAACATTTACCCATCCAAGATGCGCTGTCACGTAAGCAAGTAAGTCAGCTTAGCAAAAACTGTGAGGAATACGGTGTTGGACTCTTTGGCTTAGGACATCCCTACCAAGGAATTGTTCACGTTATTGGTCCAGAACTAGGCGTTACCCAACCGGGTATGACCATGGTTTGTGGCGACAGTCACACCTCCACACACGGCGCCTTTGGCACCATTGCCTTTGGCATTGGAACAAGTCAGGTAGCGCAAGTATTTGCGAGTCAATGTGTACTGGTTGACAAACCTAAAAGTATGCGTGTTGTTGTTTCGGGTAAACTACACCCAGCTGTTGAACCCAAAGATGTGGTACTTTATGTTATCGCCAAACTGGGAACAGATGCCGGCACGGGATATTTTGTAGAGTTTGCAGGAAATGTTTTTGAAGAAATGAGCATGGAGGGCCGCATGACGGTCTGTAACATGAGTATTGAAATGGGCGCACGAGGTGGCATGATTGCACCAGACCAAACTACATTTGACTATGTAAGCGGACGTGAATTTGCCCCTAAAGGTGAAGCACTCGAAGCCAAAATAGCCCATTGGAAAACCTTGCCAACAGACGAAGGCGCTTCGTTTGATGCAGAGCATCATTTTGATGCGACCGACATAGGCCCCATGATTACCTATGGTACAAATCCTGGGATGGGCATAAAAATAGCAGACAAAATTCCGTCTTCTAACGATGTTAGTTTTGTGAAATCACTGGAATATATGGGGCTTGAAGCAGATACCTATTTGCTTGATATGCCCATAAGTCATGTATTTATTGGCAGCTGTACCAATTCGAGAATTGAAGACTTTAGAGCTGCTGCAGCGCACATCAAAGGAAAACAAAAATCTCCTGACGTTTCTGCTTTGATCGTTCCAGGCTCGCAACAAGTAGCAAAACAGATTGTAGCAGAAGGGCTTGATAAAATATTTGAATCTGCTGGATTTAAGCTTCGTCAACCTGGCTGTTCAGCTTGTTTAGCCATGAATGACGATAAAATTCCTGCTGGTGCCTATTGCGTTTCTACCTCAAACAGAAACTTTGAAGGGCGTCAAGGTCAGGGTGCACGAACCTTATTAGCAAGTCCTGTTACCGCAGCAGCGGCAGCAGTGGCTGGAAAAATTGTAGATGTAAGTCAAACATAATGGAAAAGTTTACACTTCTTAAAAGTAGCATGGTTCCACTAACAGTGGAAAACGTAGACACAGATCAAATCATTCCGGCACGCTTCTTAAAAGCAACAGACCGAAAAGGATTTGGTGAAAACCTATTTCGGGATTGGCGGTTTACCACTGACGGACAAACCAAAGAGGATTTCCCCTTAAACCAAACAAAGTACAGTGGGGCAATCTTGGTAGCTGGCAATAATTTTGGCTGCGGATCAAGTCGAGAACACGCTGCTTGGGCTCTTGCCGATTATGGCTTCAAAGTAGTTATTTCAAGCTTTTTTGCCGATATCTTCAAAGGAAATGCCCTCAACAACGGCATACTCCCCATCCAGGTTACACCACAAAATTTACAACGTATATTTTCGGCTATTGACAAAGATAATTCGGTTGAAGCTGTAGTAGATTTAGAAAATCAAAAGCTAATTATTGATGCAACAGACATTGCAGTATCATTCGAAATAAATGACTACAAAAAAATGTGCTTGATAAACGGCTATGACGACATCGATTATTTGATAAGTCAGAAAGAAGCCATTGAAGCATTTGAACAAAAACGTGCTTAATCACTAGTTAATAAACCAGCATGAAAAAAAACATAGCAGTACTGCCTGGAGATGGTATTGGACCTGAAATTATTCAAGAGGCTGTCAAAGTATTGGATGCCGTAGCCAAAGCATTCGATCACGACTTTCACTATACCTATGCAGATATGGGCGCTATTGCCATTGACAAAACAGGCACCCCACTGCCCGAAGCTACACTGAAAGCAAGTTTGGATAGTGATGCTGTATTGTTCGGCGCTATTGGCGATCCAAAATACGATAACGACCCAAACGCAAAAGTACGACCAGAACAAGGTTTGCTAGCCATTAGAAAGGCTCTAGGATTGTTTTGTAACATCAGACCTGTAAAAACTTTTGATGCCTTATTACATCAGTCCCCCCTGAAAGAAGAAAGAGTCAAGGGCACCGATTTCGAAATGTATCGCGAATTAACTGGCGGTATTTACTTTGGAGAAAAAAAATTATCAGCAGATAAAAATACGGCTTCCGATCTGTGTCAGTACACCAAAGCCGAAATTGAACGCATAGCACACAAAGCATTTGCTGCTGCACGCAAAAGAAGCAACATACTAACCTTAGTTGATAAAGCAAACGTATTAGAGAGTTCCCGTTTGTGGCGTCGTGTAGTAACGGCAATGCACGAGGAAACATACAGCGATGTAGAACTCCGCTATTTATTTGTTGACAACGCTGCCATGCAGATGATATTGGCACCAAACCAATTTGACGTGATGCTAACGAGTAACTTATTTGGAGATATCATCTCCGATGAGGGAAGCGTTATTGGAGGATCCATTGGATTGCTACCTTCTGCTTCTATTGGTGAAACACATGCGTTGTTTGAGCCCATACACGGTTCTTTTCCACAAGGAGCAGGAAAGGGTATTGCCAACCCCATTGCCATGATTTTGTCTGCCGCCATGATGCTAACGCACTTTGATATGGATAAAGAAGCATCAGCCGTTCGAGCTGCAGTAGACTTGGCCCTTGAAAAAGGAGTATGTACTCCAGAAGTGTTTCCTGAGAATAAATATTCCACTTCAGATGTAGGCGATTTTATCGCCAACAATATTGCATAAAAAAAGGGGCGATAATCGCCCCTTTTTATTTACATCTATTTTAGATGATTATGCTTCACCATCCATTTTGCGCTTAAGATCTGCGAGTGCATCTAAATCACCAAGGGTAGATTTTTCTGCATTGTCAGACATTTTGCGTTTGGATTTTTTCACATTATCAGCTTCAATACCTTTGTAAACTGCTGCGTGAGACATTACAACTCGCTTAAAGTCTTTGTTAAATTCAATAACCTTAAACTCAGCTGCTTCGCCTTTAACAAGTTTACTACCGTCTTGCTTTTCTAGGTGACGACCCGGAACAAACGCCGTAATGTCATCATTAAGCACTATAGTAGCACCTTTATCGACAATTTCTGTAATGGCAAGTTCATGACTAGAACCTTCACCATATGTTTTGGCGTATTTCTCCCAAGGATTGTCCGTTGTTTGTTTGTGTCCAAGACTTAGCTTGCGACCTTCAACGTCTAACTCAAGAACAATTACTTCTAGCTCTTGTCCAACCGTAACAACCTCTGAAGGGTGTTTGACTTTTTTGGTCCAAGACAAATCAGAAATATAAATTAAGCCGTCAATACCTTCTTCTAATTCAACAAATACACCGAAATTGGTATAATTGCGAACAATACCTGTGTGCTTCGAGCCCAATGGGTATTTGATGGTAATATCGGTCCAAGGATCTTGTGAAAGTTGCTTAATACCCAAAGACATTTTACGCTCTTCACGATCAAGGTTAAGGATAACTGCCTCTACCTCATCTCCTACTTTAACAAAGTCTTGTGCAGAACGCAAGTGCGTACTCCATGACATTTCAGAAACGTGAACAAGACCTTCAACACCAGGAGCTACTTCGACAAATGCGCCATAATCAGCGATAACGGTAACTTTTCCTTTAACGGTTTCGCCCTCGTTCATTTTCTCGTCAATAGCTTCCCATGGGTGCTGTGATAATTGCTTCACACCAAGTTGAATACGTGACTTATCATCATCAAAGTCAAGAATAACCACATTGAGCTTTTGCTCTACCTCCAAGATTTCGCTTGGGTGGCTGATGCGGTTCCAAGATAGATCGGTAATATGTACCAGTCCATCTACACCTCCAAGGTCGATAAACACCCCGTAAGAGGTAATGTTTTTAACGGTTCCTTCAAGTACTTGTCCTTTTTCAAGTTGTGCAATGATCTCTTTTTTCTGCTCTTCAATATCAGCTTCAATAAGTGCTTTGTGGGATACAACAACGTTTTTAAACTCATGGTTGATTTTAACAATCTTGAACTCCATGTTTTTGTTCACGTATTGATCGTAATCGCGAATTGGTTTTACATCAATTTGCGATCCAGGTAAGAAAGCTTCAATGCCAAATACATCTACAATCATTCCTCCTTTGGTACGACATTTAACAAATCCCGTAACCACTTCTTGGTTGTCATGTGCAGCATTAACACGATCCCATGCCATGATGGTACGTGCCTTACGGTGCGACAATACAAGTTGTCCTGTTTTGTCTTCACGGGTGTCAATCATTACCTCAACCGTATCCCCTACTTTAAGGTCTGGGTTGTAGCGAAATTCATTGAGCGAAATAACACCTTCTGATTTGGCGTTGATATCGATAATGGCTTCACGATCGGTCATGTGAATGACTTTCCCAACAACAACATCTGCACCTTGCGTATCTACAAAGTTTTCAGAAACGAGTTGTTCGAATTCTTTTAGTTTATCATCCTCAACGGCTTCAATACCCTCTTCAAATTTTTGCCAATTAAAATTGGAAAGGAATTCTTCAGGTGAAACGGTTGGTGTGGAATCTTCTTGTGGAGTTGCTGTCGCTTCTTGCTCGGGTTGAGCTTCTACAGTCTCTGTTGCCTCTGTGGCGATTTCTGTTGTAGGGACAACTTCTTCCGTTGTCGCTTCTACAGCTTGTTTTTCGTCAGCCATGCTGCGGTAATATTTGTATTCTGTTTGGCGAAGTAAAAGGCGCTACCTTACAGAAGGATTATTTATTTTTATGCTCTTGTATTACTCTAAAGCGCTTCCCAAGAGGACGGCAAATGTAATGTCTTTCTCCAAGATGTACAAACTATTTTTTAAGAGTTGTAAGAATAGGGCTGTTAGATAAAAATCTATTTCAACTTTACCCGTAGAAGCATATCTGTTGTAGTAGTGTATAAATATGTTTGGTCGGAATCAAAAGCACAATTGGCTGTACGCTTCCCCGTCTCAATGGTGGCTAGGTGTTTCCCCACTAGACTTATGATATGCACACCGCCTGGACCGGTAGCAAATATGTTACCACTCTTGTGAATTTTTAATCCGTCAGGCAGGCCTTTGAATTGTGCAGTAAATGGCCTAAAATCAAATAAGATCTTCCCGTTTTTAAGTGCCCCATCTGTTGCAATTTCATACCTGTATAAAAAGGGTTTTTCTTTGTCAGACTGATTGACATACAGCATTTTTTGATCGAGGGACAACGCAATTCCATTTGGTCTATTAAGGCTGTCAATCAACATGGTAACCTTGCCGTTTGGCGCAACTTTAAACACACCGTTAATACCAATTTCTGCCGTTTTGGTACCGGGTTGGCCGTATGGTGGATCGGTGAAATATATATTCCCGTCACGATCCATATCTAAATCATTAGGACTGTTAAAGCGTTTGTTGTCATAGGAGTCAGCTAACGTTATAAACTGGGGTTTTGCTTGGCTTAGTTTTGCATCTAGACGAGCGATGCGCCTGTCGCCGTGCTGGCATAAGAGCAATTGGTTTTCATTATCCAATAATAAGCCGTTTGAACCTCTGTTGGATTCTTTGTTTCCCTCACCCGTATGCCCAGCATACTCGAGAAAAATACGCAGGCTGTCCTGTTCACTCCATTTGTAGATCTTATTTGTCGGTACATCGGAAAATAGTACGGCTTGTAACTCTGGCATCCACAAAGGGCCCTCACTCCATTTGAATCCGGTAGCCAATATTTCAAAAGAAGCGTTTGGATCAATTAAAGATTGTGCTGCTTTGTCGTGTATGCTAACGGTAAACTGCTCAGCAATGCTATGGACAGTCTTATTTTCTTGAGTCTTAGGTTTATTGATGCACGAAATAAGCAGTAGCATCGTGGCAACAACATAAATTATTTGCTTGTACATATGTTTTCAATTGGGACATTAAATATACAAAACCTAGCCCAAGCGTTCGGCCACTAAGCCTAATACATGGTTTCGCATGCTTTCAACCGTAAACTGTGTGGCATCGAGTAGAATGGCGTCATCTGCTTGTACAAGAGGTGAATCGGCGCGAGTACTATCAAGATGATCACGCTCCACAAGATTGTTACGCACCTCAGCTACAGTAGTTGGAGCGTTTTGGGTATTGAGTTCATCAAAGCGACGCTGCGCCCTAATATTGACATCTGCGACTAAAAAAAGTTTTAAGTCTGCTTTAGGAAACACTACCGTACCTATATCACGTCCGTCCATGACTACAGATTGGTTCGTACCCATAATACGTTGTTGCGCAACCAAAAAGGAACGTATTTCTGGTATGGTTGCCACCAAGCTTACCGCTTCAGAGACCTGCATACTGCGTATTTCAGTGCTTACATCAACTCCATTTAACCAAAAAGTATCGCCTTCAAAACGCAAATTAATGTCGTCCAATTGCGACAAGAGGGCTTTGGTGTTCAATTTATTATTTATGAGAAGGCCGTTTTGCTGAGCATAAAGGGTAATGCCCCGGTACATGGCGCCTGAGTCTACATGTGCAAAATCCAATGCCTTGGCAAGTCCCTTGGCTAGGGTACTTTTACCTGTTGATGATGCGCCGTCTATGGCAATTACAAAGGGTTTTTTCATCGTCTTGGCTCTAGGGTTAATCCCAAAAACGTACGGTTTCCAGCTACGTTATAGCGTGCATGACTTATTTGGAACCGCAAACGTCGCAATTGCATACCTACGCCAAACGATAGACCTGAAAAATTACGAAGCTCTAAAATACGCAATTCTGCTGCACGTTGGGCATGATACCCCAAACGAATGGAAAACAAAGACGCTGGAAACACCTCAACGCCGAATGACGCATGACGCAATAGTTTCTTAGTTAAACCCGCAGGCTTTTGGTTGGCATCCCCCCCTAAGGTTTGACTTGCATCCTCGGGATTATCAAAATACAAGGGATATTTATTTAGGTGATGAAATGTTAGATGCCAGCGCAAGGGCAAGTGTTTAAGTGCACTAGAAAAACCCAAACTAAGATTAGCGGGTAAGGGTTCAAATACATCTTCATAGGTCGTCAATTGACTTCCCATATGCTGATAGACCAATGCAATTCGCCAAGGCTTGGTAACAGGGCTATAATACAATCCTATATCGCCCGAGAGGGCAGTTGAGGTATACGCCTCTAAATTAGATAGCGTATAGCGCAAACGCGCCCCGATATATATATTTTGACGGATAAAATAGTGAGAACTTGCAATACCAAGCGCTACCTCGCTACCCGTAAAGCTCCCTGTTGGATTACCTAAGGGGTCGGCGCCATCAAAAGTGCCATAATTGATGTAGTTGACATCAAAAACCAAGGCTTTTTGCCTGTTAAGCGCATAGGCGTAAGCAGCAGTTCCGCGACTGATACCATCAAAATAAGGCTCATAATTGACCATAACCTGACCTCCGTGCTCACCTCGAATCATCGCTGGATTAGCAAGGGTGGTACTGATATCCATATCTTGAAGGGTTATGGGATCACCCAATGCGAGTTGTCGTGGGGAATTGGAAAGTTCCAGAAAGCGAAATGTAGCGTCACCCCCAATTTGTGCGCTCAAAAAAGCCGTGCAACCCAACAACCAACAAACAGCAAATTGCTTCATCCCTACAAAAAACGCAAATTATTGCTTTTTCGTACCCGATGCACGTTGTTTGGTGATGGCGATGGCAAGTACTTCATCGATAGATGTTACAAAATGAAACTGTAAGCCTTTAAGGTAACGTGCGGGAATCTCATTGATATCCGCTTGATTTTTCTCGCTTAAAATAATTTCTTTTATGTTGGCACGCTTGGCTGCAAGTATCTTTTCCTTGATACCGCCAACTGGCAATACCTTACCTCGCAAGGTAATTTCACCCGTCATGGCAATACGGTTTTTGACCTTGCGCTTAAGTATGCTCGACACCAAAGAAGTAATCATGGTAATCCCTGCACTAGGCCCGTCTTTAGGCGTTGCGCCTTCGGGCACGTGGATATGAAAATTATACTTAGAAAAAAAGTCTTCTTCTATAGCTAGCTCAGCAGCATGTGCCTTGATATATTGTAGGGCTATGGTCGCAGATTCTTTCATAACCTTCCCCAAGTTCCCGGTAATAGATAACACCCCATTGCCTTTGCTAATCGATGATTCAATGAATAGAATATCACCCCCTACTCTTGTCCAGGCAAGACCCGTGACAACTCCTGCTACATTATTGTTTTCATAGGTGTCGCGCAACATCTTCGCAGGGCCCAATATGGCTTCT
>Ga0228666_1000334_pt1 | contig 28512 bp, 35 predicted proteins | sample 80DmetaG_FD_182702 | JGI IMG/M metagenome (GOLD analysis project Ga0228666, IMG submission 182702) | Seawater microbial communities from Monterey Bay, California, United States - 80D | ecosystem: Environmental > Aquatic > Marine > Coastal | place: USA: California | collected 2016-10-11 | reverse complement strand
ACCAATTCGAAATTGCAATTGCTGTTGCAGGTTTCGGTGAGAAAGATCTTACAGTTGAACAAGATCAGAATATTCTCACTATCGCATCTAAAGATGTTGATCTAAATGGTGATAAAGAATATATCCATAAGGGTATTGCTACACGTAAATTCGATAAGAAGTTCACACTTGGTGAATATATCGAAGTGAAAGAAGTGGCTCTTGTAGACGGTATTCTCTCGGTATATCTTGAAAAGAATATCCCAGAAGAGAAGAAACCAAAGAGCTTCTCTATCAATTCAAAGCCAGAATTCTTGGCTGAATAACCCTATTGGTCTTTCCCTCTTTCGCCTATGAAGTAAAGGGGATTTTTATATAAATAGATACATGAGTAAAAGTATATCGATATCTAATCCAGATCAATTAGTATCATTGATTGTTGAGCCTAATGCAGGTCCGAAAATTGGAGGTACATTGAACCTTTCTATTTTTACTAGCGCAAGCTATATAGATGTTTCTAATAATGATATTGAAGACTTCGGCACATTACCTGGAAATTTAGAAACATTTAATTGCTCAAAAAACAAAATATCGAATATTCCTTCAACATTTAGTGTTTCTGATAAGCTTCTTAATATTGATCTTCACGAAAATTCGCTAACTGAACTTGACATCGAAAGAATATTATCGTCGTTTGTTGGAATTGGTGATGTTACCGGTACATCGCCGCAACCCGTAATAGATATATCTAAATTTGGTAATGCTGTACCTAACGCAACTGGTCTTGGATATATTACAACTTTGCGAAATTTCGGTTGGAATGTAAAATATAATCCTGGAGAATATGTTTTATCGACTGATGCCGTAAGTGTTTCAGAAGGTCAATCAATTACTATTTCACTAGATAGAACTATCAGCGAAATCGCAGATGGAACAATAGTTCCTTATACCATAACGGGTATTCAAGCCGATGACATTGCAGAGTCTCTTACTGGGAATTTTACAGTCAACAATAATACTGCATCTCTTACTTTTAATATCGAAAGCGATATTGGTGTAGATAAGTATGCAGAAGGTGAAACATTTACTATGACTCTCGATAGCCCGAATGCAGTTACCTCAATCGATATACCAATTGTTGATACTACTCCTGAACCATATGCATTAACTGCTACTGCTTCAGAGACTGAGGGACAAAGTTTCAATATCACTATCAGTACTACAGTCGGAACTACGGTCTCAGATGGAACAACTGTTCCTTATACTATAACTGGTATTCAAGCAAATGACATCACTGAGGCGCTTACTGGAAACTTTACTCTTACAAGTAACACTGATACAATTACAATTAATCTTGAAGCTAACTCTCCGATTGACGAGAACGAGACAATGACAATTAAGTTGGATGATTATCCTACTTCTGCATCAATCAGAATATTTGATATTTAGCACCGCACTTTGTGGTTTACATACCGTACATAGTATGGTATAATTATATTTATGATTTTGAACGGATTCTATACAAGTGTCGATCGTTTTGGCAACAGTTTATTATACCGAGGCTATGGAGCCAATGGTAACAAGATTTTTCAGCGGATTAAATATAAGCCGACTCTTTATATTCCTTCAAAAAAGGTAGATACCGCATGGAAAGCACTTGACGGTACACCAGTTGAGGCTATGCATTTTGATACAATGCGCGAAGCTAAAGAGTTTGAGACAACATACGCAGATGTTCCAAGCTTTAAGGTATATGGTAACAACCGACATATTCCAGCATTTATCCAAAGCCAATTTCCAAACGAAATCCAGTACTCTCGTTCTCTTGTAGATATAGCTTCAATCGATATTGAAACATCTTATGGTGACGGTTTTCCCGAGGTCGATAATCCAGTTAATGAGATTCTTACAATTGCGTATAAAAGTTCAAAGGATGATACGTATCGAGTATGGGGAATAAAGCCATATGATGCTACAAAGACGGAACTCAATGGAGTCAATATCGATTATCGTCAATATACCGCTGAGTCATCAATGCTCGAAGCGTTTATTAACTTTTGGGCAAAGGAAGAAAATATTCCTGATGTCATTACTGGTTGGAATACACGGTTTTTCGATATACCATATATGGTATCTCGTATGGCCTTTTTGCTCGGTGAAGAAAAGGTAAAAGAGTTATCTCCATGGAAAAAGATCGATCGTAGAGAGATTAATATCCAAGGTCGTAAGCAAGTTGCATTTGATATTGTTGGTATTCAGCACCTTGACTATATGGAACTCTTTAAAAAGTTTGCATATACGTATGGCAATCAAGAATCTTATTCTTTGAATCATATCGCAAGTGTAGTACTTGGAGAAAAGAAACTTGACTATTCTGAGGTTGGTACACTTCGTGATTTATATGATGCAGACTTTCAAATGTTTGTTGACTACAACATTAAAGACGTTGAACTCATCGAACGTATGGAAGAAAAGCTTGGTCTTATTACATTGGTATTGACTATGGCGTACCTCGGTGGTGTGAATTATACTGATACGCTTGGCACAACCGCGATATGGGACTCTATTATTTTCCGCAGGCTAGCACGATCTCGAATTGCGGTTCTTCCCCAAAAAGATTCTGAGACAGCATCGTATCCAGGCGGGTATGTTAAAGATCCTCATGTAGGTATGCACGATTGGGTAATGTCGTTCGATTTAAATTCGCTTTATCCAAATTTGATTGTGCAATATAATATGTCTCCTGAAACATTAGTTGATTCTACTTCTGATGCTGATTGTGCACAAGCTTCGAATGGTGCTAGGTTTACTAAAGAGAAAAAAGGTATTGTTCCTGAAATTGTTGAGGAACTATATAGCAAACGTGTTACAATTAAACAAGAGATGTTAGACGCAAAACGTAAGCTTGAGGGTATATCAAAGGATAAAAAGCATGAGCGTCATCAAATGACCTCACAGGTTGCCCGTCTTGAGACTCTACAGACCGCGATTAAGATTCTTCTTAATTCTCTTTATGGTGCTATGGGTAATAAGTACTTTCGTTACTTCGATCTTCGCATTGCTGCTGGAATTACCCTTACTGGACAAGAAGTGATTAAGCATGCAGAGAAAAGCGTTAATGAATTTCTCAATGAATTCATCGGTAATGATAAAGATCGAGTAGTTGCTATGGATACTGACTCAGTTTATATCGGTGTAAAAGATGTAGTTGATAAGTTTAAGCCAAAAAAACCTATTGCATTCCTCGATGAATTTGGTTCTAAAGCAATTGAACCTATGTTAGCAAAAGCCTTTGACAAGTTTGCGCAAGATACAAACGCATATAGTAATCGTATGGTTATGAAGCGAGAAGCAATTGCTGATCGTGGTATTTGGACAGCAAAGAAACGTTACATACTCAATGTACATAACAACGAAGGTGTTCAATATGCTGAACCGAAGATCAAGATCATGGGTCTCGAGTCTATTAAGTCCTCTACACCTCAAGCGTGTCGCACTGCTATGAACGAGATGTTTAAAATCATTGTAACAGGAGAAGAAGAAAAAACACAAGAAGCAATCGCATCATTTAAGAAACACTTTAAGTCGCTTTCACCTGATCAAGTAGCGTTTCCTCGAGGAGTTACAGATATCAAAAAGTGGGCATCGCGTGGTACTATATACAAAAAAGGTACACCAATCCACGTTCGTGGTTCTCTTCTCTATAATGATCAGTTAAAGTCTCGAGGCCTTAATCGTAAATACCAAGTTATTCAAAATGGTGATAAGATTAAGTTCTTGTATATGCTTATGCCAAATACTCTTCGTGAAAACGTTGTAGCCTTTCCAGACTTTTTGCCTAATGAATTAGAGCTTGATAAATATATCGATTATGATAAGCAATTTCAAAAGGCATTTCTTGATCCTATTGAAATTATTCTTAAAGCTATAGGATGGACATCGGAGCCTCAGGCTGACCTTCAGCAATTCTTCTTTTAGAGTTTACAAAATACACAAAATAATATATAATATATAACTTATGAGTAACAACTGGCCAAAAGACATAAATGAAATGCATACTAAATTTGGTGTGCGAAACGCCGTAAAGAACTTCGATAGTGTTATGCTACGAACATTCTTACGTTTTAGATTAGATTTTTTACACGAAGAATTAGGTGAAACTGAAAAAGCGGCAGAAGCTGGCAAACCTATCGATGCAGAAGAAGTGGTTGATGGTTTGATTGACCTTTGTGTTGTAGCGATTGGCACTCTTGATGCGCTTGGTGTAGATCCATATAAAGCTTGGGACGAAGTACATAAAGCTAATATGTCAAAGGAAGTTGGCATTAAAGAGGGTAGAGATAACCCGCTTGGCCTTCCAGATTTGTGCAAGCCAGAAGGGTGGGTAGCACCAAGCCACAAAGGAAACCACGGTGATCTAGCTAAATAGAAATATGTCTTACTCTCTTACGATCTACAAAAATATTTTCGATAATAAGACTCATAAGTCAATGAGCTTTGGCTCGCTTGAGAAGTTCGAAAATTTATTGTATGATTTGTCAAAGCAGCCTGGATATAAGCCAAAGAAAGGTGAATTCAAAGAAGGTTCACCGCTTATATCTCCAGCAGCATATGTCAATGGTGAAACACGTAAGAATGTAAACGTAACACAGTGGTCAAAGTGGGCAGCATTGGATGTCGATGAGTATGATACGTCATTTGAAGAAGCAATAAAGGTGTTTAAAGATCACTACTTTATTTGCTACTCATCGGCATCCTCGACGAAGGAGCATCCTAAGTTTAGAATTGTATTTCCACTTTCCGATAAAGTTCCAGCTGATAAGATTAGACACTTTTGGTTTGCTCTTAATACCGAATTTAATTCGCTTGGTGATAAACAAACTAAGGATTTAAGTCGAATGTATTATGTTCCAGCACAGTATCCGAATGCATATAATTTTATCTTTACTCATAAAGGACCATTACTTGATCCTTACAAGTTAATGGATAAACACGAATTCGTAAATGGATTTAAAAATACATTTGCCGATAAACTTCCAGATCATATTCGTGAGGAAATACAAAAATACCGAGAGACCAAATTGACAAATACATCTATTACATGGTCGTCATATTCAGATTGTCCATTCGTAAATAAACATCTTGTTATGGAGTATAAGACTATTAACTCATCTGGATGGTATTCAAAAATGTATTCTATTATGGTGTCTATTTCAGCTAATGCGATAAAGCGCGGATATCCAATTACTCCTGAAGAGGTATCAAGACTTTGCACAGAAATTGATCAAGATACTGGTGGATGGTATAATAATCGTCCTTTAGTTCTCGAGGCTGCAAGAGCAATCGATTATGCGCTAAAGGCGTGACAATTTGTGAATTTTTGGAACATTTTTTGTACCAAATTCATAACTAATTGGCTATCAAAGATGTAATGCCTATGTACAATTGTGTGATTTATGGTATAATTAATACTGTAACCAACTAATAGAGCTTATATATTATGAAAAAACCAATACTACGCATCATCGACAATCCTTACGGATCAAAGTTCACCTCCACTGACACCTCCGCTGGCGTCACAGTAGAGATCAAAAAAGATACTGCAAAAGCTTTCGCGAAAATCACTTCTGGAGTGTTTCTCACAGCTCGTGCCAATGTCAACCTCAAGAGTGTACCACAGCACGAGATTTTCCCCGGCACCTCTTCTGCCCTCGCCTCCCTTTAATTTACGAAAGAATATTTATATTATGAAAATGACAAATGAAATGACTGATGCTATAGCTAACCTTCACGAAGCCATGAAAGCTGATTATAATCGCTTTATGGCAGGTGATGATCCTATTAAAAATGAGATGCGAGAGGAATATGCTAATTCGCTCAGCTATAAATCTGGTTCAAAATACATCGCAATTAGGACAGGTGGAGGAGCCCACTCTTTCATCGTTAATACCGATACAGATAAGAAATTCTCGTATGGCGATATTCTTAAAGCTGCTTCGTGGAAAGCCCCAACCCGAAACTTTGCTCGCGGAAACATCTTTGTCGATGAAGATCTTCCTAAGATTGCTTGGACTGGAGCATAACAACAAACATAATTGTAATTTAGCTATGGGTAAAACTTATATTAAAACATATGATCTTTCGAAAGTTTGGCCACCAGCGGAGATACTTCGTTGGTGCTCTCGAAATAACTTTAATCGAGGTGCAGCGTCTGATCTTGGGAATAATTATAGCGTCATTAAAGATCGACTAGATAATTGTTTACTATACGACTATGGGCATTTAATGGTTGCACATGATGGAGAAAAATATACTGGTTGGGGATTAGCATATAATCGCCATGAACAGAAAGAGTTTCAATGTTATGTGATGCCACGCCAACGTAGAAAAGGTATTGGCTCGCGTCTCCTTAAAAAGGCATGTTCAATTTATAATCGAGTAGAGATATATTCACATGGAACAAGCGAATATTTCTATAAAGCAAATGGTATGACTAAGAACGAAGCTATCACAGGAAAGCGTTTAAAAAAATCAAAATAAAATGAATTCAAACTTAAGAGCTATATTAGGATTAGACGAACCACCCACGCGCGAAGTAAATCGCAATCGTAGAGGTATAATGTCGTATTCCTCTAAAGATGCGGGGTCCATACAACTCTTCACCAACGATAGTTGGGAGCGGAATAAAAAATACTATGTTCCAAATGGTCCACGTAGTTGTGTTAAGAACTTTATGAGAGGTTAATTTAAATATGTACATATAATACCAAATACGTTATAATAATATTATGCAAAATATAGTTAAAGATATACGCGAAATTTTCGTACAAAAGTTTAATGATGACGAGTTTGTCACAGATAAAACAGGAGTAAAAACCATTGAAATTATTGGTGCTTCATTCTTAGCAGATGAAGTTGCTATCTTTGGTACACCTGACCAAAATTACATTGATCGTGAAATTCAATGGTATGAATCGCAATCGTGCAATGTGAATGATCTTGTTCCAACTCCAAAGATTTGGCAAGAGATATCAGATAAAGACGGTATGATTCATTCGAATTATGGTCATCTAATATTTAGCGCTGAAAACAAACATCAATATAAGCGTTGTCTCGAGCATCTCTCTTTAAATTCTAATACTCGTCGTGCTGTAATGATTTATACGCGACCAACTATGCATACCGAATATAATCTTAATGGTATGTCTGACTTTATCTGCACAAATGCTGTTCAGTATCTTATCCGCGATAATATGCTACATGCGATTGTTCAAATGCGATCTAATGATGTTGTCTTTGGTTATCGTAATGATTCAGCTTGGCAAGAGTATGTACTCAATAAGTTGGCTAATGATCTTGGTATTGCAGCTGGTGGCATAACATGGCAAGTTGGCTCTCTTCATGTATATGAACGCCACTTTAAGTATATTGAAGAGTTTATCACTACCGAAAAAAAGAAAGTTAACACAATTAAACTAGTAGATCATGCTATGGGAAACTATATGCGAGGAGTAACTGAATTTTATGATTAGTATGAAATTTAATGCAAGGGAATTAAACCAAGACCACTACGTTCGCCGCGCTAAAGAAGAAGCTTCGCAAATATACGCGAAGCCTGACACCCGTAGAGGTCGCAGTTTTGTCAATATACTTCAGACTACTTTGTATGGCCATGCTCCTGAAGTGTACCTTATTGATAGGTGTGGGTTCACTGACGACGAGCGTCCTTACAAGGATGTGATTGATACTGACGGAAATTACGTAGAAGTTAAGGCCACAAAAGGTGACTACTATGTTCCATACGTTTTAAAGAGAGCGAACGAAGCAAAACAGATAACGTGGAAAAAGTATCCAGACATCCTTTACATTTTTATCGGCGATAAGAAAACAGCCGATTACGAATTAGAAGGAGTTTATAAGTGGAATGGCACCCAATTTGTTTTACAACCTACAACAAACATAGTATAATAATAATATGAAAAGCGAAAAAGAATCTATTAAAGTCTTACAAGAATGTGCCGAGTTGCAGATTAAAAAGGGTAATGATTATCAAAATCCCAATAGTCGTATTCGTCAAGCAGATTACTATCCACGTGGTGTATCAACTATTCTTGACATTGTTCATGCTAAGGTGCTTCGTATGCAGTCAGTTATTGAAGCTATGGAGAATGATCCCAACTATGATCCAAACTTTGAATCTCTTGAAGATTCAGCAAAAGATTTGATTAATTATGGTTCGTTCATTACTTCGTATATTCGCGGTGGAATGGATGGTCAAAAGATTGATCGTGATTTTCTTAATCGTAAGATTACTTTAGACAATGCTAAATAAATGGCATAAACGGTATATCGAGTTAGCTCGTGATATTGCGCAATGGTCGAAAGATCCTTCAACACAATGTGGTGCAGTAGTTATTGGCGAATCAGGACAAGTGTTATCTCAGGGATATAATGGCTTTCCTCGAGGCATGGATGATAGTGATGAATTATATAAGAACCGCGAAACAAAATATGATCGCATTGTCCATGCTGAAATGAATGCAATCTATAACGCATCTCGTACTGGAGTATCTTTAGAAGGTGCAACAGCATATATCCATGGACTTCCATGTTGTCATGAATGCGCTAAAGCAATGATTCAAGTTGGCATTAAAGAAGTTGTTATGGGAGAAGCTAGTAACATACGCTGGAACGATTCTTGTGGAAAAGGAATGGACTATCTAAATGAAGCTAATGTAAAAATAACCTATATATAATATTATGGCAAAAATAAAACTAAAATACCCACCAAACGAAGTCTACTTTAAAAAGGTAATTGACTTTGATTTAGACGTTGGAGGTAAACTTCTAACAGTTCGTCTTGAAGAAGATTCAAACGAAGGACATATACACTATAAGTATGAAGATGGTTTTAGCGAAACTCCTCCAGAGTGGATCACAGAAATGGGAGAAGATGATTATGGAGATCTAATCTTTGAACAAGCATTGTTTGAAAACCTTCCGTGTATGTCAGTAGGTGAAGAAATCTATACACACGAAGACGACGAACTATAATGGTGAATACTACTCCATACTATGATGAGTTTAAATATTACTTTAAGCTTGCTAAAGACCAACAAAACAAATCTAATTTAGGTCATATACCGCATAAAGATTCACAGCTCAATGATCCTTTAATGGAGACGATTGAGCTTTATGATGTGGTTGAACGCAAGTTTGCAGGCTTTAGCCAAATCGTAAATGATGCGTTCTATGGTTGGTCAGAAGATCATCCATATTGGTCACGTATGGATGCAGGCCTTTATACTAAACAACGTAAAGAAGTAGCCACAAAATGGACCAATAAGCGAGATACATTTGGATTACCTGAATGGTTATATGTTTTTATCTTACACCGCGTATGTGGTTCTGCTATTAATTATGGCACAAAGCCAAGTGGATACCACAATACTCTCTTGTTTGATCTATGGCAGTCAGATACAATTGAAGAAATGTGTGATCAAGTAAGATTCGCGAATAAGACATTCTATACTTCAATTGGTTATCAGTTTCCTGCATTCCCTAAACCACCTAAACCAAAGGTCGAAGCTGCACCATTATTTGGAATTGAAGGTGATTATGTGTACAAGCGAGGTGGAGATTATTTCCTTTGCGAGTTTGCGCCAAGATTGGCTCGAGACCTTGCCACATTTTTGGAGACCAGCAATAAGAAACTTGATCTACGAGAAATCGGTGATTGGATGTTTGATTGGAATAAGACTAATAATCTAAGAGTCTATCGTTTTCAGTATGCAGCTATCATAGCAGATATTGCAGATTGGTTTCCTGAGTTTGTTAATACAGAATCAATGTTCTACTATGGAACGAATGCAGTCGAATGCATTGGATACTTAGCAGACACACCAAACGGTAAGGGTAAAAAATCTGAAGAATTTTTAGATGGTGTAATGAAGTTAATTTACGAAGAAACAGGTTCAGTTCCATATAATGCTGAAGATGTTGCTTGTGACTTTATTCGATGGATTGAAAACTATGTCCGCCCTGGAGCCGATTATGCCGATGTAAATATGGATACCTTATGGAATTCATCTAGCATTAAAGATCACCCATACGGAAGACAGAAAGCGATGTTAGACTTCGGTCTAGTAAAGACTTTCAACAAAATTAAGAATCACCCATCAGACGATACTATTCTAAAACAAGCAGGAATGACAGTCGAACAATACAAAGAAAAATGCAAAACACTATAGAAGATTTTATCGATGATAATAGCGCTAATAAGATTGTCTATCCAAATTCATCTGAACCGATTCTAAAAAAAGGAAAACCAACCAATTGCTTATTAGAGGACTATACACTGGAAGAACGTTTTCAAAAGTTCTTCGAGTTCTGTAGAGCATATGATGTAAGGGAAGAACCGTTACTTAAAGCAAACCCACAGCAGTTCTCTCATCGATTACACTGGGATGAAATGCCGTTTGTAGAAGAGATGAAGGACGAGAAAGATTTAAAAACTCTTTTACATCACACAATTGTATGGTCATTTAGTAACGAACATTGGCTAACGTTTAGAGCGCTTCGTGATCATGGCATTAATGGAATGAAGATTAGATTCGAAACTGAAAGGCATGCACGTTCTGATCTTTTTCAGATTTATTATCCAAAGGGAACTATCGTTCGAGATTGGCTATGTGAAGTTCCTCAGCAAATTGCAGAGGATTGTTATTCGATTCTAGAATCTGATAGAAAGCTTACCATGATGGAATTGGCATCTAAGCTAGAGCGACATACTAAAGAGAAATTTGGATTTCGTAATGTGATGTATCCATTTAAGAACCTTTCTCGCCACATCGCAATGGCTCGTCCTGATTTAGTTGATCCAGAATCGTGGGTTACTCCAGGTACATTATCGTTTTATGGATTATGGCAACTTTTTGGAGGTAAGAATCTTTTTGGTAAAACAAAATTCGCATTAGATGAATCGACCGGAGCATACACACCAATTAATGATCCAGCAAAAGAGCTTGTTCATCAATTCAATGAGGTCGCAGCCCATCCGGATAATCCGATGAAGCGCCAATACAATATCAACATTGAAGATAAGGCGTGTATGTGGTGTAAGCATCTATTCATTCGACACGGCATAAAGGGAACCACCAAAAAAATTCCATACGAGTGGATCTATCCGAAGTCATTCTCCCTAAAAAACTAGTGTACAATATAGGCTAAATATGGTATAATAGTAAATTATGGCACACGATAAGCATATAATAGATAATTCAAATAAGGACATTGATTGTCTACTATTTAGCGGAGTAAATAATCGCTATGAGGCTCGAGAGTATTATTTAAACTTGGCTGGAGATTGGGAAGATCCTAATCCAAAGCCAGTTGTAAAGATCCACGAAGGAGTGAGGGTTGTTCGAGATGATCTTCTTGTTGGCAGTAAAGTGCGAGGAGGAGATTGTCTTATATCCAATATTAAAGAAAAGACACTTGTATACGTCCAACCTCGTACTGGATTAGCTGGAGTATCTCTCTTAGATGTTGCATCGCGTCACAATAAGAAAGTAAGGTTATTCATGCCATCTTCAAAGCGCATCTCACATCATCAGGCATGCTGCATTGAGCGCGGGGCAGATTATGAATTTCACCGCATTGCTGCTATGCCCAACCTAAATGCAATCGCTAAAAAATGGGCAGATGAGCAAGATGACGCATATTTTATTCCCCTTGGTTTGAAGCACGAACTTGTTACAGCTGGATTTGTGAAGACTGCGTGCCAAATCCCAGAACCAGAAGAAGTGTGGACCGTAATCTCAACTGGGGTTCTTCACCGAGCTTTACAGATTGCATGGCCAAATGCGAAATTTCATTGTGTAGCTGTATCTCGTAATATGAAACAAGGAGAAATTGGTCATGATAGTATCATATCACACCCCTTACCATTTACTACTCCAATTAAGGAAGATTTGCCTCCATTTCCATCTGTAGCAACATACGATTCCAAGTGTTGGAAGTATATTCCTAAAAATACTGGTAGAGACATTCTTTTTTGGAACGTTGGACAAAATCCAACTCTTGAAGACGAAACAATTTACGATAAAATAAACTCATACAGAAAGTGGAAAAAAGATGAATAGTAAATTACTATTAACAGGCTTAGGGCCAATCTCGAATAAGATCGCTTCGCATAAAGCGGCGCAAGCTATTATATATGCTGATCAAATTAGAGAAGCTAGAAATAAGGTTGAAATCAATTTGGTTTCAAATAAAATTTCTGATTATTCAGATTATTATGCGCTTGCATTCTATCATGGAAGCGATTGGAGTGGCAACCTAAATCTATTTGGTGGAATTCAGGCATATAAGAATAGAGAATTCCTTGTTGCTCTTTCTCGATTTAAGGGAGCGGTCAATTCTTTGATAGTTGATTTCCCTGATTATGCATCAATGTTTCAAGATAGATTGGAAAAGGCAAACTTGACATGGCCAGATGTCGATTGGGAAGGACTAAGGGCTGTGCAAGATCGTGCGATCACGGTTGATCCAAATACGCTAAAACGGTATAATCGAATCTCTATAGGAGATAGCCATGCTATTTGTATGTATCGTCCTCGGTGGGAAAATGTATCTCGACCATTTTCTACATTACATGGATCAATCAACAAAGGCTTTGAAACGTTTATCCCTGCAGGTTCAGAGTATGATATTATTGAAACATATTTTGGAAACATTGATATTCGACATCATTTGTGCCGGTTTGACGATCCAATCCTTGAGGCTAAAAAGTTAGCTGATCGATATGCTGCAGAATTAGAACGGATATCTCTTAAATTTGGTGCTAAGACACTCGCTTATGAACCTCTGCCTATCGAGTGTGAATCTCGTAAGGTTCCTAAAACTGGCTGGTATAAAGGAACACCATTCTTCGGGTCATGGAAAGAGCGCACCGAAGTACGCGAAGCATTTATTTCCCAGTTGCAATTAAACGCGAATGTCTATAAGTGGACAGAATCACTAAAAAACCAGGATGGGTATCTCAGCTTTGATGCAATGGAAAAACCGCAATCAGTGCATCTTTCTCGAGCATCATATCCGCATTGGCAAGGTAAAGAATGGACCGAACCAGCTGATTTGTCTGGCAACTTAGATGAGTTCTTTGCATAGATAAAGCTTTACAAATGACCATATTTATGGTATAATTAAATCTTCAATTAACAAATATTATGTCACTACTAGAAAAACTAAAGAAATCAAGTCGAGTCACTGGCACAGATGTGCTATCAGACTCTAAGCTATTCGGCGAAAAGGAACTTACTACTACAGCAGTTCCTATGGTAAATGTCGCCTTATCGGGAAGTATCGATGGTGGATTAGCCTCAGGACTTACTGTCCTTGCTGGTCCATCTAAGCACTTTAAAACATCATTCGCATTACTTATGGCATCGTCGTATCTAAAGAAACACGATGATGCAGTACTGCTCTTTTACGACTCAGAATTTGGATCACCTCAATCTTATTTTGAAGCATTTGATATTGATCCTGCGCGTGTTCTTCATACGCCTGTTACTAATATTGAAGAACTTAAATTTGATCTTGTTCATCAACTAAATGAGATTGATCGTAAAGAAAAGGTAATTGTTGTAATTGATTCGGTTGGCAATATTGCTTCTAAAAAGGAAGTTGAAGATGCTGAAAATATGAAGTCAGTTGCGGATATGACTCGTGCGAAAGCTCTTAAAGGCCTCTTCCGCATGATCACACCAATGCTTACAATTAAAGATATTCCACTACTTGCAATCAACCACACTTATATGGAACAAGGAATGTTTCCAAAGGCAGTTGTTTCAGGTGGTACTGGTGTAATGTACTCAGCAGATAATGTATGGATCATTGGTCGTCGACAAGAAAAGACTGGTACTGAAATTACAGGTTATGACTTTGTGATCAACGTTGAAAAATCACGATTTGTAAAAGAAAAGTCAAAGATTCCAATCTCGGTTTCTTGGGAAGGTGGTATTGAAAAATGGTCAGGCCTTACCGAAGTTGCTCTTGATCTTGGATATGTGGTTAAACCAAAAAATGGGTGGTATCAAGCAAAGAATCCTGCTGATGGAAGTGAGCTCTCTGGTAATGTTCGCATGAAAGACACATTGAAAAAAGAATTCTGGGATAACATTCTCGAAAAAACTGATTTCGCTACAGCGCTTGAAGAAAAATACAAAGTTGCGTATCGATCAATCCTTGATAATAATGAGTAACAATTATGTTTTCGTAGAGAAAGAGGACTCTGAACTTTATTCATTAAAGATTGTACAAGGTCCTTATAATAAGGTAATATATACGTATGGCGCAGTTACGATTGAAGAAGATATTGAAAATGACTTAGCGCGTCTTAAATTCAATTATGTTATTGAAGAAGTACCACCACCGTATTCAAAAGAAGAGCTTGAAGAAAGCAATGAGTTCCGAAATTATATCGGAGACATACTAACAGAAATATTAGAGGATCAAACAGCACAAATTGGTAATGCAGGACATACAGACGATAATACTGAAATCATTGACGAATAATGAGGCGTTCCTCAGAAAGGCCCTTCCGCATATTAAGAAGGAATATTTTGAGGATCATCATAAAGCAGTCTATGATTTATTCTTGCAGTTCGTAACTAAATATAATAAGTTGCCAACTCCGGCCATTCTTGAAATTGAGTTTCAGGAATCAGAATATACTAATCGTCCTGTTGCGAATGATGCACTCGCTTTAATCAAAACTCTTCATGAAGAAAATAAGGTTGAATTAGAGTGGTTAATCGAATCGACAGAGAAGTGGTGTAAAGATAGAGCAGTATATCTTGCATTGATGGAATCGATATCGATCGTTGATGGTAATACCGACAAGGCCGAGGGAGCAATTCCTGATATCTTGACAAAGGCCTTGTCGGTCACGTTTGACACCAATGTCGGCCATGATTACTTTGAAAATGTTGAAGAACGATATGACTTCTACCATCTAAAGGAAGATAAGATCCCCTTTAATATTGAACTTCTTAATACAATCACTAAAGGTGGTGTTCCAAGAAAGTCTCTTAATATTATATTAGCTGGTACAGGTGTGGGAAAATCTCTTGCGATGTGTCATTTTGCTGCAGATGCTCTTGCTCAAGGGAAAAATGTGTTATACATTACACTTGAAATGGCTGAAGAGAAGATTGCCGAACGTATCGATGCTAATCTATTCGATGTAGATATTTCTACTTTGACAGACCTAAGTAAAGATGCATTTATTAATAAGGCGCATATCGTCAATCAAAAGACGCATGGTAAGTTAATCATTAAAGAATATCCTACAGCTGTTGCTCACGTTGGTCACTTTCGTTCATTGCTTAATGAGCTGAAGATGAAAAAGAAGTTTACTCCCGATGTCATATACATTGATTACCTTAACATCTGCTCAAGCTCAAGAATCAAAGGGTTGGGTGGATCTATTAATACGTATTCTATGATTAAAGCTATTGCTGAAGAGATTCGTGGTCTTGCTGTTGAATATAATGTGCCTATATGGTCAGCTACTCAAGTCACACGCACTGGTTTTGGTAATTCTGATGTTGAGATTACTGATACGTCAGAGTCTTTTGGTTTGCCAGCAACTGCTGACTTGATGATTGCTCTTATATCTACAGAGCAGCTTGAAGGCATGAATCAGATTATGGTAAAACAATTGAAGAATAGATACAACGATCCTACAGAAAACAAACGGTTCTGTGTTGGAATTGACAGATCTAAGATGAGATTATATGATGTAGAAGATTCCGCACAGACATTATCAAGCGACGAAACCACTACACCAGCAGCTTCAACAAATAATGACTTTAGCGCCTTTAAAATTTAATGGTTGTTTCGGTTACAGGTTCGTGTAAGTCCAAGAGAGAAATGGCAGAAGACATTGCTCATTTCTCTCTTGGCATTTTAGCCCCAAGACTAGGCACTAAATTAGAGGTAGACATAGTATTAGTCAATAAATTGAGGGACAAAGAAAGCATCGCGGGAGATTGTACATGGGAAGATAGTTCCTATAGACCTCGTGAATTTACAATACGTGCCGATTCCTCGCAACCAAAGCAAGAATTACTTGAAACTATTGCGCATGAGATGGTGCATGTAAAACAATTTGCTAGAGGAGAGTTAAAGGACACCAATTCTCTATCCGTTTGTAAATGGAATAATAAGGAAGTTAACCATGAAAAAACTAATTATTATGATCTTCCATGGGAGATTGAAGCCCACGGACGAGAACGCGGTATATTTATACGATGGTTTGAGCAAAGTAAATGGAAAAAATGTAAATGGGCCAATTATTAAAATGTAATATATTATAAATAGAATAAACATATATTACATAAAATGGGAACTATGCTAAATTTTAAAGATTCTCTTCAATTCGAAGAGACTGAATATAAGGGTAAAAAAGTTACTCTCAACAAGCCATTTCGCGGGAATGATGGTAAGAAAAAGTTCTATGTATACGTAAAGAACGAAAAAGGCAATGTCATCAGGTTAGGATTTGGAGATCCTAATATGGAAATCAAACGTGATGATCCAGCTCGCCGTAAGAGTTTTAGAGCTCGTCATCAGTGCGATACTGACCCAGGCCCTAAATACAAAGCACGTTATTGGTCATGTAAATTTTGGGCAAAAGGTAAATCAGTTACTGACTTGACTTAAGATGGCGATATTCGGAAAGGCAGATCTATCGAAATCGAAATATATCGTAGCCATTGTTGCGAAGATCAACGCTGGTGATAAAATCAAAGTTAAAGGTGGTAAGTCATATAAATTTAAAAAGACAAATGATATTGTTGCCTTAGAAAAGGTGCAAACTAAGATTGCATCATATCAAAAAATTCTATATCCCAAGAATGAGTATGCCGCAATCTTTACTGATGGGAAAATATCATTTCGATTTAACGATATTGATAAAGCTCCATTTTCTGGCATGGGAGGTGGATCGCGTAATGCCTTAGGAAAAAAACTTGCAGATGCGGGAGAACTTGCCACGGTCATGTCTTTAGTTAAAGATATTAAAACACCAAAGGATACAGGCCAAAAAATATTTGTTGACAATCCAGATGCATTTACTGCGTGGTACGAAACATTTCAATCTACTCGACCCGCAGTTGTCAAGATTACTGGAAATCTTAATCGCTTTGATATATTACATGATGCGACAGACAAATCTGCATTTGCTACTGCGATTACTGCATTTACTAAGAAGGTAAAAATCGCTAAGGATTCTTGGAATCCAGCTGATATCTTTATCATTGATAAAGGCAAAAAGACAAAGATAATTAAAGATCTCCAATTCTGCGTTGACAATTACGAAGTTAAGGACGGATTAATATCTATGTTTAATAATAAGATGTACGATTTTTATAAAAAGAAGCTTCTATATCCAGTATCTCTTAAGCAATTAGTGAGCAATAAACCATCTGTTGACTTTGCTAATGAACCTGGTAAGGCTAAGAAGGCAGCGTATAATATTGAGATTGCAAAATTCAATTGTAACTTAAGCGCTGAAGGTAAAGAAATTGGCTTATTCACATTTAAGAACACCGACACATTAAAGCAAATAAGCTTACAAGTTAGAGGATTTCCTCATGGATATGGCACAGCTCAAACTGAAATCACATCTGATGGTACGCCTTCTGGTGGTCGATTAGGCAAAATTAGCACTGCAATCGTTGATCGTGTAATGGAAGAGTTTGATGATGAGAGAATCAAGAGTATTAAATATTTTGGAAGAACACCAGAGGTGTTTGAAGCATTTGATAAAACCCGAATCGCAGAAATTTATAAAATGTACCAGACAGTATCTAAACACAAAAAAGTTCAAGACCAAAATAAATTAAAGAAATCCGAGTTTGAGGACTTGATTGCAAAAGCACAAAGTGATATGGATATTGCAGCTAATCTTTGTATGAAGATACAAGGTCTTAAAATGATGCATTTCTTTGTTACTAATGAAAAGAATATTTCTACTATCATGAATAAAATGATTAACGGAGCAAAGAAGATCAGCGATGACAACGGTTTCTTCATTAAAATTTATTAATATAAATAGGAATATGCATATGAAAACATTTAAGGAACACGTAATCGAAAAGGAGCAAGAACTTGAAGAAGGTTATGCAATCGATCTAACACCTTGGCAATTCTCACATCGAGGACGACAACCCAAGGGTAAAGGAACATGGGCATTTAATTATAAAGCATCTTTAGATTCTGGTGGAATGATTGGAATGCAACAAGATACATTCTTTTCAAAAGCAATGTCAACATATAAAGACGCCGTTAAACAATTGACTAAATTTCTAAAGAAAGAGTTGAAAGTAAAACCAAAACAAGTTGAAATTAAACTAGCTCCATAATGATATCGTTTAAGGCATTCCTAGTTGAAACTAAAATATCGCCAACATTCATTACTCATATTGAGACAATGAAACCAATCGATTTTCTGTCTCTCATTAAGGAGTTAGAATCTGAATATAAGGGCGTTCTTAAATTAAAGGATATATCTATTACTGAAAAGATTGATGGTAGCTCTCTTACGATTGGTCAAGATTCTAAAGGCAAGACATTTATTAATACTAAAATGTCTCAGCGGTATTTTAAGCCTGGCGATTTTACATCCTTTGCAACTTCTAAGGGTTATGATAACAGTATTAGCATTAATTTTGATAATATACTAAAAGAAGTGCAGAATGATAAAAAGCTGCAGAGTGTACTTTCTAAATATAATACCGGAAATGGTATCGTTATTACTGGAGAGGTGCTTTATGTGCCACTTGCATCTGAGGCTAAGAATAACAAACTCCAATTTATTTTTATGGATTACGATAAAAAGAATTTAGGGGAAGAATGGACATTTGTACCATTCGATGTTCAAGACTTCGACGGAAACCCTATCGAAAATAAGGAAGAGATATTCAAAGCTTTATATAAGATTTCGACTAAGGCGCGTAAGTACACCAGTGCAAATTTAAAGATTGATTCTGATATAGATATCACGTTAAGCATTGATAAGGTTAAAAAGAATATTCTCTCTAAGTATGATAATATCGATGCAGCATTAGTGTCACGAAAAAAGATAGATAAACCTCTCAAAGATAAACTTAAACAAGAGATTGCTAAATACCAAACAGAGCTTTCAAATAAAATACTATCATATGTAAGAGCTGGAAAGTTTGGAGATGATTTCGAAGGCATCGTTCTTAAAACAAAATCAGGTACTACACTAAAGGCCACTTCATCTAGATTTAAAGATCGCAGAGCAAAACTAAAAGATATAAAATTTAAAAAGAAATGATAAACTTTAAACAATTTATACAAATCAATGAAGGCGGAAATGCTGTCGAAGGAGTTGTTGGTATCAACCAAGAAAACTCGATTGCCACTGTAAAATCTGTATTTAAAGATTATTTAAAGCTTCTTGGTCTTAGCGAAAAAGATACTGCATTGCTAGGTTCTACTGGAAAGAAAGCTCCTAAAGCAGTTTCAGGAGATATTGATATTGCTCTTTCTTCTCGAGAATTACTTAAGCATAAGAACGTATCTACATTTGGTGACATGATAGACCTTATCATTAACATCACAAAGAAAAAGGGATATAAATTTAGAGATCTGCGAACTATTGGCATTGTTTCGGTTGGGTATCCAATTACAAATGTAGATGGTAAACAAGAAGGTGAAACTGTACAACTTGATTTCATGCTCGTTGATAATGTTAAGCTCGCTTCTTGGTCTTATTATTCTCCTTCATATCTTGAATCAAGCCTAAAGGGATTATACCGAAACGAATTGTTTTACGCTGTTGCTAAGTTTGCTGGATTGAAAGTAAAGGAAATGTCAAACGATAAGACACCTATTACTTGGGACCGTTTTTGGTTCGATTTATCGAGCGGCTTACAAAAAGGAACTCAAACTCTAAAATCTCCTAAAACTGGAAAAGTTACTAAGAGCGCCAAGAAAGTAAAACCAGCAGAAATTTTAAGTGATGATCCTGACACAATTGTTAAGTATCTCTTTGGAGATAAATATAAGGCTAATCAACTGTTAACTTTTGAGCAAGCTTTAAAAGCAGTACAATCATCTTCTTTCCCGCATAAGAAATATCGCAAAGACATCTATAAGATGGCTAAAGAAGGTCTCCTAAAAAAGAAATATCCAGTGCCAGAGTCGTTAGATAGATTGGCGTAATTGTGTTTACAAATCGTATAAATATAAGTATAATTAACTTCTTATAAAAATGAAATCAGAAAATAGCAACATGAATAAATTACCAGAGAAAGTTTTAAACTTTAAAGATTTTTTAGTGGTAGACTATACTCAACAAGCTGGCGCTGATATCGATCCCGATGGTATGTTAGCATATAAAACCGCTAAAAGAAAGAAATTGCATTCAGGCGGTGGACCATCAGAATCAACCGTAAAGAAAAAATAGTATGTTTGTAAAAGGATTTAAACAGTTCAACGAGGAAAAGACTAAAGCGGTAACATTTACCTATGGGAGATTTAATCCTCCGACTATTGGTCATGAGAAACTTATTCTTGAGGTAATCAAAGCTGCACGTGGTGGCGATTATAAGATTTTCGTATCGCAGTCTAATAAGCCTAAGTCTGATCCTTTGCAGTATAAAGAAAAAGTTGGAATCATGCGTAAGATGTTTCCAAAGTATGCACGAAATATCATACTTGACGAAAAACTTAAAACTGTATTTGACATATGTGTATCGTTATATAATCAAGGATACACAGATTTAACAATGGTGGTTGGTTCAGATAGAATCAAAGAATTTAAAACTCTACTTCTTAAATACAACGGATCAAAGGCACGCCACGGATTCTACGAATTTGGTAATATTTCTTTTCAATCTGCTGGCGAGCGTGATCCTGATTCAGATGATGTTTCTGGAATGTCAGCCTCAAAAATGAGAGCAGCTGCTGTATCTGGTGATTTTCAATCTTTTGCAGACGGTCTTCCAAAATCCTTTGGTGATAAGCTATCGGTGTTTAACCTTCTTCGTAAAAGAATGGGATTGAAAGAAATGGTTAACTTTCGTAAACACGTACAGCTTCCAACAGTTTCAGAAAAACGAGAAAGGTTTATCTCTGGTGAAATCTTCAATGTTGGAGATAGAGTTCAGTGCCAAAAGTCGAATCAAAATTTTACAATAGCTGAGCGTTGCTCAAACTATGTTCTAAGCTCTATCGGTACTAAGTACTTTATTAATGATCTCGAAGAATATCTCGATGAGAATGTTAAGTACCACGCCGGCCTATCTAAATCTACTAAAGATAAAAGAAAAGCACAGTTTAAAAAGCAGGCCAAAATGGATGATGATAATCCAGATGCATATAAGCCTGCACCCGGCGATGCACAAGCAAAGACGAAACCTTCCAAATATACCAAAAAATTTAAAGATATGTTTGGCGAAGAATCTCTTGAAGAAGGTGTAGATGATCCTGCAATTTTTAAAGCAATCTTTCTTGCTGGCGGGCCAGGTTCTGGTAAATCGTTCACTGTTGGTAAAACTGGCCTCACAGCTCTTGGTTTCAAGGTTGTCAACTCAGATGATAAATTTGAAATTGCCTTAAAAAAGGCCGACCTTGAACCAACACCAAAAAATATCTATAGCCCAAAAGGACAAAAACTTCGGAGTAGATCAAAGGAATTAACAGCAAAGCAACAAGATCATTATATCAATGGACGTCTTGGTTTAGTTATTGATGGAACTGGTAAAGACTATGCTAAGATCAAGAAACAATCTGAACTACTTAAAACCATTGGATATGATATAGCGATGATTTTTGTTAATACTGATCTTGATACAGCACAGTTTCGTAATAATAAACGTTCAAGAAGTTTGCCAGATGATCAAGTAAAGAAAATGTGGCAAGAAGTTCAAAACAATCTTGGTAAATTCCAATCGATGTTTGGCTCTAATTTCGTTATTATTGATAATTCTGATGGTTCGAATATTGAGAAAGCGACAACATCGGCTTATAAGAAAATGGCTAAGTTTGCTAAAGAAGCTCCTAAGAATAATATTGCAAGAAGTTGGATTAAGAAGCAACTTGGAGAAGAGACTGAGATACTGATCTCTGAAAATAAAAAAGGAATTCAAAATAAAGCTAAAGCTACTGGTATTTCATACTCGATTCTAAAGAAAGTATTCGACCGCGGAGTTGCAGCTTGGAGAACTGGTCATCGACCTGGAACTACTCCATCCCAATGGGGATTTGCACGAATTAATTCGTTTGCTACGGGTGGTAAGACTAGAACGACTGCTGATAAAGATCTTTGGGCCCAACATAAAGGAAAGAAAGAGTCTATTGAAGAATCAAAAGATTTCGAACCGCATTGGATGTATGATCCTAAAACCGGGAAAAAAGAATGGGCAAAGGTTAAAGCTGATCACGATAGATTAAATAAAAAGGGTTGGGTTCATGAGCCGGTCGAAGCTTTAGATTACGGCACGTCTGCAACAACAAAAACATTTAAACAATATACTCCTGGTCAAAAGATTGAAGAAGGAGAAGGTAAGTATAAAGGTGAAACTTGGGAGCAGGGATACAAACGCAGAGTTGTTAAAACCTCTGACCCCGCTCACCTCGAAAAGGGTTATAAATGGCGGATAAAGGGAAAAGAACGCCCAGAAATTTCTATTAAGCTATATAAAGAAAAACCGGATTTTAAAGAATATAGCAAGCAAATGGAACGAGTGGCTGGTCATGAATTTGGAAAATAATATGATTATAGTATAACTGAAAGCTTATAATAATATAAATATAAAACAATCAATTAACAATGGGATTACTTTAAATGAATATAAAAGAACAAGAAATTATCGAGAAATTTATTTCTGAGGCATCAACCGCTGATTACGCAAAGCTTTCTACAAAAGAATTAAAAGATTTGTTAAGTATCTTCAAAAACGTTGGAAGATCAGCAGCAAAGCCAATATTGCGTTCTATTAGTGCAGAGCTTAATAGTCGCCTAAAAGAAAATTCCGAAGAGCTTGAAGAAGCTAAAGTAGTTCCATTTAAGAAGCTTGAACAAGCTTGGACCAGAACAAACGGCGATAAAGCCAAACAAGCAAAGCTTATTAAAAAGCATGATTTAAAGAAGCTTATTTCCTCTGTCCGTCCTGGAGAAATTAAACTTGGCATTAAAAATAAGCTATTAGGAACAACAAAGGCTGCAACTGCGGTTGGATTAGATTTAGATGATGAGTTGATTTTTATTACAAATAATCCTCTTAAAATCATTTACCCTAAAAAGAGCACTCGTCGTCCTGAAGGAGAAGAGATTAAGGAATCAACAGTTGTAAAGGATGTTAAAACTCTTCGATTTGAAAAAATAGTATCCCTTACAATTAAAGAAGACTGCGAAGATATTATCGAATCTTTTATTAGTGAATCTAATCTTGAAGTTGATTCTACTCCAGCTCAAATCCGAACAGCATATAAGACATATAGTCTTAGCGAATCAGCTGCCAATTTACGTAAGCTAAAAGAAGCTTCTGCTTCAGATATTAAAAAGGTCCTAGCGGCAGCGAAAAAGGCTGGTGGCACGGTTAAAGGAAATCAAATCGATTTTGGCATGGGTGCAGTAATCGATGTATCTATTGAAAAAGGTAAAATTAAGCTCGATGCTGGTTTATCTAACGGAGTAGAATACTTTAAAAATGCTAAAGATGCCATCATGGCATTTGAATCAGTTGAACTTGAAGAAGCAGTCAAATGGTGGACAGTTACTATTACTAAGAAAACTGGTAAACTTTTTAAAGGACAAACGGTTGATGTGAAAGCAAGTAACTCTGCTCAAGCTATTAAGAAAGGTCTTAAGCAAATGAAGGCTGATCCAATGACTGTACCAAGCGATAGTGTTGATGCAGTATTAGGAGAATCTGTCGAGCTTGAAGAAGCTAAAATACCAAGTTCTAATATATCTAAATTTTCAAGTCCTCAAGCAGCGAAGCGAGCAGCTTCAAAACAGAAATATAAAACTCAAATATTTATGGGTGATGATGGCTTGTTTTGGGTTCCTTCAACAAACAAAGAAGCAGGACAGTTGAAAAAAGATGGATATGAAGTATACGAATCAGCTGATCTTGAAGAAGCAATCAAAGTTAAGACTCATAAAGGCATGTTTTCTATGAAAAAGGGAGAAGAATCCCTAAGAAAGTGGGTTGATGGAATAGTGATCATGAGCGACGCTGTAAAGAAGAATCAACGCAAAACTGTTGCGCAGAATATTGTTAAAGCAATTGAATCTGGTAAGATTAAGAATGCTGATCTAACACAAGATCTCGGCGCTCTTATTGGTATTAAATCACCAAAAGGTATGGAAGCACCAGCTAATACAGTAAAAGCTAAATTAAAAGATCTTGGTTTGAATGAAGCTAAGAACGACACTCAGAAAGATATCGAATCATTGAAGAAAATGATCAAGAATCCTGATCCCAAGAGAGTTAAATCGTATGGTGGTACTAAATACGTTGATATGCTAAAGAGCAAATTGGCTAAGTTACAAGAATCAACTGAGCTTGAAGAAGCAAACAATAGACTTGTAGCTCACAGTCCAGCTGCAGCCCAGAGACTCATTAAAAAACTCAAGAATAAATTTAGTGGATATTCGTGGGATCAACGAATTAAAGGCAATGAAGTCATTTATCCAATGGAGCCTCACATTATTAGATTCATTAAAAAACAACCAGAGGTCGCAACTATTTAATTCAAACATCTAACTCCTTACAATGGGAAACATGAACTCTTCCGAAAAAACTCGTTTAGATAGGATCGAAGAAAAGATCGATAAGATGGCAGATGCTATCATTGCTCTTGCTAGAGCAGAAGAAAAGATCACAAATCTAGATGAAACAACAAGAATTATCTTAAAGCGCATGGTTGCTCAAGAAGAGCGCTTGAGGCATGTTGAACAACAACAAGCTGATGCTGAAGGAACACTAAAGACAGTCAAGTCCATTGCTTGGACATTTGTATCAGCAATTATTACTGGTTTAGGTGGAGCTATACTCTGGATGATTGGATTTCCAGCTGATAAATAAATTTTAATAACACATATCACAAACTACTATGAATTTAAATGACAAATTAACACAAGAATTGGCTAAAATTGCCAATTCAATAATGAACACCGAGGCTACTAAGCTGGATAAGGTAAATCCTAAAGCTGTAAAGAAGGATTTTGATGATCGTAAAGATAAGGATATCGACAACGACGGAGATGTAGACAGCTCTGACGAGTATATTCATGCTAAGCGTAAGGCAATCTCAAAGGCTGTCAAAAAAGAAGATGTCGATCTTGGAAATTTCCGGGATAAAGATGATTACATTGTAGTAATTCAAGGAGCTGGAGATAATAAACAAAAGATTGTACAAGTATTCAAAGGCACTCAATTAGATAAAGCAAAAAAATATAAAGACGATTGGAATAAAAAGAACGCAAATAAAATTAAGAAAAACAAAAAAGGTCAACCAATGGCTGCACACGGCGCGAGACTGTATACTCATCCAGCAGATTCAACAATTAATGGAAAACCTAATATTCCTAAAGTTGGGGATAGGGTGAGTTGGTCAATGTTTGGTCAGCGTGTTATTAAAGAAGCAGGACAGTTGAAAAAAGATGGGTATGAAGTATACGAATCTGCTGATCTTGAAGAAGCTACAATGAGCCAAGGCGTAAAAACGGCGGCAAAACATATTTATAGTCTTGAGCAATCCCTTAAAGTTGGATCAAAGCTAAATAAGGGTGTTAATAAATCGCTTGAAGGAAAATACGACGCAGACTTTAAAACGATGGAAAAGGGTATCGGTCAAATTATTAATGTTTGGGAAGAGATTGAGCGCGATTATGCAATGAACGAATCAACCGATTTTGAAAAGACTAATACACTAACATCTGATGAATATGATGAAGTTCAAAATTTTCAAAACTTTAATAAGAAAGATTGGCGTTGGCTTCCTAAACAAGGTAAATACGTCAGAAAGAAAAAAGTATAACACTTAACCAAACATAATACTATGCCAAGAAAAAAGAAAAAGAAAACAGTTGAACCAACTTCATTACACGACCTTAAAGAGTCAATTGTTGAAGAAGTAGAAATTTCAGTTGAAGAAGAAGTAGAAGAACTAAGAGAAGTTGTTCAGCCTAAAATCAGCAAGCCACAATCATTTAGATCTTTGCGAGAAGCTAAAAAATATGCTAAAGAAAACGGCGGAAAGGTTGTAGAGAAAGGTAGATTTTACGTTCGTTAATATATGAAGTTATTCTCTGAATTAAATAATGATAATTTTGAATTATATGCTGCTAAACATTACCAAAATCTCTCTTGTATTTCTGCAGAAGAGTTTTATGAAGATTTAGCGCGTTTCAAATATATACTGCGACTTTTACGCAAATATAATGAGACTGGTCTCATACAAGAGAGGTTGGTCTTGAATCATATTATCGTAATATATAACGTATTTGAAATTCATGCAGCAAATAGAATGATGTTTTATAGAATAGACCAAGAGTTATGGTCGTATTTAAAACCATTCTTAATTTACTTAAACTATTTGCCAGAAGATAATAAATACAATCACGTATTAATAGACCTAAACATAGCTAAAAAACTACAAACAATATAATGGGATTACTTAGAGCAGGAGATTTCTTTTATAGCTTACGATTTCTTCGTTTGTTAACCACACCGTGGAATAAGACAAACGCATATAAAGAAGGAATCATAGATGATAAGGGTAAACTAATTAAGAAGCCGCAGACATCAAAAGAAAAGTCGGTATATAATACCTTTCATAAGTTAGTTTACAATTTAAAGAGATTATTAAATAAAGTCCCGTTTGGTAAGTCAACGATAGCGTCTTATGCAGCAGCACTCTTTCTTATTAAAGAGAACTCAAATATGTCGGATATTGCATTATCAAAATTATTGGCTCAAGCAACAGATGTTGATATTAAAAAGATCGATCTAAACGAGCATGTAGAAAATGAGTGGTATCTTAATAAAGAAAACGGCTATTTGCAGGAATCAACATATACACTTGTTAGAGACATTGCCATTCCCTCTACTGGAGATGTATTAGCTATTAAAGGCTCTCAGGTAGCAGTGAAAGAGCATGCTCCTATTAATACTATTTTTGGTATTTCAGTCTTTGAAGGCTTACACATAAAAACACAACAAAAAATTTATATAACTCAGGGAGATATCATTCGATGATTAATGACCAAGTAACTACTGGATCAGTGGCAATTGTAGATCGGCCGCTTGGTATAAAGAAAAAAACAAAGTATAAAGACTTTAATGTACCAAGCGACATATTTCGTCGATTTGATACTGGAAGAAATAAGTTTGAACGCTGGTCCAAATACCTAAACTTAGAAGACGAGAATCAGCGAGCAATCTACTCGTACGCAAAGAAAAATCGGAAATCAGTTATCATCTTAAGAGATGAAACAACTGGTGCAATGCGGTGCATAAGACGTAAGGCAAATAACGAAAAAACTTAATATTATTTTAATAATGTTTACTTTTTTAGGCCTTTAGTATAATATATACCTTATACACTAATTCACCACTATGATATTCGAAGAACAAATCTCGCGCAAACCTGATCACTATCCTTGGACAGAGGAATTTATTACAGCCATGCACAATGGCTTTTGGACTGATAAGGAGTTCAATTTTCAGTCTGATATTCAAGATTTCAAAGTCAACTTAACAGATAAAGAAAGAGATATGGTCACTCGATCATTATCTGCTATTGGTCAGATCGAAGTGGCTGTAAAAACATTCTGGGCGAAGGTAGGAGAGAATCTGCCTCACCCTTCTATCACAGACCTTGGCTATGTTATGGCTAATGTCGAAGTGATTCACAACAATGCTTATGAACGCCTTCTTGATGTCCTTGGAATGGAAGATATTTTCGAAGAGAACCTTAAGCTTGATATCATTCAGAATCGAGTAAAGTATCTTCGAAAATATCTTCATAAGTATTATAAGGATTCAAAGAAACAGTATGTCTATTCACTCATTCTCTTTACACTCTATGTTGAGAATGTTTCTTTGTTTAGTCAGTTCTACACAATCAATTACTTTAATCGCTATCGCAATCTTCTAAAGGATACTGCACAGCAAGTAGCATATACCTCAAAGGAAGAATTGCTTCATGCCATGGTGGGAATGAAACTCGTTAATACGATCCGAGAAGAACATCCAGAACTATTTGATGATGAATTTGTAGACCGTATTCGTCATGAATGCGTAGAAGCATATAAAGCAGAATCAAAAATTATTGAATGGTCAGTTAACGGTTACCAATCAGAACATCTTTCAACTCCTATTCTACAAAACTTTATTAAGAATCGATTGAATGATTCTTTAACTCAAATAGGAATCGAACCTGTATTCTCTGATGTAGACCAAGAGCTATTAGATAAAACAG
>Ga0228666_1000331_pt1 | contig 28825 bp, 28 predicted proteins | sample 80DmetaG_FD_182702 | JGI IMG/M metagenome (GOLD analysis project Ga0228666, IMG submission 182702) | Seawater microbial communities from Monterey Bay, California, United States - 80D | ecosystem: Environmental > Aquatic > Marine > Coastal | place: USA: California | collected 2016-10-11 | reverse complement strand
CAATAATAGCTTTTTTCAACGCCAGCAACGTACTGCTGATAGTAATCTTATGGTCTTCACGGGTAATGCTAACCCTGAGTTGTCCTCCGCTATCGCCCGCTTCCTTAATGTCCCGCTAGGCAAAGCCACCGTCGAATCCTTTAGTGATGGCGAAATCATGGTCGAGATCCTCGACAATGTCCGTGGTAAAGACGTCTTTATTGTCCAGCCTACTTGCATGCCAGCCAATGATAATCTGATGGAATTGATGGTGATGACCGATGCTATTCGCCGTGCTTCTGCCAAGCGAATTACCCTGGTTATCCCCTATTTAGGTTATTCACGCCAAGATCGTCGTCCTCGTTCTGCTCGCGTTGCCATCACTGCTAAAGTGGTTGCCAATATGCTAACTGGTGCTGGTGCTGATCGTATTTTGACTGTCGATTTACATGCTGATCAGATTCAAGGCTTTTTTGAGTGCCCTGTTGATAATATTTACGCCTCGCCTGTATTGTTAGGTGATATCTGGAAACATAAGTATCAAGATTTAGTCGTTGTTTCACCTGATGTTGGTGGTGTTGTCCGCGCGCGCGCTTTAGCAAAACTGTTAGATGTTGAGTTGGCGATTATTGATAAACGTCGTCCACAAGCCAATGTCGCAAAAGTCATGCATATTATTGGTGAAGTTGAGAATCGTGTTTGTATTCTTATCGATGATATGGTCGACACCGCGGGTACTTTATGTGCTGCAGCTGAAGCCCTTAAAGAGCAAGGAGCCGGGCGTGTCGTTGCATATTGTACTCACCCTGTGCTTTCTGGACCGGCCGTTAATAATATTGAAAACTCTGTGCTCGATGAATTAGTCATTACTAATACCATCCCATTACGCCCAGATGCACAAAAATGTGATAAGATCCGGCCGCTTAGCATTGTTGAAATGCTCGGAGAGGCTATATATCGGATCAATACCGAAGAATCTGTAAGCTCTTTGTATATGGATTAACACGCAGCTAAAACTGCGTATTTAAGATGCTGACCCTGGTCGCGGGGAGGCAAACGCCGCCATTTTGGCGGCATTTTTAATGGGTAATCAAAAAATTGCCCATGCTTTTTGGAGAACACAATGGAAAATTTATTCGAAGTTCAAGCTGAACTCCGTACTGATGGTGGGAAAGGTGCGAGCCGCCGCCTCCGTCATGCCGGTAATGTACCAGCTATTATTTATGGTGGTAGTGATGCACCAATGTCAGTCGCTATTAACCACAACCGTTTTTTACGTCATTTAGAAGAAGAAGCATTTTACGCGCATATCTTAACCCTTGATGTCGATGGTAAAAAACAACAAGTTGTTTTGAAAGATCTACAGCGCCATCCAGCTAATGACAACAAAATTATGCACGCTGATTTCTTACGTATTGATGCTGATCACGCAATGACGATGACGGTCCAATTACACTTCTTAGGTGAAGATGTTGCACCTGGTGTTAAAGGCGGTGGTTTGGTTTCTCACTTAATGACAGATGTTGAAATCTCTTGTTTACCAAAAGATTTACCTGAATACATTGAAGTTGATGTCTCTGCACTAGACTTAGATCAAAGTATTCACTTGTCAGAAATCACTTTACCTGAAGGCGTTACATTAACTGCTTTATCACACGGCCAAGAAGAGCACTTAGAAGAAGGTGAACATTCTTCTTACGACCAGGCTGTTGTGAATATTCACACACCTCGTGTTGTTGCTGAGGTTGAAGATGACGTTGAAGCAGCTGAAGGTGACGATGCTGCTGAAGGTGAAGAAGCGACTGAAGAGTAAAACGTCGCTCGAGGATATGCTTTATGGCTAACTGGTTAATCGCCGGATTGGGTAACCCAGGTCCTCAATATGAACACACCCGACATAATGTTGGGTTCTGGTGGCTGGATCAACTGGCCCGTGAGATGTCAACATCATTTAGTGTTGAAAATAAGTTTCACGGTCAGTTGGCCCAGTGCCAATCTTCTCAAGACAAGGTTTTTTTACTTAAACCACTGGTTTTTATGAACCGCAGCGGCCAGGCTGTTTCTGCATTAGCACATTTCTATAAAATTCCTGCTGATCATATTTTAGTCATTCATGATGAACTAGACTTGCCTACTGGCACGGCTAAACTCAAGCGTGGTGGTGGTCATGGTGGCCATAATGGTCTGCGTGACATTATTTCTGCAACGGGTAGCAAAGACTTTTTGCGTTGTCGTCTGGGTATTGACCATCCTGGTGATAGTCGTTTGGTCTCAAACTATGTGCTGAGTAAGCCTTCGGTATCAGATAAACAAAATATTGAACTCGCTATTGATAATTCGTTGCGCGTCTTACCTGATGTTTTATCCGGTGACCTTGAGAAGGCCATGCATTGGCTACATTCACAAAACGCTTAATTATTAATTACTTCCCTCTGAAAAGAGGTTATTGAGGACAAATCATGGGATTTAAATGTGGCATTGTCGGTTTACCAAATGTAGGGAAATCTACGCTGTTTAATGCCTTAACTCAAGCAGGTATTGAAGCACAAAACTACCCGTTTTGTACCATCGAACCCAATGTGGGTATTGTCCCAGTACCTGACCCTAGGCTCGACGCCCTAGCTAAGATTGTTAGCCCTGAACGCATCTTACCAACAACAATGGAATTTGTTGATATTGCCGGGTTGGTCGCCGGTGCTTCAAAAGGTGAAGGATTGGGAAATAAGTTTTTAGCCAATATCCGTGAAACTGATGCCGTCGCACATGTTGTGCGTTGCTTTGAAGACGAGAATGTTGTCCACGTAGCAGGTAAGGTGTCTCCGTTAGACGATATTGAAGTCATTAATACTGAGCTAGCCCTAGCTGATTTAGAAAGTGTTGAAAAAGCCATTACCAAAACTGCGCGTGATGCCAAAGGAGGCGATAAAGAGGCCAAAGCCCGTCTCGAGTTACTCAACCAGATGCGCGATCACCTCGATCAAGGTCTAGCTGTTCGCAGTATGGGCTTAGATGAAGATCAACGTGCCCTGTTAAAAGAAGTGCACCTTTTAACCATTAAGCCAACCATGTATATCGCTAATGTTGCAGAAGATGGTTTTGACAACAACCCAGCTTTGGATACATTGAACCAACATGCTGAGTCTGAAGGTGCTATTGTCGTTGTCATCTGTGCCGCTATTGAATCTGAGATAGCAGAGCTTGAAGATGATGAAAAACTCGCCTTTTTAGAAGACTTAGGTCTTGAAGAACCTGGGTTAAACCGGGTTATTCGAAGTGGTTACAGCCTGCTTGGCCTACACACATACTTGACCGCAGGCGTTAAAGAGGTCCGCGCTTGGACTGTTGCCATTGGTGCCACAGCGCCCCAAGGGGCTGGTGTGATTCATACTGATTTTGAAAAAGGCTTTATCCGTGCAGAAGTGATTAGCTACGATGATTATGTCGAGTACAATGGCGAAGCCGGTGCTAAGGATGCCGGGAAATGGCGTCTAGAAGGTAAAGATTACATCATTCAAGATGGTGATGTAATGCATTACCGATTCAACGTTTAGTGACAATTCAGCCATTTCTAGCACCACCTTTAAAGTAATTCTTAGGCTAGTCCGTAAATAACTTGATATTTAAGGTGTGGCATCGTAAAATGCCCTGCTTCGCATGGCTATGTAGCTCAGTTGGTTAGAGCACATCACTCATAATGATGGGGTCGGTGGTTCGAATCCACCCATAGCCACCACAATTCTCCTAACAGCTCTTTTCACTTGAAGTTATAGCTGATTTCTTATGTTCAATATTGCGCTTCACGAACCTCGCATTGCACCCAATACTGGCAATATTATTCGATTGTCTGCTAATAACGGCTGCCAATTACATTTGATTGAACCCTTGGGCTTTGGTCTTGAGGAAAAGCAATTGCGACGTGCTGGCCTCGACTATCATGACCTGACCAATGTCAGCCGTTATGCCAATTATGAACATTTCAGAAAAGCGATGGGGGAACGACGTATTTTTGCCTGTACGACGAAAGGCTCACAACATTACCACCGTGTCGCATATCAAGCTGATGATGTCTTATTGTTTGGTTCAGAAACCTCAGGATTACCCGATGACATTATCAACGGTGTACCGACAGAGCAACGCATTCGTATTCCCATGCAGGAATCAAATCGTAGTTTAAATTTATCTAATTCGGTAGCTGTAATCAGCTATGAAGCGTGGCGACAACATCACTTTGCAGGCGGAAGTTAAAGCTTAAATACTCTTGGCAATAAAGAGTTTTAATGTCTGGCCTGGTCTTAATAATGTTCTAGAGCTTAAACCATTCCACTCTCTGACTTCTGCAACACTGACATCGAATTGTTTAGAAATCTTCCAAAGTGAATCACCACTTTTTATCTGGTAATCGATCGCCTTTGTATTCTTAGCTGTTTTTTGTGTGTCCGGAGACCAAACTGTCAGCTTCTGACCTAGGCTTAAGGTATCTCTCGGCACCTTACCATTCCAACTCGTTAATTGTCTGACGCCGACATTATAGGCATTGGCTAAATCCCACCAAGTATCACCTTTCCTGACAGTGTGGATAATCTTCTTACTATTTTTCGGCCTTTTAGCCACCTTTCTCTTCGCCAATTTATTTTGGCTGACAAAGTCACTCGCTTTACCAACTGACATCGGGATCAATAAATGTCGCCCAGCACGAATATTATTATTGGCTAATTTATTGGTCTTTTTTAATACTGCCGTCGTTGTTTTGTATTTTCTTGCAATAACGCCTAAAGATTCACCCTGCTTTATCTTATGACGTTGCCATTGCATGCGATCTTTTTCTGGTAATGCGGCTAAGTTACGTTTGAAATGGTCAATTTTTTCAACAGGCAAAGTCAGTTGATGTGGCCCACCAGGCTGCGTTGCCCAATAATTAAACCCCGGATTGAATTGGTAGAGCTCATCACTGGATATATCGGCCAATTTTGCAGCTAATGCGAGATCTATTTGGGAGCCTGTTCCCACAACTGCAAAAACGGGTTTATTGTCTAATGGTTTTAGCGTTAAACCATATTGACCTGGTTGGAAAACAAGATGAGAAACGGCCATTAACTTAGGGACATAGGCCGTCGTTTCGGCAGGTAAATCTAAAGACCAAAAGTCAGTATCTTTACCTGCTTTCTTATTTCGTTTAATGGCCCGTCCGACGGTGCCTTCCCCTGCATTGTATGCCGCAAGTGCTAATTGCCAATCACCAAAATAGCCATGCAATTTTTGCAAGTAATCTAAGGCCGCATCGGTTGAAGCAACAATATCTCTACGTCCGTCATACCAACCATTTTGTTCTAGCCCGAAGACTTTGCCTGTCGCAGGCATAAACTGCCATAAACCTGCTGCACCACTTCTCGAGTAAACATAAGGTTTGAAACCGCTCTCAACCACTGGTAATAAAGCGATTTCCATTGGCATATTACGTTTATCGAGCTCTGATACGATGTAATGTAAATAAGGCCTAGCCCGTTCTGTCACGGTATGAAGATATTGCGGGTTTTTCAAAAACCGGTCTAATTGCTGTTGTGTTGGCCTATTTAAAGGCAACGCAGGCGTCATCGTGAATCCAGCTCTCACTCGCAGCCAAACATCACTTTCCGGCACGACACTCTCTGCGGATAATGTATTTTCAGTTGCTTCTTGTGCTGTACCGTAGCTATCTTGCCAATTTGTCTTTTTTTCCGCTGTTGCTTGTTCTGGCGCAACATCAATACTTGGCTCTACTGAGGCTTCTTTGACATCGGGGGCAGTGACACTACAGGCTGCCAAGATAAAGGGGAAGAGCCCGATTAAAGTAACGGACTTTATATTAAAAAGACTTTTCATGACTGCGCATTATAGGTGAGTTAGTCTCAGTTGTCTTTTAAGTATGTCACACTGTTTTACGATGACCGCTTGGTTGCCAAGAAGGTGTAATTACATTCGGCATCTCGGAACGTTCTATCAAACGGGATGGCGCAATAGCAAATTCACCAAATTTCTCGTTAATATCATCCATTGTTCGATTAATTTTTTCACGTTGTGGTGATGGTTTCGTCTGCTCAAACAAATCGGCTTGTTTTTCTGACTGTAAGTCTAAAGCAACAATGCGTACCTGCCATACCCCTTGCCCCTGCCAATATTGCTCTAAAAAGGTACAGCATAAATAAAATATTTGTCTGCCATCGTCCGTTGGATAAACCGTTGCCGCTTTGCTAGATAGCCAGCCCTGTGATTTTGTTTTTAGGCTAATAATGAATAATTTGGATTCAAAGCCATATTGGCGCAAACGTGCTGCTAATTTTTCCGCCATATGCTGATAATAAGTCAAAATAATATGACGATCTGTCGTTTCTGGAGGCATGTTTTTGCCGTGCCCCATTGTCTTTGGTGGCTTAATATTCATACTCACCTTTTCTGGATCTCGCCCTTGAGCCATCAACCAAATACGACGACCAGGGTTGCCATAACGCTTCGCTAAAATGCTTATAGGCAACTTCTTCATATCACGACATTGGAAGATGCCATAACGTGCTAAAAATCCTGCTACGCCCCTGTTGATGCCGCTAAGTGCTGAAACAGGATGACTTGCCAAGAAACCTTCGGCATTTGAGGGAGTGACTATCTTTAAGCCATCCGGTTTATGCTGTTTAGCTGCAAATTTGGCTGTTGTCTTATCACCACTGACACCGACGGAACAATATAAGCCAGAAGTATCGTACACTGCTTTTTTAATACGTCGCCCAATACTATATGGTGTTCCTAATAAGCTTTGGCAATGCGTGATATCCAGAAAAGCCTCATCAACCGAATAAATTTCTACATCGGGTGTAATTTGTTGTAAGGCCGCCATAATTTTTGTGGAAAGAGCGGCATATCGATCAGGTCTAGAAGGCGCTTGAATAAGATGAGGGCATAATTCACGGGCTTTATTTAGACGCATACCTGTTTTGACACCAAAGGCCCGTGCTTCATAGGAAGAGGTGATAATCGTTGTGCCCAGCAAACCATTGGTTACGGCAACAGGTTGTTTTCGCCAGGCAGCATTATCTAATTGCTCGACTGCAGCAAAAAAACAATTCATATCAACTAATGCAATTGCCCTCGCCCATGGTAATTCTAACGAGTTTGCCATGCCTTATTTGAATCAATAAGTTCGCAATTGACCGACTATGACGCCCTGTATGCTGATACGCTCTGCAGGCAAGGTAACAGGATCATAGTTATCATTGGCAGGCATTAAAGTGATGGTTTCATCGTCGTTGAAAAGCACTGTTTTTAATGTGGCATCAAAGCCATCCACTAATGCAACGACAATATCACCATGGTTCGCCATTTGTTGTGACTGTACTACCACCCAATCACCTGACATGATGGCTTTATCAATCATGGAGTCGCCATTGACCTTCAATACAAAGCGGCCTTTACCTGCGAACATACCACCTAAATCAATCTCATCTTCATCAGGAACCGCTTCAATCAAGCGGCCTGCTGCTATTTTTCCCATCACGGGCAATTTGACGGTTGTTTCTGACGGCTCTGATTCTTCGCTCAAACTTAAGCCCCGCGATCGGCCGACTGAGCGGGTGATTAACCCTTCATTCACAAGTGCTTGAATATAGTTATGTACCGATCCTTGTGACGATAGCCCAATGCCTTGCGCCACTTCTGATAACAATGGTGAGCGGTCGTACTCTTTAATGTATTGAACAATAAAGTCGTAAGTATCTTGTTGGCGTTCTGTTAACATTTCTCTGCCTTCTTATGATTGAGAAAATCATAAGAAGAAAATATAGAGAAAATTTGGCCTCAAATCAAGCTTTTTCGTTATTTCGGTAGTTTAGCGAATACTTTTTGATGTCACTACAATCATTTTTTCTACTTGCATATCTTCCAACGTATAAGGTACACCGCCAGTTCCTAAGCCCGAATGTCGTAACCCAGCAAATGGCATCCAATCGACACGAAAAGCAGTATGTTCATTGATCATCACGGCAGATGCGGCTAAACGATCAGAAATATACAGGGCATTATCAATATTCGAACTATAGACCGAGGCTTGGAAAGCCACATCTAGGCTATTCGCATCGGCAATCGCTTGATCGACATCATCATAAGGGTAGACGCACACGACAGGACCAAATATCTCTGCATTCGATACTTTGCTGTCTTTTGGTGGATTAAATAATACCGTAGGCGCATAACAATGATTAGCTAAGGTTTCTCCCCCACATAGCACTTCTGTCCCCGCATCAACGGCTTCTTGTACCCACGATGCAACACGCTCCACTTCGCCTTCTCTAATTAATGGGCCTACCTCTGTTTTATCAGATAAAGGATCTCCGACCACCATATTTTGAGCTGCAACCGCTAACTTATCAGCCACTTCTCTTGCTACCGATTGATGTACAAAAAGCCTTTGTACCGAAACACAGACTTGACCTGCATGGTAAAAGCCGCCTTTCGCCAACGAAGGAATTGCACTTTCAATATCAGCATCTTCTGTCATCACAACAGGCGCAACACCGCCATGCTCTAGAGCACATCGCGTTCCAGCGGCTAATTTAGAACGTAAATACCAACCTACTTTAGCACTACCGATGAAACTGAAGAAAGCCACTCTTGGATCTGTTACAAGTGCTTCAGCAATAGTATGGTTTTGCGGCAATAAAACTTGACACCACTCTGGCGGTAATCCCGCTTGATGAAATAATTTCACCAATCTAAAACAGGATAAAGGGGTATTTTCTGCTGGCTTAACGATCACCGGGCAGCCTGTGGCAATAGCCGGGCCTACCTGATGAGCGATTAAGTTTAAAGGATGATTAAAGGCGCTGACCGCAACGACGACACCGATAGGTTCTTTATTCATCATGGTAAAACGATGTTGCGAGGCCGTATTAATTGCCATGGGAACTGGCTTAGCGACATCATGGCGTAAGGTATCAGCGCAAAGGCGGATGCTATCAATGCATCGAATCATCTCAACCTGAGAATCTAATAAGGGCTTACCGCCCTCTTCCGCAGAACCCTTTGCTAAGCTATCTGACTGTTCTTCCATCAAAGCAACGGCACGTTCAAGAATAGCAATTCTCTCCGCAACCGGAATCCATTTTTCTCGATCTGAAAATAAGCTTTGCGCTGTTTCTAAAGCGACATCAACATCCTGCATTTCTGACGTTTCAACTGTCGCGATGAGGTGATCATCATAAGGTGATGTCACCTCGATCTGATGATCATTCCGTTTGTTACTCCCCGCCAGCATTAAAGGAAAATGTTCGACATGACTCATGGCTTTAATCTCCCTTTATAAAATACAAATCTTTTCTTTTAGACCTTCATTCAAGATGGAATGATTCAATGAATAATCAACGGCTAAATCAATCAAATGTACCCCTTTCGTGTCTAAGGCTGTTGCTAAGGTTTCTGTAAATTCAGCGTGGCTGGCTGGCCGATGACCATGTGCGCCATAACTCTCTGCGTATTTCACAAAATCAGGGTTATTGTAATCGAGACCAAAGTTTTCGAAGCCCATGCCTTCCTGTTTCCATTTGATCATGCCGTAGGCACTGTCATTTAATATGATGACCACCATATCAAGCCCTAACCTAACCGCTGTTTCCATTTCCTGTGAATTCATCATAAAGCCACCATCTCCGCAAACGCTAACTACTTTACGATCAGAATTAATTAATTTAGCTAACATCGCTGAGGGTAAGCCTGCGCCCATGGTGGCCAAGGCATTATCGAGCAATAATGAATTGTTTTGGTAACAAGGATAATTCCGGGCAAACCAGACTTTATAAACGCCATTATCTAACGTCAAAATGCCATTTTCATCTAATTCTTCACGAATCGTATGAACAGCACTTTGTGGCAGCATTGGGAAACGCGTGTCGTTACTATAACGTGATAGACGTGTTAATACCTCTTCCTTAACACGATAGTAATAAGAAAAGTCCCAGTGCTCTTGTGGCATTAATGCTGTCGTTAAGCGGTTAATCGACGTCGCGATATCACCAACCACATCAAGCTGAGGAAAGTAAACTGGATCTATTTGTGCCGGTTCAAAATTGATGTGAATCACTTTCGACCCGCCTTCTTCCATAAAGAATGGGGGTTTTTCAATCACGTCATGACCGACATTAATAATCAGATCAGCACGATCAATAGCACAGTGTAGGAAATCATGATCTGACAGTGCAGCCGTCCCTAGGTAAGCGGGGTGACGCTCATCAATCACGCCTTTACCCATTTGGGTATTAAAGAAAGGAATACCCGTTTTTTCAATAAACTCGGTCAATGCGACACTGGTTCTTTTTCTATTAGCGCCAGCTCCTACTAACAATAATGGCATTTTGGCGTTTTTCACCATATCTACTGCCGTTTCTATCGCATAACTATCCGCATCTGGGCGTCGTGTATTGGCCACTTGATACATCCGATCTTCAGCATCTTCAGCCGCGATATCTTCTGGTAACTCAATGTGCACTGCACCTGGGCGCTCTTCTGTTGCTAACCTGAAAGCTTCTCGTACAGTTGCAGCAATACTGCTGCCATGAACAACTTGGTGGGTATATTTAGTAATAGGTCGCATCATATTGACGACATCGACAATTTGGAACCGGCCTTGCTTACTCGATTTAATCGGTTTTTGGCCTGTTATCATCAACATAGGCATACCGCCAAGTTGTGCATAGGCTGCTGGCGTCACAAAGTTGGTTGCACCTGGACCCAATGTGGCAAGACAAACACCAGGTTTGCCCGTTAAACGCCCATAGGTCGCTGCCATAAAGCCTGCGCCCTGTTCATGTCGCGTTAAAATTAGCTTTATTTTGGAGCCTTTCAGGGAATTCAGAAAATCTAAATTTTCTTCGCCGGGGATACCAAAGATGTATTCAACCCCTTCATTTTCTAACGCTTTAACAAATAAATCCGATGTTTTCATTAGCGTGATTCCTTATCACTAGTGCGAAATAGTTTGACTTCAAATTCCGTTTTACACTCTTCTAATAAAAAACACTAGCGTTTACCCAGCAAGAACTAGACCTGTTTCATCTTTTCCTTATCTTCATACATGGAAAGATCAGCATAGTTTAGCAATGCCTCTAGGGTATCACCCTATAAATTTGTTCGGTCTCAAACAACGTTTAATCTCTTAACAACACTCGTCTCTGCTACCGGAAAGCTCAATGCGCGTTCTAACATTTTGTCCCAAAAGACAGTTCGCATTTTAATCGCCATCTTGGCACCATATTCAATTCTTTCACAGGCCATCTCATCGTGAGCCAGTTCTTTGGCAATCGTTATCATTTGTGCTGCATGTTCATCATCGCATTGACTATGCAAATCGAAAAAGACACGCTCTGTCATCGTCAAATCACTTTGAGACTTCAAGCCTTCCAAGATCTGGTCATAAATGCTCGAGACGATCAATTCTGTTCCTATACCAATGGCCCCTACTCCGACATATTGATTCATCTGGCATAGTTGTAAAAACTGCTCACTCCATAACACAGCCGTCTGGCTCTGAGGCGTAATACTTCTATAATATTCGTCAATGCCAACGGCTTCTTGAAAGCGACGATACAGTAGTGCATGCGGTATTCCATCTATACTCGTTAATACTGCAGATGGTAGTTCTATACCGTGATTATCACCTTGCTCTTCCGTCAAATTCTCGAGCAAAATCTCTTTGTGTTGATTCTCTGTTAAGTTCTTAATAACAATCGTTAAGTAACGAATGAATTTACTACTATAGATCTCATATTGAAAAGCAAAATCTTTGATCGCTAAAGACATATTAGGCAAATCACCTTGTCTTATTGCACTTAAATAAGGGTGATTAACTGCTGTCGATGCTAAAGCTTCAGCACTCAACTGATCAATGAAAGCTATCTCATTATTCTTGTTAGTCATCATCTATCTCTTCAAATATTCTGCAACGCTCACAATACCGGAATGGTATGGTTAAACCCCGTATATCCATATTTAAAGTGATGAGACAAGATCCTATGAACTTGCCGCGATAATCTTGACCCTTTGGCTCATATTCAGTGGTTTTAATATGATGGCTGTACCTTACACAGTTTTACTATTTGGTCCAACAGGCATGACCACGCGGACAAACCTTTTTAGATTGCCGAAAACCATGTGAGAAGTTAAAACAAGCTCAGTAAAAAGCTAAGTGTGAAATTTCAGAAGCGTTAAACCGACAGAGCGGTTTATAAATTATGGTGGGCCCACCAGGACTTGAACCTGGGACCAATCGATTATGAGTCGACTGCTCTAACCAACTGAGCTATAGGCCCGAAACGTTTAATTATCGGTATCTAAGAAGCTGCGAAGCTGATCCGAACGTGTTGGATGACGTAACTTACGCAAGGCTTTCGCTTCAATTTGACGGATACGTTCCCGTGTCACATCGAACTGTTTACCGACTTCTTCTAAAGTATGGTCGGTATTCATATCAATACCAAAACGCATACGCAACACTTTTGCTTCGCGTTCTGTTAAACCGCCCAACATACCTTGTGTTGCTTCTCTCAGGCCTTCGATCATAGCTGAATCTTGTGGTGACATCACATTTACGTCTTCAACAAAATCACCTAAGTGCGAATCTTCGTCATCACCAATTGGTGTTTCCATCGAAATTGGCTCTTTAGAGATTTTTAGTACTTTACGTACTTTATCTTCAGGCATATCTACACGTTCTGCTAACTCTTCAGGCGTTGGCTCACGACCCATTTCTTGTAGCATCTGACGAGCAATGCGGTTCAGTTTATTAATCGTTTCAATCATATGAACCGGAATACGAATCGTCCTTGCCTGATCAGCAATCGAGCGCGTAATCGCTTGACGAATCCACCATGTTGCATAGGTTGAAAACTTGTAACCACGTTGATATTCAAACTTATCAACCGCTTTCATAAGACCAATATTACCTTCCTGAATCAAGTCTAGGAACTGTAAACCACGGTTGGTATATTTTTTTGCAATTGAAATAACAAGACGCAAGTTAGCCTCAACCATTTCTTTCTTAGCCCGACGTGCTTTGGCTTCAGAAATCGACATTTGACGGCTGATTTCTTTAATTTCAGCAATGTCCATATCACGTTCTTCTGCCAAGGCAGCCATGATTTTTTGCGCTTCTAACACTTTATCTAAATTCTTCTTGATCGTTGAAGAATAGTGTTTTTTGGCACGGATATGTTTATCTGTCCATTCTAGATTTACTTCATTACCTGTGAACGAGTCAATGAAGTCGCGGCGATTCATTCGCGCTTGGTCAACGACAATTTTTGCAATGCTACGCTCTTGCTTGCGAATAACGTCAATGGTTTCACCCATCAAATTATTGAGGAAAATTAACGTTTTTGGCGTTAATTTGAATTCCATAAATAAGCTACTGACCGCTTCATTGAATAAGGCTAATTTAGCATCTCCGTCTGCTTTCGCTTTAACAGCTTTGTCATTAGCTGCCCTTAAAGCTTCGAAGCGTTCACGTGCTTCTTCAGGATCAACACCTGCCGCAGACTCATCCTCTTCATCCTCTTCATCCTCTTCTTCCTCTTCTTCAGCTACCGGCGCAGCTGCTGCTTCAGCCGCTGCTGCTTCAATCTCTTCTTCCGGTAAGATGAAACCTTTAATAAGCTCATTCAGGCGCATTTCGCCTGCTTCAACCGCATCGTAAAGTTCTAAAAAGTTGGCAATACAAGGTGGATAAGTCGATAGCATATAAAGGCTTTCGCGCAAACCGGCTTCAATCCGTTTCGCAATGACGATTTCGCCTTCTCGTGTTAACAATTCTACTGAACCCATTTCCCGCATATACATACGAACGGGATCAGTTGTACGGCCAAATTCACCATCAGAACTCGCTAATACTGCTGCCGCTTCTTCCGCAGAGACTTCGTCACCTGATGAAGCCGCTTCCGCCAAGCGTTCCATCTCATCGGTATCCATGCCATCTTCATGCACCATGATGCCAAGATCACTGAACATACCGATGATATCTTCAATTTGATCGGCATCAACTAGATCTTCTGGCAAGTGATCATTTATCTCGCCATAGGTTAGATAGCCACGCTCTTTTCCTAGGGTGATAAGCGCCTTAATGCGGGATTGTTGATCTTTCATTTGACCTCTTTGTTCATCATGACAGACAAATAGTGCTAACCGACTATTATAACTATAAGCTACTAATCTTGCACGTTTTTTGATGCGCAGATTTTGAGGTTATCGCTTCATTCGTGACGCTAGTTGTTGTATTTCCTGTCGTTCTTGCTCTGTTAACTTGCTTAATCCTTTTGCCATCAAAAATTCATGGCGCAATTCTAGCGCTTCTTCTTGTAGTTGTTCGACCACACCCACCAGCTCATGTTGCAATGCTTCAGGGCTCAAATCGAGCGTTTGGATTGCCAGCTTCTTTAAATGTTCACCATGCTCTGTTTCTCGAGCACGCTCTAATAACGCTGCGGTATTTAAATGGGGCTGTTGATGTAAGGTTTCAAGTAGCTCGATTAAAACGGGTACGCCCGCCCGTGATAATGCGCTGATTTTGTCGAACTCACCGACAGATGCATGTAGTTCTGGGTGTTGTAATAAAATTGTGATCGCCATTCTAATTGGCGAAACCCCAGTCGAAACTGGTGCTGCTTTTTTCACTTTATTTTGTGTTGCTGGTGCTTTTTCTAAATGTTTATGCAATACCGATGTGCTAGTTTGAGCACGTTCTGCTAAGCGCTGCTCAAACATTTCGCGATAGACACCCGCAGGGATATGTCGTAAATAAGGTCTAGCCACTTCGACCAGCCGAGCCCGACCATCCATCGAGTTCATATCAACACGACTTTCCAAGCTTTCAAAAAAGAAATCGGAATAACTCTTTGCTTCTTCGACTAAACCATTAAATGCTTCCGGCCCTTGCTGTTTCACCAATGTATCTGGGTCTTCGCCATCCGGTAAAAACATAAACTTGAGCTGATGATTACCACCCAACATTGGCAGTGCATTTTCTGCTGCACGCCATGCTGCTTCGCGGCCTGCTCTATCTCCATCAAAGCAAAACACTACTTCGGGTGCACTACGCTGCAACTGTTTAAGGTGTTCTGGTGTTGTCGCAGTACCCAGTGTCGCTACGGCATTGGTAATCCCTTTTTCGGCCAAAGCAATCACATCCATATAACCTTCAACAATCACGATCCGGCTCAATTGTCGATTGGCTTTACGGGCCTGATATAAGCCATAGAGTTCATGACCTTTATGAAAAACAGGTGTCTCTGGTGAATTAAGGTATTTGGGTGTGCTGTCATCCAGTACTCGCCCCCCAAAACCAATGACTCGACCTCGGCGATCTCGGATAGGAAACATCACTCGGTTACGAAAACGATCGTATGTCCGCCCTTTATCATTACTGCTTAATAAACCTGCTTCAGTTAACTGCTTAATCGCTTGCTGGTTGCCGCCAAATGTTTTCAGTACATTATCCCAACCATCTTGGGCCATGCCGATATTGAAATGTTCTACTGTTTTTGCAGATAAGCCCCTTCGTTTAAGATAAGCGACAAATTGATCGCGCTTGGGATGGGTTTGTAATTGATGTACATAGTATTGACTGACTTTATCTAGCAAATCATATAGGTTCTGCTTGGCGGGGTTTGGCGCTAAGGATTGTGTTGTTGGCACCGTCATACCCACAGCCTCAGCTAATTCATGAATGGCTTCTGGGAAGCTCATTTGATCATATTCCATCAAAAAGCCAATGGCTGTGCCATGAGCGCCACAACCAAAGCAATGGTAAAACTGTTTCTCTGGACTAACCGTAAATGAAGGGGACTTTTCGTTATGGAAAGGACAACACGCTTGTAAGTTCTTACCCGCTTTCTTTAACGGAACACGTGCATCTATGACATCCGTGATATCAACACGAGTCAACAGATCATCAATAAATTGTGGGGGTATTTGACCGGCCATAGTGTGACTTTATAACCGGAAATGTTGGCTAAGCCAACTCAGCCTTGATAAGACTCAACAAGCTCGCCGTTTTACGACGTTAATGCTGCCTTGACTAGACCACTTACCGCGCCCATATCAGCACGGCCTTGCATTTGTGGTCTTAACAAGTTCATCACCATGCCCATTTCTTTCGGGCTTGTAGCACCTGCTTGTGCAATTGTTTCTGCAATGGCAGTTGCGATTTCATCATTGGTCATGGCCGTTGGCATAAACTCTTCGATGATCGCTAATTCCGCCACTTCAATTTCCGCTAAGTCATTACGACCCGCTTCTTCAAATTGCTTAAGAGAGTCACGGCGCTGTTTACACATCTTCGTCAAGATAGCGATAATGCCATCATCATCGACATCCGAACGATTATCAACTTCAACTTGTTTTATCGCTGCGGTGATTTGGCGCAATGTGGCAAGACGGTCTTTTTCTTTGGCGCGCATGGCAGCCTTGACGCTATCTTGGAGTGTCAGCTTTAATGGACTCGCTTCTGCAGGCATCTTAAATCTTTACTGCTTTAGTACATGCGAATGCGACGGGCGCTTTCACGTGATGTTTTCTTTTGATGACGCTTTACAGCCGCTGCAGCAGCACGTTTGCGTACTGTTGTTGGCTTTTCATATGCTTCGCGTGCTCTTGCTTCTGCAACAGTACCGGCTTTCTCACAAGCACGTTTAAAGCGACGTAAAGCAATATCAAATGGTTCGTTTTCTTTTATGCGAACTGATGGCATAGTTTGTTTCCTGAACTAAAATTTTGTGGAAAAGCCCTTAATTGTACGAAAGATCTGACAGAAAGAAAATACCTTCCTGCACTTTCTTTTAAAAAAGGCATAATATAATGCTATTTATTACGTTGAGAAAATAACGAAACATGCGTGTATTAGGTATCGAATCTTCTTGTGATGAAACAGGCATTGCACTTTATGATACTGAGCAAGGCTTATTATCGCATGCTTTATATAGTCAAATAGAACTGCATGCCGAATATGGCGGTGTTGTACCCGAATTAGCTTCGCGTGACCATATCCGCAAAACGCTTCCCCTTATCGAAGAAGTCTTAATGAAAGCCGGCATAACGCAGCAAGATATTGATGCGATAGCCTATACTGCTGGGCCCGGTCTAGTTGGTGCTTTATTGGTCGGTGCAGCAATTGGCCGAAGCATGGCTTGGGCGCTCGATGTCCCTGCATTGGCCATCAATCATATGGAAGGTCATTTACTGTCACCTCTCTTAGAAGACAACCCTCCCCCTTTCCCCTTTGTTTCTTTATTGGTCTCTGGTGGCCACACTTTATTAGTCGATGTGAAGGGTGTTGGCGAATATAGCGTTTTGGGGGAATCCATTGATGACGCCGTGGGTGAGGCGTTTGATAAGACCGCTAAAATGCTTGGTCTTGGTTACCCCGGCGGACCTATTTTAGCGAAGCTTGCGGAAAAAGGGATTGCAGATAAATACACCTTTCCTCGCCCAATGACGAACCGACCCGGTTTAGACTTTAGTTTTAGTGGTTTGAAAACATTTACGATGAATACCTGGCTTAATAGCGAACAAACCGAACAAGATAAAGCAGATATCGCCCTCGCCTTCCAAACTGCGGCAGTTGAAACCCTAACATTAAAATGTAAACGCGCTATGGTACAAACAGGTCATCGGACCCTAGTCGTTGCAGGTGGCGTAAGTGCTAACCTTGCCTTGAGAGCGCGTTTAGATGGTTTACCTAATATTGCCGTGCATTATCCTCGACAGGCTTTTTGTAGCGACAATGGTGCGATGATTGCTTTTGCTGGTGCAATGCGTCAGAAAGCGTTGGTGCACAGTGATAAACCACCCACTTTTTCTGCCCGCCCTCGCTGGCCGTTAAACGAGCTCAGCCCACCTTAAGATTTTGATTCTTCGCCTGACAATAATCGCTTGATATTACTGCTATGACGGAGCAATAGCATGCCGGCCATCACTAAAACGATCCAGCGTGCGACTAAGTCATCTATAAACCAAATACTGTAAAGCGGCGCAAGTGATGCCGCGATGATGGCTGATAAAGACGAGATTCTTGAAATAGCAAAAACAACTAACCAGCTCAGTAAAATGCTGCCTGCTAGCGGCAATGATAATGCTAGGAATCCCCCTAATGCTGTGGCAACACCTTTCCCCCCCTTGAATTGGAAAAAAAGTGGATAAAGATGGCCCAAAAAAGCGGCAAATGCGGTTGCCGTTAACCAGACCGTTTCTAAGCCCAATAAACTTGCAATAACGACGGGTAAAATGCCCTTCACAACATCAATAATTAATACGGTTGCAGCGAGTTTTTTACCTCCAAACCGCAAAACATTCGTTGCACCCGGATTGCCTGAGCCTTGCGATCTCGGATCGGGTAGGCCTGCTAATTTACACAGCACAATCGCGCTGTTGAGTGAGCCGATAAGATATGCCCCAATCAATACACTGATTGGCAGGGTCAATGTTTCAAGCATGATATGATGCAGCCTAAAATTTAATGATTGCGCCATTATAGGGCCATTTCAACCAAGACACGCAGACAATATGGATAAAATTTTTCTTAATGACCTGAAAATAGACACTGTAATTGGTGTTTTCGATTGGGAACGACAAATCAAACAAACACTGCGATTTGATATTGAAATGGATTACGATATTCGACCTGCCGCTGCTAGTGATGATATTGCTGACACTCTAGACTATGGCACGATTGCTCAAGCTGTTGTCAGCTTTGTCGAACATAGTGATTATCAACTCATTGAAACTTTAGCAGAAGATCTTGCTCGCTTGTTGTTGAATGAGTTTTCTATTCCCAACATTACCTTATCGGTGACAAAACCGGTCAAACTTTACGGCCAAAACTACGCCAAAATTGTTATTGAACGTTCGGCTTGATGCACACAGACCATAAAACGGGCTACCTTTTAGGTATCGGGAGTAATTTATCTCCAAACCGCAATATCGCTCATATTATCAAAGCCCTACTAGAACAATTTCCTGAGTTAAGCCTTAGTCGCGTTCTGCATATTCCCCCTGTCGGCATGAATAGTCAGCATGACTTCCTCAATATGGCCGTCTTTATTGAAACCGAACTAGCCCAAACTGAATTGAAAGCCCTCTGTAATGATCTCGAAACGCAATTAGGTCGAGATCGCGATGACCCTGCGAGTAAAATAAAAGATCGGCCTGCTGATTTAGATATTTTATTTCACATCACACATGAGGATGATTTTCGGCGGCCAGCCAATAGTATTACTGATGAGTATTTTCTTTACCCTGTCATCGACGAGCTTTTTGCTTATCTCTCCAATAGGCCATTTAAGTCATTACAAGCTGGTGTTGCGATAGAGCTCGGTGATTTAACGTTTGGAGAGACGGCGGCCACCATCAACAGGAATACTACAACCCGTTAGAAATGGGTTGGTCAGAATACTTTTAACGGCCAAATAAACCGGCTCTGCCCCACCCTCTTTTTTCAGCGGCGTTTCATCCAGCATTTGAACCACAGTCGCTTCAGCATGTGCCGGTGTGAAAAGCACAGGCCCCGGTGCCACGGCATTAACCTTAATCTTTGGCCCCCACTTTTTCGCCAACGCTAGCGTCATATTGTGCAAGCCCGCCTTAGTGGTGCCGTAAATATCAAATGCCGGTGTAGGGTTTTCTACATTAATATCCGTGATATGAATAATGTCCGAAGGATCATCTCCCTCGCCCACCATCATCGACTGCAAACTTTGATTGATTAAAAAGGGTGCCATCATATGGATGGTAAAAAACTGTTGATATTGCGTCGCTGCCTCTTGCACATCCTCTGATGTCGGCTCAAACGAAGAAGCGTTATGAATGACCGCTCTAAACTGCTGGCAGTGCAATTTTAGTTGTTCAGCAAAAGCCAAAATAGCATCGCTATTTGATAAGTCCGCTTGTATGGTACTGACACCCAATTCAGTTAAGGCTTGGATCTCAGGCGTGGGCGTACGATAATGCGCTATCACGGTATAACCGTCTTCATGCAAGCGTTGGGCAATATGATGCCCTACTCGTCTTCCTGCGCCGGTAACCACCACTGCATTTTTTAATAACTGATTTGCCATGACTGTTTCTGATCCTTTACTCAATATTGACCCTATTGCACAAGCGCATAGTGATCGATTAATGGCTGTCATTCAACAACGTATTACCGATACCGGTGGCAAAATACCTTTCGCTGATTATATGCAGCTTTGCCTATACACGCCTGGATTAGGATACTACAGTGCCGGTAGTCAGAAACTGGGTGAACAAGGTGATTTCACAACGGCGCCAGAAATTTCTCCGCTGTTTTCCCAAACGCTTGCTCGCCATATCCAAGATGTCCGCCAGCAATTATCCGAATTTAATCTACTCGAATTTGGTGCTGGCACGGGCAAAATGGCCGCTGATATTCTGTTACAACTCGAACGAGATAATGCTTTACCCGACTATTACTATATTATAGAAGCAAGCACTAACTTACAGTATAGACAACAAGAATACTTATCTTCTGTTATTCCTCACTACATTGATAACGTCGTATGGCTGGATCGGCTACCCGAGGGTTTTGTTGGTGTTATTGTTGCCAATGAAGTTTGTGATGCTATGCCCGTTCATCGCTTACATTTTTGCCAAGACGCATGGCAAGAATGTTATGTGACAACTACCGATGGTCATTTAGAATGGGTTGATGGGCCATTAAGCGATACATCATTAAAGCAACGTGCGGAGCTAATTTCGCACCACCATGCCCAAACTGAGTTTTTTGCTGAAGTGAATTTAGCGGCGGAAGGGTGGGTTGCGAGCTTGGCCGATTGCCTCCAACAAGGTGCAATATTCATTATTGATTACGGTCATGATCGTGCGAGTTATTATCACCCAGAACGTAAGCAAGGCACGCTAATGTGCTACGTCCAACATCACGGCCATGATAACCCCCTTATCTTGCCCGGTTTGCAAGATATTACCAGCCATGTTGAGTTTACAGCTTTAGCAGAAATGGCTCAGGTAAATGGGCTTGATGTTGAAGGGTTTCAGACCCAAGCTGATTTTTTATTAGCAGGGGGAATTACCGAATTATTAGCCGAACAATCATCTGGTGATGTCACTTTGGATTCATTTTCCCAAACCACTGCTATCAAGCGATTGACATTGCCGTCCGAAATGGGGGAGAGCTTTAAGGCTTTGACGTTAACGAAGGGGTTACCGGAGTTGTTACCACGGATTCAGTTGGCGGATCGGCGGTATAGTCTCTAAACTTATTCAGTTAAGGTGTTTGCTTTACAAAACCTCCACTTAACTAATGCTGATAAACTCTTCACAACCTTCACTCTTAGGAATTAAGTCTATGCTCTCGACAGATGAACTAAGCTTACTCGTTTCTATTCTAGCGGTCGTTATCTCAGGCACGGCACTTTCTCGATCACGTAAACTCGGCGAAAAACAGCTTGAACTTGAACAACATCAGGCTGATCTGGCTCAAAAGCAACTTCAATTAATCGCGAAAGAAGAACTAACTGCTCAACTTGCTTCTATTAATGTCGAATTAATTGGATCCGGCACAAATAAAGAGCTCCTAATATACAACTCTGGGCAAGGAAATGCTCTGAACGTTAGTATAAAGTGGATTGGCCATGAACCACCGTTTGTCATTGGAGATATCGAAAACAAGCTTCCTATTCGTAGGCTCAAACCTGAAAATTCGTTAAAAATTCTGACAGCATTCAGCTTCGATAGCCCAAGATACTTTGAAGGTATTATCACTTGGGAAAATCCTGATGGCAGTTTCGGCAGAGATGAATTTGAAATACATGTGTAAAAGAGGGCAAGACTCTTTAAATAACACTTATGTTATTGATTTAAGCTTATTTCGACTAAGGTCGAGTTAAGGAAATGCGTGGCCATTTCCCTAACAACCCTAGGCCACCCCTTGTACTGGCCTGCGGCTTCACTGCGTTGCTCGCTTTGTCTGGTGTCTGATTAAAACTCGCTGCGCTCAAACACTAATCAGCCTTCTACCAGACAAACCTCCGCTACTCGTCAGTACAAAATGGGGATTAGGGTTAAGACTCCAGATTTTGGGATTCTTCCCAGCCGCCCTCGATGCGAAGCCGAGCTTTGAAAGCTATTTGAGAAAAATACGACGAGTGTTTGAGCGTAGCGAGTTTTCGTCGTATCTCAAATAGATTGAAAAGTGAGGGAACCCGTAGGGCAAGCATGGGCTGGCCTTTTGTTTGGTTCGTTTATTTTGGCCACGCAAAATAAATGAACGCCCCCACGGCAGTGGTATCAAATAAAAGGATTATTCAGAATAGACAATTAAACCGTCTCTGGTTTCTGTTCCCGACATAACAACGCCTGTACCGCCTGTCTCGGATCATTACCCTCAAACAAAATTTTATACACTTGCTCCACAATGGGCATTTCAATACCTGCTTGTTTAGCACGCATCAAGACTTCCTTGGCGGCATTCATTCCTTCTACTGTCTTACCCACTTCAGCCACCGCCTCATCAACAGTCAGGCCACGACCAATTGCCAAGCCTAACTGACGATTACGGCTTTGGTTATCAGTACACGTCAGGATTAAATCACCGACACCTGATAGACCAATCATGGTTTCTGTTTCAGCCCCTAAGCTGGCTGCTAAACGCAGTATTTCAGCCATACCTCGTGTAATTAAAGCCGCTCTAGCATTGGCGCCATAACCAAGGCCATCAGAGATACCGGCGCCAATCGCTAAAATATTTTTAACCGTACCACCGACTTGTACGCCTTGCACATCTGATGTTGTGTAAACACGCAAAGTAGGGCGGTGCATCGCAGCGGCTAAATCTTGGAAAAAGGCTTGATCTTTCGATGCAACGGTCATCGCTGTTGGTAAGTCTTTGGCGACTTCCATTGCAAAAGAAGGGCCCGAAATAACAGCCAGCGGGTGATTTTCACCTAAAATATCAGCCGCTGTATCGTAGAGAAAGCGGCCGGTTTCAGGCGTTAGCCCTTTGGTTGCCCAACTAAGTGGTGTACCTGGCTTTAACATCGGCTTGATCGTCTCTAGCATACCTGCAAAGGCAACACTCGGAACAGAGACTAAAACATGTTTCGCACGCTGGACTGCTTGTTCAAGATCGGTAACGATTTCTAAGCTAGCCGGGAAGGGGACATTAGGCAGGTAACGTTCATTGCTATGACTTTGCTGCATTGCCTTGAGGTGCTCTTTATTTCGGCCCCAAAGCAATACTTGATGGCCATTTCTGGCCATGGCAATCGCCAATGCTGATCCCCATGCACCAGCACCAATGACTAAGGTAGGGATCAACATTGCGTTTGTCATAGACGGTTCCTAATGTGTCGTTTGTTGTTCCGCGGCTTGCTTCGCTTGTTGTACTTGATTCATATATAACGCATCGAAATTAACCGGCGCTAGCACCAATTGTGGGAAGCCACCTTTCAATACAAGATCAGAAATCACTTCACGAACATAAGGGAATAAGATGTTGGGACAATGGCTACCAATAATCGGGCCCATTTCTTCGTTACTGTAGCCCATCAAAGAAAAGACACCGGCCTGTTTGACTTCAATCAAGAAAGCCGTTTTATCCGCTAATTTTGCTGTGACCGTCGCAACCAATGTGATGTCATGATTATTGTCATCTAATTGCTTGTATTCATTGGTCAATTGTAAGTCTAGCTCTGGTTTCCACTCTTCACGGAAAATTTCTGGTGAATTCGGTGTTTCAAATGAAATATCTTTGGTGTAAATTTTTTGAATTGCAAATTGCGGTTGTGCTTTTTGCTCTGCTGCGCCATTTTCTTCGGCCATGATGCTTCCTTAAATAATGTGAGGGTTAAGATGCAGCCAAAAGGCCGTCTAATTTTTTAGCACGATCGAGTCCTAATAGATCGGTATAACCGCCTACAGACTCATCGTTGATAAAGATTTGTGGCACCGTCCGTTGACGGCTTTTAGTCATCATTTCTTGGCGTTTTTCTGGGTTTTTATCTACACGGATTTCGTTGTAGCTCACCCCTTTACGCTCTAATAGCTGCTTAGCCATGACACAATACGGACATTGTGCGGTGGAATATACGTCAACTTTTGCCATCGCTTTTGCCCTTTTATCAATGATGAATTAACTAAATAGGGGCAACTTGGCATCTTTCCAAGTGTTTAAGCCACCTTTTAAAACATAAATATCTGCAACACCATCCGTTTGTAACTGTTTTACAACGACACTGGTGTTCTGACCTATTGCAGGGACAATGATCACAGGCTTTGCTGTTTCTTTCATTGACGCCGTCCCCGCGGTAAATTCAGATAACGGCATATTGATTGAATCTGCAATATGCTCTTTCTCAAACTCTACTTTGGCTCGGGTATCTAAAAACACCCCTTTTTTCTGATTCACAACCTGGATGGCTTGTGCCGTGTTGAGTGCTATTGCACCCCCCATATTACTGCTGATGACGCTACCAATTAGAAATGCCGACAGCCCAAAGAAAAGGGTCCACAGTATCCAGTGATTAACAACAAATTCCCCAAAATTTTCCATATTCAACCTTGTTATACATCTATGCCATGATAGATAGAGCCTATCATTCGTACCAAAACGTCTTATAATACACGGCATCATCACTCATTTATATGTATTAAGATGATCTCATACTGTGTCATCAATCTTGAGGAGTTTTCATGAATCAGTCTCATCGCCCACTAGCCCTCATTATTCTTGACGGATGGGGTTATAGTGAAACGCCTCAACATAATGCTATTCATGCTGCTAAGACACCCGTCTGGGACAGCCTTTGGAACGAATATCCGCACACGTTGATTAGCGCCTCTGGTGAAGGTGTGGGATTGCCGGGTGATCAAATGGGTAACTCTGAAGTGGGTCATTTAAACATTGGGGCAGGGCGGGTTGTCTACCAAGAATTTACTCGCGTCAGCCTGGCGATACGCGATCAATCCTTTTTTAGTAATGCGACTTTATTAGGCGCTGTTAATAATGCTAAACAGGCTGGTAAAGCGGTACATATTATGGGGTTGCTATCTCCCGGTGGCGTTCACAGTCATGAAGATCATATTCAAGCCATGGTTGAGATGGCTGTCAAACAAGGCGTTGAAAACGTCTATGTTCATGCCTTTCTAGATGGACGTGATACCCCACCGAGAAGTGCTCAAGCGTCTATTGAAGCCATGGAAGCTAAGTTTGCTGCATTAGGCGGCGGCCAATTTGCCTCATTAATCGGTCGTTTCTATGCCATGGATCGCGACCAACGCTGGGAGCGTGTCGAGACAGCTTATAACTTGCTCACCGATGGTGTTGCTGAATTTCAAGCTGACACTGCCGAAAGTGGCTTGGCAATGGCTTATGACCGCGATGAAAATGATGAATTTGTACAGGCGACACGGATTGGTGCTGATATCGTCAAAATGGAAGAAGGCGATGCTGTCGTGTTTATGAATTTCCGTTCTGACCGTGCCCGTGAATTAACCTTGGCCCTCACTGATCCAACCTTCTCTGAATTTGACCAGCCAAGGCCGTTGAACTTGGCTTCTGTTGTGACATTAACAGAATACAAAAGCGATTTTACCAACCCTATCGCTTTTCCTTCTGAATCGCTTGATAATGTCCTAGGTGCTTATTTGGCTGATCAGGGTAAACGCCAATTACGTATCTCTGAAACAGAAAAATACGCGCATGTGACTTTTTTCTTCAATGGTGGACAAGAGCAACCTTTTGAGGGAGAAGATCGAATTTTAATTCCTTCTCCACAGGTCAAAACTTACGATATGCAACCTGCAATGGCGGCACCTGAAGTGGCTGAAAAGTTAGTCGAGGCTATTCATAGTGATCAGTACGATGCCATTATGTGTAATTTTGCCAATGCCGACATGGTCGGCCACAGTGGTGAATATGCTGCTGCTGTTGAAGCGATTGAAGCTTTAGACACGGCATTAGGTCAAGTTTGGGATGCACTAAAAGCGGTTGGTGGTGAAATGATCGTCACAGCCGATCATGGTAATGCTGAATTGATGATGGATGAAACCACTGGCCAAGCTCACACCGCTCACACAAGTAATCCGGTTCCCCTTATTTTTGCAGGGCGACCTGGACAATGTGCAGCACAAGGGACCTTATCTGATATTGCCCCGACAATGTTATCTCTGATGGGGCTCCCTATCCCTGACGAAATGGGTAAACACCTGCTCGTTAATTTAAGCTAAAGGCTTACGTTAGCGTTATTTATGCCATTACGCCGCTTCTTTTGTTATTTGTGTTTGTTGCTTATCGCAGCGCCAGGACTGCGGGCTGAACCTGATTCAGCTCAACGCCTTGAGGAAGTGCAGACTGAAATTGAGTCACTCTCTAATGCCTTAGACAAAGATAAAAAAGCCCGCGCTAAACTCTACCGCCAGCTCAAGAAGCAAAGTCAGGCTGTCTCAATATTAAATCGTGAATTACGCGCCTTAGATGAGCAACTGAAACAAAAGCGACAGCAGCTTGAGCAATTGGAAAAAGAACAAGATACCTTTCGACAATCCCATGCGAAACAGTTAAAAGCCTTAAACAGTCAGCTAAGAGCGGCTTATTTGAATACACAGCCTCATTATTTGAAGGTGTTACTCAACCAAGAATCTCCAGGCAAACTAAGCCGCTCAAGCACCTATTTTCATTACTTCCATGAAGCCCGCCAAACACAGTTAGTTTCTATCAGCGACAGCTTAAAAACACTTGATAACAACAAAACTGAGCTCCTAGCTGCACGTCAACAACAACAAACGTTGTTTGATAAAAGGCAAGCTCAACAAAAACAATTAACGAAGCAGAATTCACAACGCCTCGCCACGGCTAAACAGCTCGATCAACGCGTAAGTTCTCAAGGTGCGCGAGTCGCTTCTTTAAAAGAAGAAGCTCAAGCTTTAAAAGCTTTGCTTAAGTCTTTAGCAGAACAAGCTCCGGTACAAGCCATTTCAACAAAACCTTTTGCACAATTAAAAGGGCGTCTGACTTGGCCCATTAAAGGTAAAGTCATTGCCCGTTACGGTAGTTCACGAAAACTCGGACAATTGACTTGGCAAGGCATTATGATTAAATCTGCCATTGGCAAGGAGATCCGTTCTGCTGCTGCTGGGCGTGTGGTATTTTCAGACTGGCTCCGTGGTTTCGGCTTATTGCTTATTATTGACCATGGTGATAAATATATGACCCTGTACGGTAATAATCAAAGTCTACTTAAAGAGGTCGGTGACACCGTTGACGCGGGTGAATTAGTCGCATTAAGTGGTGAACAAGGGGTTAAACAATACGCGGGGCTCTACTTTGAGCTTCGGCATCAAGGCAACCCGACAGACCCTGTTAAATGGCTTGGTAAACGCAGTTAATAATGAATTTTAGGGAAAGGTTATGAGTTTTTTGAGACGAGATATTGGTTTGATTTCTGCGGGTGCGATTTTAGGCGCCTCATTAATCTTTGGCCAAATGGTATTTGCCGATAATCAAAATAGTCGCCCTGATATTCCACTAGAAGATCTCCGCGCTTTCTCGGAAATCTTTGGTCGTATCAAAAATAATTATGTCGAACCTGTCGATGACAAAGAATTACTGCAGAATGCGATTCGGGGCATGTTATCGGGCCTAGATCCCCATTCAACTTACCTCGATCTTGAAGATTTCAAACAACTTCGTGAGGGCACGTCTGGTGAATTTGGCGGGCTTGGTATTGAAGTGACCATGGAAGATGGCTTTGTCCGTGTCGTATCGCCCATTGATGATACGCCTGCTGCAAAAGCAGGGCTACAAGCGGGTGACTTGATTATTCGGCTGGGTGAAACGCCTGTAAAAGGCATGGTACTACGTGATGCTGTCGATATTATGCGTGGCAAACCTGGCACGGATTTAGAGTTGACCATTATCCGTGAAGGTGCGGATAAACCGCTTAAAGTCTCTTTAACACGGGCTGTTATCAAAGTAAGAAGTGTCCGCTCTCGTACGCTCGAACCTGGTTATGGCTATGTCCGTATTAGCACATTCCAACAACGTACCGGTGAAAGCCTAAATGAAGCGATTGAAACACTGAAAAAAGACAATGATGGTACATTGAACGGTCTTGTTTTAGATTTACGTAATAACCCAGGTGGCTTACTTAATGCCGCTGTTGAAGTGTCTGATAGTTTTATCACAAAGGGCATGATTGTCTATACCGACGGCCGTATCCCAGATTCAAAACAAGAGTTCAGCGCTAAACCACGTGATATTTTAAAAGGTGCACCACTTGTCGTTCTCGTCAATGGCGGCTCAGCCTCGGCATCAGAGATTGTTGCCGGTGCATTACAAGATCATCACCGTGCTGTTATCTTAGGCACTAAAACCTTTGGTAAGGGCTCTGTTCAAACGGTCATGCCTTTAACAGATAGTACTGCTGTTAAGATGACAACAGCGCGTTATTTCACGCCATCTGGCCGGTCTATTCAAGCAGAAGGCATTGTGCCCGATATTACGATTGACCGTGTCAAAGTAACTGCAAGTGAAAATGCAGATTTTGAACCTTTACGTGAACAAGATTTATCAAAACATATTTCAAATGGTAACGGTAAAACAGACGAAGAGATTGCTAAAGAAGCTGCAAAAGAAAAAGCAGACGATGCGCCTTTAGCTGTCACCGACTATACGCTATCTGAAGCACTCAATCTATTGAAGGGGATTCATATCCTGAATCGTTCAAAATGATGCATTATTAGTTGTTGCTGGGCGGTTACCGCCCAGCCTCTCTTAAAAAGGAAAGAGATTGTTGTGTCGGCTTCTGAACTCGCT
>Ga0228666_1000320_pt1 | contig 29408 bp, 29 predicted proteins | sample 80DmetaG_FD_182702 | JGI IMG/M metagenome (GOLD analysis project Ga0228666, IMG submission 182702) | Seawater microbial communities from Monterey Bay, California, United States - 80D | ecosystem: Environmental > Aquatic > Marine > Coastal | place: USA: California | collected 2016-10-11 | reverse complement strand
TTCCTTTTAGATTGCTTGTCCTCAGTTCTTAATCTTTGTCCAATTAAATAATCAACTACTGTACTAAATATGATTAATGATAAGAATCTCCAATCCCACCAACCATAGAAGACATAACTTGCTACAACTATTAAAGCATTTTGGAGCTTTAAATTCTTTTGTGCAACAAACCAATACAGAAGAAATACTAATGGTAGAAATATTGCAAAGTCTAATGAGTTAAATAACATAATTAGATTTTTTTAAAAAATAAGTTTTTGGTTTTTAGCTATATATTCTAAAATGATCATTTAAATGTATTTAATATTTGACTTGATGCATTGGTTACAGAAAACTTATCAACTAAAAGTTTTTTCCCATTTTCTCCATATTTATTTCTTAATACCTTTGAATCTATTAATTTTTTTGCCGCATTATATAAACTTATTTTATCTAAACTGTTTACAATTATACCAACTTTTGCAGAGTTAACAATATCAGCTAAATCATTTCCTTTATTTACGCATCCTATTATAGGTTTCTCAAAAGCCATATAACTCAATAATTTACCAGGAAAATTATGAGTTTTATGATTTGAGTGTAAACTAAACATACCAATATCAAATTCATTTAACATTTTAGTATAAGTGCTTTGATCTACTGCCTTTAAGTAAGTAACATTATCAAGATTATTAGTTTTTATTTCATCCAATAATAATGGCACTTCATCTCCTTTACCCACAAAAACAAAGTGAACAGATTTATTTAATTTAAATCTCTTAGCTAGAATTATCAGATTAGACATTTGTTGAGCATGACCGATATTCCCACCATAAAAAAAAACAATTTTGCCTTTTAAATTTAATTTCTCTCTAAAGTAATTACCAGTTTTAGGTGAATCTTTAATTTCTGACCAATTATATAGAATTTCAAATTTTGAAATATTATATTTTTTTGATTTAAAAAAATTTAAGTTAGCCCCAGACATTACACCAATAGTATCTGCAACCCTATAATTCAATTTTTCAAAGAATTTAAAATAATTATGAATGATTGAATTATATTTCAAAAGATCATTATCCACTGCCCATTGAGGAAAAATATCTCTTAGAATTAGATAAGTTTTACAATTCCATAAATTTTTAACTTTTTTGACTAAAGGGCCAAAAAAAATTGATGGTGAAAAGTAAATAATGCCATCACAAGGGTTTTCAATTAAATGTTCCTTGCAGGATTTATAAGCTAAACGTGACAGAAATGTTTCATTTATAGCTCTTTTAAATTTATTAATATTTTTAATTTCACCACTTTTAAAAAACAGGATTTTTATACCATCTAAATTTTGAACATCTAAAGGTTTTTTTTGAAAGGGGTTAGGAGTAAGGACAGTGACATCGTGACCTTTTTTTTGGAATTCTAAAGCCAATTCATGCATCATTTTTGCAGCTACCTTAGTACTTAAGGGTAGATAATCATCAATAATTAATAATAATTTCATGAATTAAATGTCATTTTAATAAACAAATTAAAATAAATCATATTGAGAATAATTATTTTTTTTATTTTTTATCATTATAATCATTTCCTTAATCATTTCGTCAAAACTTGGAATAGTGAAATTTAATTCTTGACGATTATCTTTAAAACTTTTATTTATTATTTTTTGATCAGATGGATGTATTATAATGTTTTTATTTGTGTATTTTTTTATTAATCCTAATAACGTGAATTTATCAATTGATTCATTATTGGTAACTTGGTAAAGACCTGTAATTTCATTTTCAATAGCCCAATTTACAACTCTTGCTAATATTAGTGTTGTTACTCCGGACCATATAGCTTTTGTAAAACCATTAATTTCGCCTCTCTGATTCATAAACCAATGGAATAGCTCCTCACCATCTGGTTTTAATTCGGGTCCAATTACAGAAGTTCTTAATGTTAAGTGTCTGTCATTAATTATTTCACCTAACCCTTTAGTTTTAGCATAAGTATCTATTCCATCTTTAAAATCAAATTCATTGTAAGGAGTGTTTTTATTACCCGAAAAAACACAATCTGTTGATATATGGATTAATTTACAGTTTATTTCATCTGATAATTTCATAAGCATATGAGGCATATATGCATTAATATAAATAGCATTCTCTGGATTTTGATTTGCTCCCCTAATCAAAATTCCAATACAATTTACAATAATATCAGGTGAAATAGATTTAATGTTATTTACAAAATCATCATGATTTCTTACATCACATAAAATGGTTTGATCATTTAACTTTTTCCTGTATGAAATATTAAATAATTGATGTTTATTATTATTATCTAAATAATTATATACTTGATGTCCTATTAAACCTGTTGACCCTAAAACTAATACCTTTAACTTCATTTATATTTCTTTATGCCAAACTGTTCTATTAATATAGTCTGTGTAGGATAAGATGATCCTTAATATTTTTTTTGAAACATTTGTAGCAGTATAATCTTTAACTTCAGTAATTACTCTTTTCTTTTCATTATTATGTGAGACTGCAACGCCAACAGCTTCAAGAACTCTGTTTTTGTTTAAACCAGACATAATAACTGTAGTTTCATCCATCCCTTCTGGTCTTTCATGGGCTTGCCTAATAGTAACAGCTGGTAAATTCAATATAGAACCTTCTTCAGCTATGGTACCACTATCTGATATAACACAAAAAGCATTCATTTGTAGGTTATTATACTCATGAAAACCATAAGGTTTAGAAAAGCGTATTAATGAATTTTTACTTTTATATCCAATCTCTTCTAGTTTATTTCTTGTTCTTGGATGGGTAGATATAATAATTGGCATCTTATACTTTATAGTCAAAGCTTGTATAGAGTCCAATAAGTCTTTAAAGTTTTTAGGCGAATCAACATTCTCTTCCCTGTGAATACTCATAACAATATACCCCTTAACTTCTAATTTTTCTTTAATTAAAATATCACTAGAAAGTATCTTATCCATGTTGGCATTTAGAACTTCTGTCATTGGAGAGCCAGTTTTTATTATCGTTTCTGGCTTTATACCTTCGGCAATTAAATAATCTCTGGCTTGTTCTGATAATGGTAAATTAATATCACTTAAATGATCTACAATCTTTCTATTTACTTCTTCTGGAACACGTTGATCAAAACACCTATTACCTGCTTCCATATGAAAAATTGGAATTTTCCTTTTTTTTGCAGGAATTACACTTAAACAACTATTTGTGTCTCCATAAACTAATAGAGCATCAGGCATAATTTTTGCTAAAATCTTATCCGCTTTAGATATAATATCACCAATTGTTTCTGAAGGAGAACCTTTAACGGCCTCTAAGAAATAATCAGGAGTTCTTACGTTTAGTTGTTCAAAAAACAATTCATTAAGTTCGTAATCATAATTTTGACCAGTATGTACAATAATATGATTGGTATGTTTATCGAGCTCTTTCATGACTTCGCTCAACTTTATAATTTCAGGCCTAGTACCCACAATTGTCATTACAGTTGTTTTCTTCATAATAGTATTTAATTTTTAAAATATTCTTCTGGAAATCTATATTCGTCGTCAATATCATTTAACCTGTAGTCAGACATTACTAATAATGTGGAGTTATCTGAGGTAGATTCAATACTTGTTAAATAACCACCAGGGATATGCAGGACATCTAGTTTATCACTTGACAAATCAAAATTTATTTTATTTAGTTCAGCCTTAGGTTTATTCCAATTATCAACAAGAATTAATTGAATTCTAAAACTTCCTGAAACAGCAGTAAACCAACGTTGTTCAACTTGATGTCCTTGCCATCTTCTTGTGCTAAGTTTTTCTTTTAATGTAATAGAATAAAACCTTTTAACTTGAGACATATTAAATGAATTATTAAACTTTAATTCACCTCTACTATCTATATATATCCCACCATAGATTAAACTAGGAGACATAATAACTAATTATTTATTTTTTCTTTAATTAAGGATAATTCATTTAACAGAAGTTTAATGCCATTGACATCACTTCTATGTGTATTGTGAGAATTATAATCTTCTATAGTATCAATAGTTTGGTTTCCTTCTATAAAGTATTTGTCATAATTTAAATCTCTATTATCGGCAGGGATTCTAAAAAAATCTCCCATATCTTCAGCTTTCATCATTTCTTCTCTTGTACAGAGAGTTTCATATAGTTTTTCTCCGTGGCGAGTACCAATATTTTTAATTGGATTATTCGCATTAAAAATTTCTTTTAAAGCCTGAGCTAGATCAGCAACTGTACCTGCCGGTGCCTTATTTACAAATAAATCTCCCGCGTTCCCATTTTCAAAAGCAAATAAAACTAATTCTACAGCATCATCTAAAGACATGAAAAAACGAGTCATATTAGGATCTGTTATAGTTATCTCTTTATTACTTTTTATTTGATTTATGAATAATGGTATAACAGAGCCTCTAGAAGCCATAACATTTCCATATCTTGTCAGACAGACTGTTGTATTGTTATGATTTCTTGACGCTGCAATAGCTACTTTTTCCATTAATGCTTTCGAAATCCCCATAGCATTTATTGGGTATGCTGCTTTATCAGTACTTAAGCAAATTATTTTTTTTACGTTGTTTGCAGCTGCAGCATCAATTGTATTTTGTGTTCCTAAAACATTTGTTTTTGTTGCCTCTAACGGAAAAAACTCGCAGGATGGAACTTGCTTAAGCGCAGCAGCATGAAAGACATAATCAACCCCTCTCATTGCTCTTTCAATACTTGAGTAATCTCTAACATCCCCAATATAAAATTTTATTTTTGGATTTTTATATAGACTCCTCATGTCATCCTGTTTTTTTTCGTCTCTTGAAAAAATTCTAATTTCGGAAAAGTGATTTGTGTCTAAGAATCTATTTAATACGGCATTACCAAAAGATCCAGTTCCTCCAGTGATTAAAAGTGTTTTATTTTTCAACATAATTTTATTAATTTAATTTATGGTTAAACTCTCTTACAATTTTCTTTAGATTAATTAAAAGTGAGTGATCACTTTTGGAGTTCAAAAGTTTATTAATATCTTTAGTTAGTATATTATAATTATAATTAGTAGGTTTTGCTATGGTTATTTCTTCATGAACTGTTGATGCCTCTGAATCACTTATAATTAATTCTTCATAAAGTTTTTCACCCGGATTTAATCCACTAAATTTAATTTCTAATTTATCTTCGGAATTAGACAATTTAATCAATTTTTCTGCTAAATCAACAATTTTCACGGGCTCTCCCATATTTAAAATAAATATTTCTCCACCCTTACCAAGACTTCCGGATTGTAAAACCAATTGGCAAGCCTCGGAAATTAACATGAAATATCTGGTAATATCGGGATGAGTAACAGTAACAGGGCCTCCTAATTTAATTTGATTTTTAAACTTAGGTATAACAGATCCACTACTTCCAAGAACATTCCCAAACCTCACTGCTACAACTTCTGTAGTTTTAGAATCTACGTTTTGAACATATAATTCACATATTCTTTTTGAGGCCCCCATAACGTTAGTTGGTCTAACTGCTTTATCCGTTGAAACTAATATAAACTTTTCTGCATTATATTCAATTGATAAATCAATACAGTTTTTTGTGCCTAAAACATTATTTATAACTCCTCCTATTCGATTTTTTTCAATCATATTAACATGCTTATAAGCTGCTGCATGAATAATAATTTCTGGTTTGTATTTAATGAAAATGTTTTTTAACCTTTTTTTATCAGTTACATTTAATAAAATAGGTATCACATTATCATTGTCAGAATAATTTCCATAAATAGTATATAAATTAAACTCACTACTATCAACTATAATTATTTTTTTAGCTCCAAATTTAAAGCACTGATTAGTTAATTCAGAACCTATTGACCCACCTCCGCCTGTGATCATAATAATTTTATCTTTAACTAAACTAATAACATCCTTAGGGTCAAAAGATTTTGGAGATCTGTTTAACAGGAAATTAAAATCGATTTCTTTAGTTTGATCAGCAAAAGGAACATTGTATAGTATCTTATCCAATGAAGGTAATATTTTGATGTTCGGTATTTTTTTGTAATAAGTATTATAGATTACTCTTATCGAAAGCGAGGAAGCTGAAGGAATTGCAATGATTAATAAGTCTATTTCTGAATTATTCACTTTTAAATTAAATTCATTAGGACGTAATATTTCAATATCTCTTATTTTTTTTAATCTTAAATCATTATTATCATCAACAAAACAAACTATGTTTACATCCTTTAATTCTGATAGTTCTTCAAAAATATGAAGACCTGCATATCCAGCTCCGTATATTGCGTAATTTTTTTTAACCATTTGTAATGAGGTTTACATTATTTATTACATACTTAATTTCTGCATCAGTCATGTCTGGATAGATAGGTAAAGAAAGTGATTCTTCAAAAATTTTATTAGCGACCGGATAATCTTCATTATTAAGATTGTATTTTTCTCGGTAATAAGGGTGTTTGTGAACTGGTATAAAATGGACACTACAGCCTATTCCTACTTCTTTTAATTTTTCTATAACATCATCTCTTTTTTCAATTTTTATAACATATAAATGCCAACTTGTTTCTCTATCATTCTTGACAAATGGCAAAATAATATTACTATTATTCGCGAATCCCTTTCTATATAGTTCAGAAATTCTCTTTCTTTTATTTAAAAGTTTTAATTGTTTTTTTAACTGAACTACACCTATTGCTGAATTAATATCGGTAGTATTATATTTATTACCATTATCAACAACTTCGTAATACCATGATCCTTTTAGAGTATATCTGTCCCAAGCATCTCTACTGATACCATGCAATCTGTTTATTTTCATAGACTTCGCATAATCATCGTTATTAGTGGTAGCCATACCTCCTTCTCCTGTACTAAGTGTTTTTGTGGCATAAAAACTAAAACACGTAATGTCGGATTTAGGCAAAGAACCTATACTTATATTTTTGTACTTGCTTGGAATTGCGTGAGCAGCATCTTCAATTACTTTTAAATTATATTTCTCTGCTATTGAATATATTTCATCCATATCACAAGGTTGTCCTGCAAAGTGAACTGGAATAATAGCTTTAGTTTTTGGTGTAATAAGTTTTTCGATTTTAGTGACATCTATATTATGAGTAAATTCTTCAACATCACACAATACAGGTATAGCATCGAAATATGTTACAACTTCAGCTGTAGAAACGAAAGTAGTTGTTGGAATTATTACCTCATCATATCTCTTAAGATTTATGGCTTTTAAAGCTAAATGAAGAGCAGCTGTAGCACTATTCATACTTACGGCATTATTTGTTCCAATGAATTTTTTAAAATCACTTTCGAATTCTATTGTTTTTGGCCCCATTGTTAACCAGCCTGACTTTAATGCCTTAACAACTGACTTTATTTCTAAGTTAGACATGTGGGTTTTATTAAATGGAACTTTTAAACCACTTTTTTTATGTTTTAATTTCTTAATGAACTTTATTATTTTCATGCTTATTTATTTAAAATATAGTTTATATTTTTTATTATAGTTTCTTGAGAATTGTATTTTTTAGATAATAAGAAAGCTTTATCTGAATAGTGTAGATTTAAAGATTTGTTATTATGAGTTTTTAATATTTTATCTCTTAAATCATTTTTTTTATAGGGGTCAAAATAAATAACTCCATCTTCACCAAACTCAGGCATAGGACCCCAATTAGAACAAAATATAGGTTTATTAAATGACATCATTTCAAGTAATGTATTAGGACAACATTCACATGTAGAAGCGAAAATTAAAGAATATGCAGACATGTATAAACTCGGTAATTCCTTATAGTTAACAAATCCTAAATAAATGACAAAGTTCTCCAAATTTAATCTTTTAATCAATAATAGAGATTCATCTCCGTACTTATTGAATTTGGAACCAACAAGCACTAGTTTTCTTTTAAAACCTTTATCTACTAAAGCCTTCCATGAATAAATTATTTCTTTTTGAGACTTATAATAATCAAACTGGGAAACATACAAATAGAAATCTTCATCGATAAGAGATTTCGGAAGTTTATAACTTATTTTTGAATTTATAAATTTCTGTGAAATACCTAATGGAATAACCGTGCTTTTATTCTCTACATAAGGAATTATATTTTTAATTACATCTCTAGAATACTTAGAAATAAAAATAATTTTATCAGCATTTTTATAAGAGTATATAAAAATATATTTTAAGAACAATAATTTATATCTCAAAAAAGAATTTACGGGGAATCTTTTTCTTTCCATTTCTTCAAATGGTAACATATTTTGTAAAGTGGTTATTCCGATAATACCTTGAGGTACTTTAGTAATTAATGATCCGCCTGGTGAATAATAAATTGAACAAAACCAACTTTTAAGTTTAAAAGGTAAAATGAATTTCTCCCATATAAGTCTAAATAATAAATTTTTTGAAGCAAATTTACTTTCTATTATTTTAATATTCCCTGATTTATAATTAGAAAATATTTTTTTATTTTTTGTGTTTACTATAAGCGTGACATTATAATCTTTAGGGAAATATTGTAATAAATTATGAATATTAGTTTGACCACCACCGCTTAAAGCACTTAGAACATTAATTACTACATTTTTCATTAAGAATTTAGTTTTGTAGATGTGAAAAAATATAGATCCATTAATTTAAATCGAATTCTATTAATAATATTATTTTTGTAAATTTTTTTATTGAACTCTTTCAAAGTTTTATGATATAATTCAACCTGTTTTTTTGAATTAGTATTTGAAACTTGATTTTCATGAATTCTTAATCTATATGAAATATTATTCTTGTCATAATGAATTTTATATCCGTTAGATAACAGACGATGATATAAGTTAAATTCCTGCGCATACCTGTAGCTCTCGTCGTATTTGAACTTTTTTAATAATTGTGAATTAATAATTAATGTTCCATGAATCAAACTATTTGTATAATCTAACATTTTTATATTAAAACCATTTCTTCTTATATAAGAAGGGATTATTTTGTCTGAATGCAATAAATACGATGGAGTGCTATATATATTAACTTTTTTATTCAGTTTACAATACTTTATAAAGTTTATAAATCTATCAGGCACACTGAAATCATCTGCATCCATTCGAGCTATATAATCTCCCTTGGCAATATGAACTCCTTTGTTAAGTGACTTAGTTAATCCAATGTTTTTTTGATCGATAAGGATAATTCGTAAATCTTTATGTTGATATTTTTTAATAATTTTTAAAGAAGAATCAGTAGATCCATCATTTATTATTACAAATTCAAAATTTGTATAGCTTTGATTCAAAACACTTTCTATAGCTTGTGATAAATATTTCTCACAATTATAAACAGACATGATAACTGAAATAAAAGGTAAATTCATAGTTGATAATTATGTAATAAAGAGAACTATTTCTGCAAAAACAATAATTCCTAATGGATAAAAAATGTTACAGAGATATTTTCTGTTAATAAAAATAATTGACAAGAATGGTATTGCAGGTGCGAGATACACGTTATGTCCAACTGCTGAAAAGCTTAAAGAAAATGTAATACATAAAATCAACAGTGCACTAACTCTATATTCATATTTTAATAATATTATTTTTTTTAAGTTTAAAAAAAATGAAATGATTAACCATAAAACAATTATGCAAGAAAAAAAGTGAATTACTAAAAACATTTGATTTCCACCATAGAGATCCCATTGATCAAATGTTAAAAAAGGAAATGGGGATAAAGTAGAATATAAAATTCTACTAAAATAACCTATGACTGGAGCTTGTGTGAAAACATTGATTGGACCTTTAATAAAATCTGAATATAAATATTGTTTAGGTAATATCTCAAAACCTACAATATATAATAAAAGTAATGCTCCAAAAAAGAGGATATATATGATGCCGCTAGATAGTTTTTTAAATGATTCAATATTTTTTTTTAAAATAAAATCCAAAAAAATAAATATTAATAATGAAATTAAAAGAGCTAATTTTGATATAGCTATAATTATAATAGAAAAAAGAAGCACAAGATAACTTAAATATCTTTTTTTCTTTTTTTCTTTTTTTAAGTCTATCCAAGAGATAAAAAACAAAAGAAATCCTAATATTAAAATATGGTATCGATGAATACCATTATTGATCTCTAAACTCATTGGACTCATTACAAAAAATAATACCAATAAAAATAAAAAGTTATTTGAAATTGAATTTAATTGTTTGGAAATTTTTACAAAAAAAATTCCACAAAATAAATTCCAAATTGACATACTATAAAAATATGTTAAAGCACCTAATTTAGTTGAAAAAATAAAATTAGGTAACCATAGAAAGGGAATAACTCCAACATATGAGCTTTTTAAACCAAAAACTAAAAGACTTGAACTAGTTTCTGGATAATCATATGGATTCATGAAAAAATCATAAGCATTCATATAAGTGTAACCTACAGCTATATCCTCAAACCTAATATTAAACCCTAGCGATATGACAAACACAATTATAGGATGTAATAAGAATAAAAATCTTAATTTATTTTTAAATAGACTAAATAAATAAATAGATAGGATAAGATCAAATAAGAAAAATGTGATGTATTGCCCAAAGAAAGATGAACAATAGAACACGAACAAAATCGAAATTAATGTAACAAATGATTTAATAGGGGATTTTATTTTTCTTAGGTTGAATAACATTTTAATTTTTCAAGAACATTGAGGTGTTAGATATGAATTTAATTTTAGGAGAATTGATATTTAATATTTTACATATACTTTCCACATCCTGAGTAACCTCATTATTATTAATTTTATAATCAACATCTTTTAAATCATGATTACCGAAAAGTTTTCTCAAAAAATCCATAGATATTTTAAGTCTTTTTACCAAAAATAATTTAATAATATTAAAAAAAGTTATTTCAAATTTTGAATTACAGTTACTATTATCATTGATAATATCTATAAATAAATTAGCTGAATCTTGGGTTTCAGTAGAAATAATATCCCTTAATAGTTCTTTTGATTCAGCAGGGTTTTTGTATACATTTTCACTTTCTAAAACATAATTTATTTTTTCTTCTAATTCAATTAGATCAGTCGCTCTAAAACCTAAATCATTAGGGAGATTTGCTCTAGCAGACTTACGAATCGGACCGTAACATATTATAGGAATATTTTGAATAACACTTTCTATAGCTGAAGTACAACCATTATGAATAACAACACAAGAATTAGATATCCACTCAGATAGAGAATCTCTGTTACTGGTTACAGTAATGTTTGTTACATCTTTGAAAAGTGATTTCCAATTTTCAATTTTAGATACTGGATGAGGCCTCAATATAACGTCATAATTAGGAAAATTACTCGCTACGTGTTTAATAGCTTTTATGATTTCATAGCCTACTATATTTTCTTCTTTAAAAGAATTTATAAATTTATAAAAATCAGAATCGTTTTTAATCAAATCAAGGTTAACCAAATTATCAATTTGCCACGACATATGCTTTTTCCCCATTAGAATTCCAAAATTCAAAACAAAAAGTATATAAGGTCGTTTAGATTTTTTAATATTCTTACTCCTTAATGGTAAAAACTTATCACTCCAAAGATCAGATCTTGGAGATCCAGTGTTAAAAAAAATATTTTTATTTAAAGGGAATATTTTCTGATAACCAATTTTACCCCTCTCACCCCAGCAAAAAACAGCCTTAAAAGGAAGATATTGATTTGTATCTATTTTCATTATTTCAATAAAATCTTCAAATTGTGAATAAATTATTGATGGTTCTTGTTCATGACAATACAAATCAAAACCAGCTTCAATATAACTTTTATATTGAGATTCTGAATGAGATGGTATATTCATATTTTTTAGTAAATAATTACCCCTAGGTAGCAAGTTTAAACGTTTGTACATCCATAAATCACTAGGAGACCCTATTAGTACTTGATAACCTCTTGAAACTGCAATAGACGCAAGTAATAAGTGACCTTTAATTTCACGGGTGTACACTTCTAATGGAATATATAATATCATTTTTTAGTTTTATTTTTGAAATATTGAATTATGGAATTATATCCAGAAACTATATCTTCTATTAAAAAAATCTTTACCCTAAAAAGAATTATAAAGGCAATGACTACGATAATCAATTTTAATAGTAATTCTATAAAATTCAATTTATTTTCATAAAAATAAATTGAAAAATTGTAACTAATGATATTTACAATAATTACAAGCAAAATTGGAATTAATAAATTCCAATTTTCAATAATCTTAAATATTGATTTTTTTTGATTCCAAACACTAAGTGTAAAATATGTGAAGTATGAAATTCCAAATGAAATAGCAGCTCCTAAAGCACCATTTATAGGGATTAAAAAAAAACATAGAATTAAAAATAACCCGGATCCTACTATTGCAAATATTGAAATAGACCCAAATTTATTTTTATAACCTAGTATTGAATTTGATAAAGTTAAAAGTCCATTAAAATATACCCCTAAAATTAAAAAACTAACTAAAGGAATAGCTCCATAATATCTTTCATTAACGATGATTAAAATTGCTTCTTTTGAAAACAACATTACGCCTAAAATAAGAACAGTAATAATCCCCACAAAATAATTTATTAATTTACGTATGGTTTGGTAATTATTATTATTCATATTATCATATAAGACTGGGTTCCACATTTGTTTAAAACCATGAATTAAAACCAGAGGAAGTTGTGCTAAAGACATTGCGAGCGCAAATAAACCTACACTTTTCATATCAGAAAATCTTTCCAATAAATATGCACCTCCTAGTTCCAGTATCTGAGTTGACCACAATGCACCTATAACAGGTAAACCGAATAAAACCTGCTTCTTAATATTATTGAAGCTCCAAATACCCCCAGTGTATTTATAAATAGTTATTATACTAACAAATAAGAGTATCAAAGCACTCGGAAACATTCCTAAAACTTTGCCCATAGCTCCCATATCAAAAGCTACGACTAAGATAACTGAAACAACAATACCTATAATTAATGAAATCCCATTGTATATCGTAGCTTGGTGAAATTTGTAATTCAAATTCATTAGAGTTATCCATGATCTTGATGGTTGTCTCAAAAAATTTAATAGTAACGCTAAAAAACCATATGGATAAAAAGGGAAATCATTAAAAATCCAAGAAAATAATTTTGGTCCAAATATTAAACCTAGAACTAATGGAACAAATGCAGCAGTCACAAAAAAAACATTCGCAGATCCAATTAATAACTTTTTTTCATTAATATCTTTAGTATTGTGAAACAACCTATTCGTTGCTGTTAAGATTCCTGGATTTGTTAGGTGAGACAAAATTAATACTATCATAGAAACGATAGAAACAATTCCATAATCTTCAGGTGTTAAATAAAATGTAAAGACTGGAAGTAAAATTATTCCAATAAGTTGAGTTGAAGAAGTAACAATAGTTGAGCTTATTGTTCCTTTAAATATTATTGAAGCAAACTTTTTTGTATTTGAATTCATTTATTAATTATAATACTATATTAATAAAAACTTCTAACTATCATAAAAGACTCTGCATATTCTTTGCCAATAGTTAAACCCCGATATTGTGCTAATATTGAAAGCGCTTTCGGGGATCTAGGGTGCGGGAATATTCTTTTTTCAAATTCATAAGACTCCATTCCAGCTATTTTTGCATCCAAATTTGATTTTGAAACTTCAATAAAAAAATTAGGTATAAAATGTTTAGGATCAGTTGAAGCTCTCCACTCAGTTCCAGAAGGTGTTTCAAAAGTAATTATTGAGCTAACTAATTCATGTTCCATTGGACGAGTGCTTGTGACTACCGCTTCAAATGTTCTTTGATGATCAATGTTAACATCTCCTCCGTGGTGTGTGAAAATTATATCTGGACAAAAGTTTTCTTTTTCAATTTCTATAGTCTTAATGATATCTAATAATGGCACTGTATCAAATCTATTATCTGGAAAATCATAAATCCCAACAGATTCATATCCTATAGCTTTTCTAGCTGATTCAATATTTTTTCTATGAATTAGTAATTCTTTTTTCCATTTTTCAGTGTCTCTCTTTTCTGAACGTGAAGTAACACCTTCTCCCAAGATAACAGCTCTAACTTTACAATTTTGCGTATTTATTAGTTTGTGCATTGAAGCTCCCAAACCTAATAATTCATCGTCCGGATGAGCAACAACTACTAAAATTTTTTTATTTTTAAATAATTCCATCATTGCAACCTATATTTATTATTGAATATCTTCTAATTTAATACGACTTCCCTTATCAAAATCATTATTAACTTTTTTGCCTAGTATATTATTATAATGTTTTGGATGCAAGCTAAGTCCTGGTCTAACACATTTTATATTGTCTTCAGTTAAAATTTCACCTTTTTTGACATCATTAGAAATATAGATTGATCTTCCATATCTTTTTCCTGAAATCTGTTTATCCGTTAATTCATATGTTTCGATTCCCATTGCTGACTCAGCAAGTCTTACTTGGTCAACTAAATTTTTAAAATCTTTTTCATTAATAGAAAAAGAAGCATCAGCACCTCCAACATTATCATTTAATTTAAAATGTTTTTCTATTACTGTTGCCCCCATTGCTATAGATAATATAGGTAGTAAATTTCCCATGGTATGATCTGAAAGACCTACTTTAACCTCAAAATCATCAGAAAATCTTTTCATCATTTTCAGGTTTGCTTCATTTATTGGGGCAGGATATGAAGAGGTACATTTTAAAATTGTAATATCATTATTACCAACATTTCTGCAGGTTTCTATCGCTAATTTAATATCTTCATAATTAGCAATTCCAGTTGACATTATTATTGGTTTTTGTTTTTTTGCTATATATTCTATTAATGGAATATCTGCAATTTCGAAGGAAGCAATTTTATAAATAGGGCAATCTAATTCTTCTAAAAAATCTACAGCAGAAATATCAAAGGGAGTTGAAAAACAGATTAACCCCTCAGATTTGGCTAAATCAAATAGTTCTTTATGCCATTCCCACGGTAAAGAAGCCTTTTGATAAAGTTCATGTAAATACCTTCCATCCCATAATGTCCCTCCTTGGACTTTAAAATCATCATTTTGACAGTTTAGAGTCATGGTATCTGGAGTATAAGTCTGCATTTTTATAGCATCAGCTCCAGCTCTTTTTGCTGCTCTAATTGTTTCTTTTGCAATTTCTATATCACAATCATGGTTAGCAGACATTTCTGCAATAATGATACATTTGTTACTCATTCTGTTTTTATTTTTATTTTAACTGTAGCTATGATTTCATTTTTATTTTTAAAATTTGCGTTATTAAATTCGAATTTTAAAAACTTATTTTCTAAATATGCTTTTGGATATCCGTCGGCATCAAGCATTCTAATATAGTCGTAAACTTTTTGTAGGGTTTCTAATTCGATAATATTACTTTGATGAGGTTTACGTCTTTTAAAAATTGTAACTTTTCCTTTTTGAGGAACTGGTTTAATTTTATTCTGCAAAATAGAAATTATCATTTTTTGGATTATATGATTAGCCCTCTCAAATATATCAGTTGCGGCACCATCTAATTCAAGATTTTCCTTTAAATAAACATCACCTGTATCTATACCTTTATCTACTTTTAACGCAGATATTTTTGTACTATAAATACCTCTAGAAATTAAATTCTGTAAGGGACTACCACCTCTTCCAAAAGGTAAATCAGTCATATGAAAAACTATACATTCATAGTTTTCAAATATATCATTTGGAATTATATATGACCAATGCGGGATAAAAATAACATCAGTTTTAATGGCCCTTAAATATTCCAAATTAAATTCTTCTCTTTTATCAATTAAAATCCAATTAATATTTTTTTGTGTTTTTGATAAATTACTAACTATATCTTTATTCCAAGTTTGCTCAGATAGGATAACACATGTTTTCTTTTGCTCTTTCATTAGCTTGAAATATATTCGTTAAAACCCTTATAAAATTTAGCACCTTTTTTTGGTTTATTATATTTTGAGATTTGCTGATTATAAGCATCTTCAATAGACCATTCTAAGTCTCTAAATCCTAATAAATGTCTAAATAAAATTGTACTTGAAAATCTAGGATTTATTTCAAAAACAACTGGAACGCCTTTATTTAAGCGGAGTTGAATATTTATACTCCCTTCTAAATTTAAGAATACTGATAAATCATAAATTAGCTTATCTATAACATCATTTTCAATTACTTCTCCATAACCACTATACCCACCTGCTGTAAGTTCTCGTTTAAATACTATAGATCTAACTTCTTTTTTTGATGAGCGAAATGAACAACAGGTGTATTCTCCATTTGTACCGTCTAAAAACTCCTGAAATAATAGATCTTTGTATTTATTTGAAATAAATTTTAATTCTTTAATTTCATTTACAATAAAAATGTTTGAACTACCAGCGCCTGTATTGGGTTTAGCTACAAGTGGAAAGATAATGTCTTTTTCATTTTCTAAAGAATATAAATTAGGATAGGGTAATTTATTTTCTTTTAAAAAAAGACTAGTTTTTCTTTTGTTAAAACCGATTTCTCTTGAAAACTCATTAGCTAGGAGCACTCTTACGGGTTTGAGGGTTTCAATGATTTTTTTGTTTTTTGTATAAAACCTGAGCTCTGGTTCTGAAACAGGAATAATAATATCAATCTCATTTTTTTTTACAAAAACCTCTAAATTTGTTAAATATTTTTTTTCATCAATTTTTAAACAAGTTTCAAAATTATCAAATATGAATTTTGCAGCATTATTAGATGAAATGTCCCAGCCAAAAGTTAAACAGTTCAAATCTTTAAGTATTTTCCCTATACTCTGACCAATATCTCCACCACAGCTTGTAACTAAAACATTATATTTTTTATTCATTATTTATTCTCTATTTAATATTTTTGAATTGTAATTAATACTAGGATCAATATTTTTAATCTCTTGAAGAAGAGAAGCTATATCATATTTAGTACTCTTGATATTGTAACTTTTATCTTCAGTATTTATTAATGCCCAGTAAGCATATCCTCCTTTTTCTCTAGACTGACCTACAGAACCTGGATTAATTATTATACTATGTTCGCATTGATAAGTAAAAGAATAGTGAGTATGCCCCATCAATACAAAATCATGAACTATAGAATTACATTGCTTAATTTTTTCGATGTTTGTATCTGGATATAAGTATTCATCAGGATCCCATGGAGTACCATGATTTAGTTCAAATGAAACGCCCTCTATAATAACTGTTTTTTTTGAGGGTAAACTTATTAATGATTTTATTGTTTTATTATCTAATTTATTAATTGCATAATGATGGCCACTACCATATTTTAAACGTATTGATTCACGTAAAGATGGGTTTAATATTAAACTCCCTAAAATATCCTCATGATTCCCCTTAATCATATCGAAACTCCAATCAGAAAGTGATTTTAATATTTTTTGGGGAGAATAATAATATCCAACAATATCTCCTAATATCAAAAGATGTTTTACCCCTTCTTGTTCAGCTTTTTTTAAAACCTCTTTGAAAGCGTCATAATTTCCATGAATATCTGATAAAACAGCTACTTTCATATTTTTTGAAGTTCTCGTTTTAAACAATCCTCAAAATCAATATTTAAAGGAAATAAACTTAAGTATTTACTGTTATCTATTTTAAAATCAAAATTTGAAGTAAAAGGAGTTACACAATAATTCAGATTTGTATCAACTAATCTATCAAATTTAATATTGAAATAATTACAATACAATTTTATTAATTTTTTTTCTGATATATTACCTGAAGTAACATTATAAATTCCATGGTAATCATTGTTTAAAAAATTGATAATTGAATTAGCCGCTTCAATTGTAAAAATATAACTGCTTTTTTTATCTATATTTACAGGGTTTATTTTTACTGATTTACTTATTTTTTCTGTGTAGTATTGAGTTCTTTTAGTGTAATCATTAGCTCCTAACAAAATTGGAAATCTAAGAATTACTAATTTGTCATTTCTATAGTTTTGTGTACAATAACTTTCCATATTTCTTTTCCCTTCAGAATAAGAAACTTGATCCCGATCATTTATATCTTTTTTGGAGTCAAAAGGGTTGAAGTCGATTTCGCTATAAATGGAATCTTTTTTTACATTTGTTGGTAAACCATAAGTATATGTGGTGGAAATCAGAATTAACTTCGGAACTTTTTTTTGACTATTTATTGATTTTAATAATAATTTTGAATCTAAATTTGAATAATTAATGAAATCAACTACAACATCAAATTGTTTTTTTTTAAATAATTCATCTAAATCAGATTGACATTTCCTGTCAATTTTAAAAAAATTATTGACCATTATTTTTTTCCTAGAGGCAACAAAGAATTGATAATTACTATTATTTAAAAGTTTAATAAACTCTAAACCTAAATATCTTGTTCCTCCTAAGATTAATATTTTTTTCATAAATAAAAATTAATCATATTTATTAAATTTACTATGAATAATTACATCATAATATTTTTTATTAAAATAATAATGCTCCGTAAGAGTTGCTTCATATTTAAAATCCGCTGATTCGATTGCTAAAAATAAATGAGGTCTTAAATCAAAAGCAAAAGTGAATATTTTATGAAAATTTAATTCAATAAATGCAACCTTTTCTATTAGTTGTAAAAATAATTTCCAATTTATTGAGAAAAATTCTTTTTCTAACTCAGTATCCATTATAAATGATAATTCAGCGTTTTTATCAATCCAATTAATATGGACTAATCCACCATAACCAATGCAAATATTATCTTTCATGAAGGAAAATAACAATTGATTTGGTCTATCTTGATCAAATAATTTATTTACTATATTAATGAAATAATTATCTTGATCACTTTCTGTTAAAATTTTATCTTGTCTAAGATGATACAATTGTTCATTTCTCCATTTTAAAATACTTAATCTATCTCCATATCGTATTGGTACAATTGAGTAATTATCTATTGAAAATTTTTGATTGTTTAGAACTTTGTAGAAATTCATACTTAATTTAATCTTTTGAAACCAGAATGACAAATTGGCCCATCCAATAATGTATTAATATCCAGAATTTCAGACTCACATTTACTTATTCTTTTATAAACATCCCCTAATACATCAAAATACATATCTAAATGCTCTGTTGTGTGTTTTGTACAAGCGTAAAATTGTGTACTTGCTAAAATTCCCTTTTTAAGCATTTCTTGGGTTATGAATGTTTTGTATGCTAAAGCATTTTTACTAGTAAAAGCATATGTAGTAAGAGCTGGTATTCCTGAAACTGTAATATCCAATTTATTTTCCTTTGCAAGCTTTAACCATCCTTTTTGCATTTTTTTACCAGTTGCAGTAATCTTATCCCATGACTTTTCACGTTCCATTACTTTTAAAGTTGCTAAAGCTGCAGTTGGCCCAATACGCTCAGTCCAAAAAGTACTACTTATAAAAGTATTTTGTGCCGCTTCCATAACTGATTTCTTACCTACAACTGCAGTTAATGCATACCCATTTCCAATAGTTTTTCCAAACATTGCTAGGTCTGGTTCTACTTGGTACTTTTGAAAAATACCACCAAAAGTCTCTCTAAAACCAGACGAGCATTCATCAAAAATTAAAACTATATTTTTGTGTGTCGCTAGGTTTCTTACTTTTTGTAGAAAATTATCTTCAGGACCAAAATTTCTTAAAACTTCCATTTTGATCACTCCTATGTTATTTTTTTCAACAATATCTAAAAGTTCTTCATAATTGTTATAGTGAAATGGAAATACACTATTTTTTAAGTTTTTAGGAACTCCTTTTGGGCTTAATCCTGGAATAAGGTGATCAGACAAATCATCTCCTCCATTGTGATTTGCGGATAAATACCAGTCATGCCAACCATGGTAGCCGCAAATCGCTACATTGTCTTTTCCAGACGCTGCTCTTGCTATTCTAATGGCTATTGAATTCGCTTCTCCTCCTGCACGTGCAAATCGTACCATATCAGCCCAAGGATTCAATTCAATAAGTTTTTCTGCTAAATAAACTTCTTCTGGACAGTTTAAAGAACTCATATTACCTTTCTTAACAGTTTCCATAACTGCTGCATCTACCTCATTATTTCCGTATCCAAGGGAGTTTGTTCCAATACCCATTATAGACATATCTATTAATTCTCTACCATCTAAATCCCATACTTTACAACCTTTAGATTTAGAAAAATAGGACGGCCAATGATCTGGCAGAAACATCTCTGGTCGTTTTGAAAGTAGCATAGTACCTCCAGGAATTAGTGTTTTAGCTTTTCTATATAAGTCTTGTCCTTTACCCATTTGTGTCATTATTCAAGGATTTTAAGAATCCTTCGTTTCTAATAATTTTATTATTTATTTTAACTAGATCTTCTTGTATAATATAATTAGTATATTCTAACCAAGATTTTTCAGTTCCCAAATCATTAATTAATAAAGTAATCAATTCAAAATCTCTAATCTCATCTACGGTCATTCTAATTTTAGAAAAATCAGATTGACAATCATAATTTAAAGATGTAAATAAATTACCTCCATTAAAATCTGAGTTTTTTCTGATATAAGGAGTTACATGTTCCCGTTCTGAATTTAAAATAGCATTTTCCCACGCTTTTTTTAATGCAGTAAATTTAAACACCTCTACATCTTGACCATCAGGAAAATTTTCTATAAGAGTATTTGTTACGTAATCCTTATTGTTTGTTATTGCAAAAGCAATCACATCATCAACTAATTTAGGGTCAATTAATGGACAATCTGAAGTCACTCTCACTATCCAATCAGCATTTTCTTCTTTAACGGATTGATAAAAACGATCTAAAACGTCAGATTCTGATCCTCTTGAAGAATTGACACCTAATTCTATAGATTTATTATAGATTAGTTCATCTTCAATATTGGTTGTGGTAGCCACAATTATTTCAGAAACATTATTACATTTTTTTAATCTTTCTACGTGAATCTCAAGTAAAGATTTTTCTTGAACTTCCATTAATATTTTACCTGGAAGTCGAGTACTCCCTGTCCTTGCTTGAGTAATTAAAATTGTTTTTATTTCCATAAAGAAGGGTTTAACAAATCTAAGTTTTTAATTTTAATTGTATTAATACGCTCAATAGTTTGAGGTGTTATTTTATAATTAATAGATTTAATATTATCTTTTAGTTGGGTTAAAGAATCTACGCCAATAAGAACATTGTGAATTGTTTTTTGGAGTAAACAGTAACTTAAAGCTAATGCTGAAATGGAGGTACTCTCATTTCTAGAAATTTCAGAGATAACTGCTAATTCTTTTTTTAGTTTTTGTACTATTTCATTTGTGCTATTTGGATCTTTAAAAAATAATCCCTGTAAAAGTACGGATCTTGTATGAATAATTTTTCCTTTAGATTTTGCCTTCATTAAGATATCACCTCTCAAATTGGTGTTATCTAAAAGATTAAAAGGGAGCTGAATAACATCTATATCGTCATTTGATATTACTTTCTCAATTTCATTATTTGTATAAACAGATACTCCTATATTTTTAATTTTTTTATCTAATTTCAATCTTTTTAATAATCCGAAATTTTCAATATTTTCTTTGTAGCTAGCATAACTGTGAAACATTAAGGTCTCTAATTGATTAACTTTTAATTCCTTCAAATACTCATCTACTTTTTTTGCGATATCGTCATTTACTTGATGTGGCAATTTTGTAATCACCTTAAATATTTTATTTGGATTTTGATCATGAAACACACCTATAACTTCATGTGCATTTCCATAAGATTCTGCCGAATCTAAAGTTACTATACCGTTATTAAAAGCGTATTCTAAAATTTTAATACTATTTTCTAATGAAATTTTACCTGAATTATTGTTAATACCATAAGGCAATCCCATCTGAACAGTACCTAGAATAAGTTTGTTATTTAAAATTTTCTGCATTTAATGACATTCTTAATGAGTTACACATTTTTTGATTATATATTCCAATATTTTTTTTTATATCATCAATTATAAATCCCATTTTTTTATAAAGAATTACAGCATTTATATTTTCTTCAATAACCCCCAGAGTAATTTGGGATAGTTTAATTTCATTAAAACAGTATTTTATAATTTCTTTAGAAGCTTCATTAGCAAAACCTTTTCCCCAACTTAACTTATCACCTATCAAAATACCATATTCTCCAGAATTAGTTTCAAAATTGATTGGATCTATCTTTATATTTCCAATGTGATTATTTGTGTCTTTTCTATGAATCGCCCAAAAATAAACTTCATTCTTATATTGTTCCTCAATATATAATTTTAATAAATCTATCGTATAATCTCCTCGAGTTTCTAGATACATATTAACTTCAGTATCGTTTAACCAATCTACATAATCTGCTGAAATATGTTCTCTAGAGAGCCTTTTAAAAATTAGACGTTCAGACTCTAAATCAATGTTTTTCATTGTAGAACGCATTTATTTTATCAATTACATGCTCTTGCTCCACGTCACTTAATGTTGGGAACATAGGCAGACTTAAGCAATGGTTATAATACTTTTCACAATTTGGAAAGTCTCCTTTTTTTGATCCCAAATCTTTATAATATGGCATTAAATGAGCTGGTATATAATGAACTTGTACCCAAATATTTAATTTCCTTAAATAACCTATTAATTCCTTTCTGTTTTCTACTTCAATAACATAAAGATGATAAGCATGCCCTTCTACTATTCCAGATTGACCTTTGATAAAATCAGAATTTTTGAAAGCTCTATAATATTGATTTGCAATTTCTGTTCGTCTAATAATTCCTTTTTCTGCTCTTTTCAATTGACTTAAGCCCAACGCAGCTTGGATATCAGTAAGCCTATAATTATACCCTAATTCTTGCATTTCATAGTACCAACAACCTTCATTATTCAATAATAATTCCGGGTCTTGTTGTATACCGTGAGTTCTTAGTATTAATAACCTCTTATATAGGGCTTCATCATTAGTTGTTATCATTCCTCCTTCACCGCATGCTATGTGTTTTACAGGATGAAAAGAAAAAATAGCTAAGTCTGCATAATTTCCATTACCACAATTTTGTTTTTCTCCATTACTATCTGTGAAATAACCTCCAGGGGAATGACATGAATCTTCTAAAATCCACAATCCATATTCGTCAGCCAAACTTCTAAATTTCTCTAAGTTATTTGCTCTTCCAGCAAAGTCAACTGGTATAATACCTTTGTATGTACCTTTTGGAGATTCTTCTAATAATTTTCTTACTTTTTCTATATCTAAAAGGTAAGTGTCAGGATTTATATCTGAAAAAACAATCTCCCCACCACAATATTTGACGCAATTGGCCGACGCTATAAATGTGTTTGGTGTTGTTATTACCTTATCTCCTGGCTTTAAATTTAATGCTAAAACACTTAAATGCAAAGCAGCAGTTCCATTTGAAACAGCTACGGCAAATCTTGATCCAATATATTTAGAAAACGCATCTTCAAATTTTTTTATACTAGGTCCTTGTGTTAGCCAATCTGATTTCAAAATTCTTACAACAGAATTAATATCTTCATCTGTAATATTTTGTCGTCCGTATGGAATTTTATTCATTTTATTCATTTTAGGATTATCCATTTTTCAGGTGAACCATTTTTTAATAAATTATTGTTCGTTTTATGCCACTTACTTGGGATAATAACAGTTTTACTATTATTATCGTTATTTGATAAATATGCAGCCCACCAACTAAAAGTACTATTTGGTATAATAAAATGCTTACACAAAGTCATTAGATGAAAATCATTCAACAATGTATAACTGCAAAAGGTGGAGTTAGGTATGAAAGTTAAATTTTCTTTACACCATTTGATATCATCTGAAAAAATAAAAAAATTTAGTTTGCTGTATTTAGATTTTATTATATCAAAGGCTTTTTTATAATAATTGACATCTACAACTTCGTAATCAGTACCTAAATAATCCTTCCTCCTAACATGAATACATACACTATTAGAATTAATAATTTGATTATATGAATTCAGGTTTAAGTTAGATATGTTATGTTCTAATCCAAAGTCAACTTTTAAATCATCTTTTATTGATTCAAAATATTTATGATTTTGCCAGTAACCTTGAAAAAAATTATTTTTTTTGAAATTAATATTATTGATTTCAAAATTTTCTTCATTAAAGAATGAAAAATTAAGACTGGGTATTAATTTTAATAATATTTTTTTTATACCTAAACAAACTCTTCCTAAATTAGTGAATCTTGATTCTTTAAATTTTAATTTAAATAGATTTAGACCAAGATCTCTAGACGTTTGATCTTCAAATCGTCTTCTGTAGAAGTCTGTATTAATTTCAAAAGGTATATTATACTTTAAGTATAAAGCTCTAGCAAAAGCATATTGAAACATTTGATTTCCTAAACCACCTGATAAATAAACTATGTTTTTTTTTAACATTTTATAGTGAGTAATCTTAATTAATAGAGTATTTAATAATCTGTTTATCAAATATTTATCTATGTAATAATATAGATAACATATTTATTGTTGAAAATTCTAAGAATATCCACCTTTATTCAAATACTGCTGTTTTTTCATCAGCTTAATATCTGAATGCATCATGTCTTTTACCAATGATGCTAGATCGTGTTCTGCTACCCACCCGAGTTTATTTTTGGCCTTTGAAGGATCACCAATTAATAAATCTACTTCAGTTGGTCTGAAATATTTAGTGTCTACAGATAACACTTCCTTACCAATTTCTACTTTAAACTCTTTTAAATTACAAGCGGTAACATAGGCTTTCTCATTAACTCCTTCTCCTTTGAATTCTAATTCAATTCCAACTTCTCTAAAAGCCAAACGAACAAAATCACGAACAGTCGTTGTAATACCCGTAGCTATTACCCAATCTTCTGGCTGGTCTGCCTGCAAAATCATCCACATCATACGAACATAGTCCTTAGCATGCCCCCAGTCTCGCTGAGCGTCTAAATTACCCAGGTAAAATTTATTTTGAAGCCCAAGTGCTATTTTTGATACCGCTCGGGTGATTTTTCTTGTCACAAAGGTTTCACCCCTTCTTGGCGATTCATGATTGAATAAAATTCCATTACATGCAAACATATCATACGCCTCTCTATAATTTTTGGTGATCCAAAAACCATATATTTTGGCTACTCCATAAGGAGATCTAGGATAAAAAGGTGATTTTTCATCATAAAATCCTCTGTCATTTTTATTCTCTGGCATACCTCCATAAAGCTCGGAGGTAGATGCTTGGTAAATTCTTGTTTTTTTCTCTAGACCTAAGATTCTTACAGCTTCTAATATTCTTAAAGTACCCAATCCATCAATATTGCCGACATACTCTGGGGTATCAAAAGAAACACCAACATGAGACATCGCACCTAGGTTATAAATCTCATCTGGTTGTGTTTCTTGAATAATACGTGTTAGATTTATCGCATCGGATAAATCTCCATAATGTAATTTGAATCTTGGATTTTCTTCATGAGGGTCTTGATAAATGTGATCAATTCTTTGAGTGTTCAATGAAGACGCTCTTCTTTTAATCCCATGCACCTCATAGCCTTTTTCTAATAATAGCTCTGCTAAATACGAACCATCTTGACCTGTAACACCAGTAATAAAAGCTACTTTCATTATTTATTATTTATTTTTTTTATTGAATTTATATTCTCTACATACCATTGGTAAGTCTTTTTTATACCATCTTCTAATTCTGTTGCATATTCCCAACCCATATTTTTCATTTTAGAAACGTCCATGAGTTTTCTTGGCGTGCCATCTGGTTTTGAGGAGTCCCAAATAATCTCACCTTGGTGCTCTGTCACTTTTTGAATAATTTCAGCTAATTCTTTAATGGTAATATCTTTTCCTGTGCCTATATTGTACAAGTGTTCTGGTAAATTATTCTCCAATGCATAAACAACGGCTTCTGCCATGTCATCCACAAACAAAAACTCTCGCATTGGCGTTCCACTTCCCCAGAGGGTTACATCTGAATGTTTATTTATTTTAGCCTCATGAAATTTACGCAGCATCGCAGGTAGTACATGTGAGGATTGTAAATCGAAATTATCAAAAGATCCATATAAATTGGTAGGCATTAAACTAACATAATCTTTACCAAATTGTTTTCTAATGGCCTCACAAGCTTTTACTCCTGTGATTTTTGCAATAGCATACCACTCATTAGTTGGCTCTAAAGAATCTGTTAAAAGGTATTCTTCTTTTAAAGGCTGAGACGCAAACTTAGGATAGATACAAGAGCTACCTAAAAAAATAAATTTTTCAATCCTGGATTTATGAGCACCATCTATTAAATTGTTTTGGATCTGCATATTCTCCATTAAAAATTGGTATGGAAAATCATTATTGGCAAGAATACCACCAACTTTTGCTGCAGCATCGATGACTACTTCAGGTTTTTCTTTTTTATAAAAATCTAAAACGGACTGTTGATTTGTTAAATTTAGTTCTTTGCTCGTTTTACCTATCAGATTTGTATAACCTTTTGAGATTAAAATTCTCCAAACTGCTGATCCTACCATTCCTCTGTGACCAGCTATATATATTTTAGTTGTTTTTAAAATCAAAATAATCTTTTTTATTTATAATTTATGACCCTTAAACCATTTTACGAAACTTTGAATCCCAGACTTAATATCTGTACTTGGAGAATATTTATAATCTTTGATTAATTCATCCACATCAGCAAATGTTTTAGAAACATCACCTTGTTGCATTGGATACATTTCTTTAATTGCTTTCTTACCAATAGCCTCTTCGATAGTAGTTATAAAATCTTGTAAACTTTCGGTTTTATTGTTTCCAATGTTATATATTTTATAATGCTCTCTTGCATCAATATTTTTTTCAATGATTTTAATAACACCATTCACAATATCATCTATGTAGGTAAAGTCACGCTCCATTTTACCATTATTAAAAACCTTAATAGGTTTATCGTTAGAGATTGCTTCTGCAAATAGATAATAAGCCATATCGGGTCTTCCCCAGGGTCCATAGACCGTAAAAAAACGTAATCCCGTAGTTTTAAAGCCATATAAGTGACCATAGGTGTGGGCCATTAATTCATTGCTCTTTTTTGTAGCAGCGTATAAACTAATTGGGTGATCTACGTTGTCTGTTGTTTCAAAAGGTACTTTTTTATTCTCTCCATATACGCTAGAACTACTAGCATACACCAAATGCTTTACTTTATGGTTTCGACAACCTTCCAAAATATTTAAAAACCCTGATATGTTACTATCAATGTACGCTTTTGGATTTTCTATAGAATACCTGACACCTGCCTGAGCGGCTAGATTACAAACTACTTCAAATTGTTCTTGCTTAAATAAATTATCAATACTTTCATAATCAACTAGATCAATTCTAGAAAATCGTAAAGAATTAAATTTAGCACTTTGAATTTCTTTATTAAAAAGTACAGATTTAGACTCGTTAAAACCTAATTGTTTTAACCTGTCAAACTTTAGTTTAGGATCATAATAATCATTAATGTTATCAATGCCGTAAACTTCATAACCTTGACTCACTAATTTTAAACAAGTATGAAACCCAATAAATCCAGCTGCGCCAGTAACTAATATTTTCATTTACTTTTTTCCTATTTGATAATATTCAAATCCTTTTTCATCGAGTCTAAACGTATTGTATTGATTACGACCATCAAAAATAACAGGCGTTTTTAATTGTGCTTTTATTTCCTCAAAATCAGGCGAACGAAATTCTTTCCATTCAGTAAGTAATACTAGTGCATCTGAATCTTTTAAAACATCATACTTCGAGGCAACATAGGTTATGTTTTGTACTCCTTTTAGATAATGCCCTTTTGCTTCTTCGGTCGCCTTTGGGTCATAGGCTTTTATTTTAGCACCACGTTTCACCAATTCTTTGATTACATAAATAGCTGGTGCTTCACGCATATCATCGGTTCCTGGCTTGAAGGCTAAGCCCCAAATGCCAAAGGTAAACCCAGTCAGGTCTTCTCCAAAACGGGTTACAATTTTCTGAGCAATTACTAATTTCTGCGCATCATTTACCTCTTCAACTGCGGTTATTAATTGCGCAGTATAGCCATTTTCCTTCGCTATCTTCGACAGTGCTTTAACATCTTTTGGAAAGCAAGAACCACCATAGCCTGCTCCAGGGTAAATAAAGCTATATCCAATACGCTTATCTGAACCGATTCCAATTCTTACCTGATTAGCATCCGCTCCTACCTTTTCACAGATATTGGCAATTTCATTCATAAAAGAGATTTTGGTGGCCAACATTGCATTGGCTGCGTACTTGGTCATCTCCGCAGAACGAATGTCCATAGTGATAAAACGGTCATGAGACCTAAAGAATGGAGAATACAATTGCTTCATTTTTTTAAAGGCAATTTCAGAATCTGCTCCAATCACTACTCGATCTGGCTTCATAAAATCTGGAATCGCAGCTCCTTCTTTTAAAAACTCAGGATTTGAAACCACATCAAAATCCAAGTCAGAACCTCTAGCATCTAACTCTTTTTGAATGGTCGCTTTTACTTTATCTGCAGTCCCTATTGGTACAGTAGATTTATCAACCACAATCAATCTTTTTTGCATCGACTGACCTATCGATTTTGCTACGGCTAATACGTATTTCAAATCTGCAGAACCATCATCCCCCATAGGAGTTCCAACGGCTATAAATGCGATTTCAGAATTCTGTAAAGCTTCGGGTAAATTTGTTGTAAAAAATAGGTTTTTATTTTTTACATTTTTTAAAACCATGGTCTCTAAACCAGGCTCAAAAATAGGAATGATCCCTTGGTTTAGTTTTTCAATCTTGACTGGATCTATGTCAACACAAATTACCCTGTTCCCCATTTCGGCAAAACAGGTCCCTGAGACGAGCCCAACATATCCAGATCCTATAACTGTTATATTCATTTAACTATTTTATTTTATTCTAGACTACCACCGGTAGTCAGCTTTTTTTATTTTAACAGCTCATTTAAACTGAAGACATTGGTTGGCGATACGGCTTCGCCGTCACTACTTACAGTAATGGAAATTTATAACCCAAAAAAACAACTGATTAATTCAGTTGAAATGATACAATAGCTCCAAGTTTTTTTAACTGAGCCAAACAATTTTTTCCTTTTACAGAGATTACAGTTGCTTCCTCTTCTAATAAAGGAACTTTGACAGTTTCACCAACTGCTAACTCTTTTTTATTTGAGTGATAGGTGTTCTCTAAATAATATTTCATTGCCAATACC
>Ga0228666_1000312_pt1 | contig 29679 bp, 49 predicted proteins | sample 80DmetaG_FD_182702 | JGI IMG/M metagenome (GOLD analysis project Ga0228666, IMG submission 182702) | Seawater microbial communities from Monterey Bay, California, United States - 80D | ecosystem: Environmental > Aquatic > Marine > Coastal | place: USA: California | collected 2016-10-11 | reverse complement strand
CAGCTTCCGCTAGGTGTTGTTTAAAATTTTTCATTCTTCAAACTCCTTGAGTTTCACACGGATAGCCTTAATCATCTTCCTGTGAGTTCCAGTCAGTGTACGGTTCTTTTCCAATTCGTCCATAATCTGGGTGGTTTGTTTCTTGTATTTAGAAGCCCATTTCTTGCTCTTGGCAGTGGTCAAATCAGAAACGTTGTGCAGACGATCTGCCAACTTAACAACCAAAGCCCAACTACTCATATTAGACATTTTAGCACTTAGGTAATCTGCTTTACTTGCTTTAAATTCTTTGCTTTGTTCGTCAGAAGTCAATTCTTTAACCATAGAGGCTACCAAGCCACCAAACATCTTTGTGATGTCTTCTAGCTCAGTATCAGTGTCTTCTACTGTATCGTGAAGGTATGCGGCACTTATCAAAGCATCAATGTTATGAGACTTCTTGAACTGCTTTACTATCTTAGCGACTTCTACAGGATGTGTAATGTACGACTTACCATCACTACGTGTCTGCTTTCTATGGGCATTAGCGGCGAACCTAATAGCCTTCTGTGATTGCGTTAAAGAGCCTTTAGCCTCAGCTAAGTCTGTAACGTAATCCTTGAACCTTTTCATTTCTTATTCCTTATAAAGATAGAAGCATTTATCAGCACGTTGAAAGCTATACCCCTTAATTTGTTTTCCTGCACGTTCATACAGATTAGCACGTTTTTCATCTGTCACATCAAACATATACCATTTAGCACGATCTATCTTAATGATTTCTATAAAAGCCTTCGTCAACTTGCGATAAAGTCCAACAGGGTTTGGCGTGTCGCCTTCGATAGTGTACACCTTGATGTGTTCAATATCCCCCATCCATTCATCTATATCATTCTTATACATGGTGATTTTATTATCTACTGCTTCAACGCAATATGTAAAACCCTCATGATCTACTTCTATTTCCATAATAAAATCTTTCTCTTAGATTCGAAAGATACTCAATACAACTTTAAGTGTCAAGACCTATCTTTTGATCTTCGTGATTTATCTTGTTTAAGTTTTCGGCGTGTCTGCCTATCCATCGATGACAATCCAGAAGTCTTTACATACTTTGATTTCTGTTTATCAACATTGATCCCTGCACCACCACCTTGGGAGTTGCCTTTGTCAAATGCTCTTTTACCGTGACGCAATAGTTTTTGAGTTTCTTTAGAACCTTTGATTTCGTCTGATGCTGATCTAAAGTCATCATACTGACCACCTGCAATTTTCTTTGCAGAATAAAGCTTTTTGGTCATCAATTGAATTTCTGTGTTCACACCATCAACGTCAACTGAAAAGTGTACAGAACCGTAATAGCCAAACTGTTTATCGCCACCACGTTCTTTAGGGTCAAACTCTGATACTGATTTAAATGATTTGAAAATGTTTTTTGATACGATGCCAATATCTTTTTCATCGTTCACAAGAATTGAACCACGTAACCAATCATTCATTTTAGATGGGTCTTTACCACGGTCAACAGTCTTGTTTACGAATGCTCTAAGCTTCTTAACATCAACCATAATCTTGGCGTTCTGAACACCCTTGAGTGCAGTCTTCAAACCAGATTCGTATTTCTTGAGGCGGTCTTTGATTAAAGGCTCATACTTTTGGTAGAGCGCTACTACCTTTTCTTTATCATTCTTACCAGTAAAATCTTTGATTTTTTCATCAGCCCAAAATGTCTTTTTAGCGGGCTTTAATTTTTTAGTAAGTCTTTTGACCATTGAGTCATCTAGGTTTTCTAGTAGACCATTTTCTGCCAAAAGCTCAAAACAAATTCCTTCTAGGATTGAATCGATGTTTTCGATGTCGCCCCATTCGGCAGAATTTTCGTTTATAAAGCTTTTAAAGTTTAGCATAACATCCTCATGTGTTCGATTTGTATAGTCTTATTTATACAAACCAAACACGTCGAGGGAGAAGTTTTAAGCCGCTAGTGCTTCTTGCTCAGCAGTACAAACGTAAGGCTTGTTCCACTTACCAACATTAATATCTAGGTAAAAATCAATGTGGTGATAATCTGACATCAAATCAGACTTGTCAAACCAATCGTCACCTTTCATGGCTTGTAGAAGCTCAGTCAAGAAGTTACGAGCCTCACCTTGGTAATGGTCACTAATCCAATGTGTATTAACTTGGATATAGTTACTAGTGTTCTCGTAGTAAGTGCGACCAGTTCTTTCGCATTCTTTTTTCATCTCTGCATTACGAACACCAATGAAATCAAAAGGCGAGGCAGAAATATTAACAACTAGAGAAGAGTGATGCTTGACAGCAATACTACCTTTAGCACCATACTTTTTAAGAACAGCTTTGATATTAGGCGCTCGTTCTTTTTTACGTTCTTGGGAAATATAAGCCATGATTTCTTCACTTTCTTTTTTGTTACATCTTGTTATAGAATCAAAGGGGGTTGCTGTCAAGAACTATTTTGCCCAAACAGCAACAAATTTTAACACTTTTCTTTTGTCTTTTACTCTAGGATCAGTATCAACAACAGTCTTACCATTTCTGTCGATAACTAATACGTGACCATGGACTCTTGCAACAAAAGCGATGATGCCTTTATCTTTAGCGGCGATTTTTCTGATCTTTGGTCTAGCGGCTCCAACAGTGGTTGCGCTACCTAAAGCAGAGAAACGACTACGAACAGCAAAACCGTTACGACGTAATGTATTGTCCCAAACGTTCTTACCTGTTCTGTCGTTCCACGTAGTGCCTGACACACCGAAGAAGTTCAAAGTAGCACTGGCACATGGGGTTTTTACTAAAACAGTCATTGATTCTTTTCTTTCTCTTGATTACACTTATTATTACCAAAAGAAGAAAGCCCCGTCAAGGGCTTTTTTGTTATTAAATCAAATTTTTCATGATTTGTTTGATTTCGTTTTCTTCAACCAACTTTTCAAGATAACCGACAACCAAGTACAATTGATCTTTTGCAGTATCAAGATCGTGTGTTGCATCTGCTAATGCATCTTGAAGATGGTTAATCTTTTGATTATCTTCATCATCCATACCATCGTACATATCAAGCGCATTGTTACGATTTGAAGCATCACGACGTCCTGTTTCAAGGTTAGAAATTACACAGTTAACATCAGATGTGATGTTTAGAATTTCATTTTGGATTTCTTCGTTCATAGCTTATCCTTTCAAGCTTAATTAAGAACCTGTTGTAAGTTCTAATGTTCCATCATCATGCATTTCAAAGTTCTCAATGTAAGAGTGATGTGTACCACTCAATGCGATACATTTTTCAGCCGCCGCCCACAATCCTTTGATTGTACCATCTACTGCCCAAGCAGAAACTTCTATTTTAGTACGATTGCCACCATCTTGAATGTCTGCCATCAAGTCTTCTGAAGAAGCATTAGGATCGACACTTTCATAAGTAACTTTACGAGCTTTATTAGTAAGAAGTGCAAAGTCTGAATTTTCAAGACCAACATCATAAATGCTCCAAACAGTATTCATGTTCAGTTCATCTTTCATTGCAAAGAAGTGGTTCATTACGGTTTCAAAAGACATTCTATTCTCACTTTCGTTTTGATTACATATTAGTTATAGAATCAATTTAAATGGTTGTCAACAACTTTCTTCATTTTTTTCTAAAGAATGTACATCGTGACCATACGACCAATGACCATTATCAAGATCAAAGATACAGCTATCTTTTAGGTCAAGGGAAACTTTGTCAGTATCAACACCGTACTTACTGCCTTGACAAATATCTGGAACAATCTCAATCTTAATTACATTGGCGTAACCATGACGACTACTAAAAACCATATCACCTACATTAATCATAATACTACCCTTTCAATCCGTCAGTAAGACCCATCATTTCACAATACTCAGGAAACTTTGCCCACAACTCTGCAATAACCGCAGTTTTATCTGCGCCTTCAGTCATATAGGCTTTTTTAAGAAGTGTTTCAAATTCTTGCATAACATACCTCATCATTTGATTACTAATATGTTATAGAATCAAAAAAGGGGGCTGTCAACCCCCTTTAGATATTAATCTTTTTTAGATACGAAAGAGTACATCTCTTTAGCTTTATCCATGAGTTCATCCATGGGATACATCTGATAGACATCCTTGATTTCTTCTATGGATTTCTTGCCTTTCTCCATCATGTTCTCTGCGAACTGGACGTTCATATGGTATTGTTGATCCATATAATCTTTAGCAAGTTGTAGCATTTCTGCTCTAATTTCAAATGGGTTTTTGTTAGACATAATAGTCTCCTTTGTGTGTATGTGTGTTGTTACTTAATGTAACGTTTTATTTATCCACCTGGGACAAATCCTTTCGGTTTAAACCAAACTTTCTGATCGTGTATTCTGCCAAGAAGTTCTTGTATCTCGTGCATTTCTTCTTTCAGCTTATTTGATGTTTCACCGTTAGCAATAGCCAAGCCTCTACGCCCAGCTTTTGCTCTTAGTGCTTCTTCAATAATCTCAACGTCTCTTATGTCGAGTTTGAATTTTGTATTAGGTTTCATGTTGGATTGAAAACGTCTTCTGGAATACTTGACATCTTCTTTGTCTTAAAGAAACCAATGTACTCTGGATATTTGATCATAAACAAACGTGCAAACAATGCTACGTAATTGTTAGAAATCTTGTACTTATCACCAGTAGTAACAACATCAGTTTCCCAACGTACACGATTAATGATTAACCAACCACTGAGTTGTGTGTGACCTGCTCTAATAGCTTCTTTAGTAAACTGTTCAAATAGTTCAAAGAATGCAGGGTTCTCTCTATGCCAAATAAACCACTTTCGTCCAAGTGGGTTCTGCATCATCTGATTGCAGTAGTCTTCTTCACTAATTTCTACGAGTGTGTCGTATGGATTCGCAGTAGCCATAATATAATCTCCTATTAGGATTTTTCAGTTTTATTCTTTTTCCAAAGGTAATTAATATCTTCTTCATCAGTTCGTGTATTGTATTCAAATACCTTAACCTTATTACCTTTCTTAGCCAACCACTGTTGTATTAGCAGTTGATCATCGTCATTTGTGTCTGCGCTCGACAAAGGAGCCGAACGCAGTTTATTTTTTGTTTCACTTTTTACCATAAGTTGCTTTCATTCTTTCCTGTGAGACAAACTCTGGCTCATACATGCCATTCTCTATTTCACGTTTAATAATAACGCCAGACCACCATTCTTTGTTCATCTGACCTGCCCAACCTTCTGGTGCGCCTTTGTAACAACCAGCAACTAAGCCAATAGCCCCATAAGGATGCACATCATCACGGATTTTCATATCACGTTTATGACTGTGACCACAAGTTGCGCTTCCAAAGCGTTTAGCTAGAATGCCCGCAGCATGGTTTACACCAGACATAGGACGATACCCATTAGTAAAGAAGTGTGCATAGCTCACTCCATCATAATCATGAATTGCTGGTGCGTCATGTTCATACTCATGGTATTCATCAAACCAAGTATCTGTTCCCAAATGCTTAAATGAAATGCCGTACTTCTCACCCTCAATACGAGGGTCCATGCCGATAGCTCTTCTAATTCTAGTTTCGTGGTTTCCTTCAAATCCGTAATATGCAGGACGTTTGCGTTTATTAGCTTTAAACTTAATACGCATACGATCCATTGCTTCGTTGTAGCATTCAATATCTGCTTGATAGCTTTGGCTTACAAAATTCTTTGGAGCCTTCGCTGAATCAAAACTGTTCAGTGATCGCATATCTGCACCATCACCTAAATCCACAACGTAGTCAGGTTTTACGTCCCAGATTAATTCGCCCAACCAATCAAATCGCTCATTGCTAACTGATGGGTCACTGTGGGCGCATGAAAACACAACTGCTGTTTTACCTGCCATTAGTGTTAATCTCCTTACATAATTTAAATGTACTTCTATTCTATCACAATTACCTCAAAATGTCAAGTAATCATTAAAAAATGGGGGAAAATTAATCCCCCCACTAATGCTTAGGACATCACCCCTTTAGAAGCTGTGCTTCCCCACGATTGATTTCAATCTTTCGAGGTTTCTTAGCTTCTGGTATTACGTTTTCCAATTTGACGGTTAAGATACCATCGATAAGGTCAGCGCCATTCACAACAACTGTATCAGCTAGTGTGAAAACTCTTGAGAAGGAACGACCAGAAATTCCACGATGAATATAATGTTTATCGTCTGTGGCTTCTTGTTTACCTTCGATTGTTAGTACCCCTTCTTTGATCTGAATATCAAGATCGTCATAGGTGAACCCAGCAATTGCTAACTGCAATTCATATTGGTCATCGTCTACCTTGACGATGTTATATGGTGGGTAAGCCTGTTGATTTGGGGTTGTGTCTCTCATTCTTTCAATCATTCGGTCAAAGCCGATTAAGAATGGATCGTTTAGAAAATCAGTTGTGATTCTACGTGTATTCATTTTGCTATCTCCTTTATTAAGCAAGATTAATGTGTGTGACCCATTAGGCATCACACGTTTATTTATAAAATGTTTTCGTCGTAATCTTAAATTTATCTGACAAAAGGCTTAAATTCAGTACCATTAGCTACTAAACACGTCCAACCATTCGGAAACAAGGAAACCAAAGTCCAAGAACCCGTATCTTGATTTGTACTAAAAACAAATTCAGTATTAATAAGTTGACCACTTGCATGTTGCTGTAGAATTTTGCCGTTAAACAAAATTTCTTCACCATATTGACGCATTTGTTCTGCCACACGAGGCATCGTCGAACAAGCTTGGATTGCTTGGAAAGGTGGTATCTCTTGCGCCACAACTCCAGATGCGACGATAGTTAACGGTATTAAGTATTTAAGCATAGCCTATTCTCCTGTTGAACCGAAACCCCCATCGCGCTCTGTTAACTCTAATTCTTTGGTTGTCTCCACGAATTTTTGTTGAGTATATTTTTCAACCATTCCTTGAGCTATACGATCACCATTTGTGATCTGTACAAGGCTATCGGTATTGTTTTGTAGCATAATAAAAGTCTCTAGTGTGTAGTCAGAGTCGATAATACCCGTACCATTTGCTAAAGATAATCCTTTTTTGTATGCCATGCCAGAACGGATAAACAGTTTTAAAACATGTTTTTCTGGTACGTCGAAAATCAATCCTGTGGGTACTAAGACCCTAATTCCTGGTGGTAGCTGAAATGCATCTTGTACTGTTGATACACCCTTAACTGCTACTTTCTGTGCTTTGTTCCAAGAGTTGAAACCTTGAAGGAAATCTCCCTTTTTGAAACAGGCTTTAATGTCAAAACAAGCTGAGCCTTTTGTAGCGTACTCTGGCAGTTGTGCATTTTCATTCATTCTATAAATATTCATTTTCACTTCTTTCCAATATTATACTTTGCTTCTAGCGTCCAATTACTTTTCTCTTTGTGAGATAAGATTTTGATCTGGTTTAGTTGAGCTACAGGGTCTTGAGCTTTTTCTGTTTGTATAACAGATACCAATTCCCACTCTTCTAACAGGTTGACGATTGTATTACGTCTTGAGGCGTCTTCTTCGATAAAAGTGTCTTTCTTCCCATCTAGGATAAATAACTCTTTAAAGTGTAGTATAGCATATCTACCTTGTTTATGCAAGATATGACAAGTCTGATACAACTTCTTTTCTTTTCTTGATGAAATGCCAATTCGGGTGAGAGTTTCTTTTACTTTTAGGAAACTATCTGGCGTTGGAAGAGAAACCTCAATTCCCACACCTTTAAATATATCTTCTGAACTCATAGTCTACAGCACCTTCTTTTATTATTATTATGTTATGCTGATCGTCAAATACTTCGACCATCGAATATATTTATCTAAATTGGCTTTTCTCTAACCCCCTTCTTCTAATTTCATACGCACTCTGATTAGTTGGTTGTCATTCAAAGCTTTCTTATACATTTTAGCAACTGTGCGGTTACATGAATACACTTGTTGTATTGCATCTAAATCCACATCTTTGTCTGCTTTAGGCCATTTAGAGAACCGTTTACGTTTACGCAATGCACCACGATAGTAGTTGAACTGTGCGCCATTGAATAGATCAGGACGCATATTCATTTCATTAGCATGAAGAATTGTATCCTCAAAGTTTGCAAAACCACGATTTACAATATACGGTATATATAGCTTTTCAGCTTGCTCTGGGACTTCATTGTCTGCGATTATATCATCTTTAGAAAAAGACGCCGCATTCATAAAATCAAAGGGTGTTATTTCTTTCGGCAATTGTATTCTCCAAGTCTTTTAGCATATCATTAAACGGTATAACACAAGTAGCACAAAGTTTCAAGCTTAGCTTACCATCCTGTGTATCGACGTTAACTGTGTTAATATCTTTCTTAGGTATTCTCTTATTGCATTCCCAACATATAGCTTTGCTGAATAACGCATCAGCCCACTTACCCATCTTTTTTGTCTTTCATGTACTGCGCGAAACGAGCCACTTTATCAGATGGTTCTTCTCGTGGCTTGTCTTTATTAAAAACTGTTTTCAAAACAGGTTGTATGGTTGTACTACTTATTTTCATTTGTACTCAGCTTCCATCATAACTTCAGTCATAAACGCAACCATGTTTACTTCAAGGTCTGCAACAAAGTTAGCTTTATACATATAATCTGCAAGTGTCACCACAAATCCTGGTTGGCTACGCAGTTCAACTTTTTCATTTGCGACATCATAGATACGACGAAACAGTTCATTCATATCTTGATCAGAATTCTTGGCAACCCATTTACGCATGTTGGTAAAGTCTTTGGCTTTTAACATACGGAACACTTCATCTACAGACTCTTGTTTGAGATTAACAAAGATACCTTCATCAATACTACCAGAAGCCGCATATGATTGTAGTTCAGTAAGTACACGACGGAAATCGGGGAAGTGTTGTTCTACAACCTTGGCAACAACCTTGTTATCGTACTTTACGTTCTCTTGATCTAAAATAGATAGAACACGTTTATAAAACGAAGCCGCTAGTTTTGGTTTCTCACTGTTCTCTATCGTAAAATCAACCTCAGACAAACGAGAGCGTAGTGGTGGTATGATGCGGTTCTTAAAGTTACATGTGAAAATAAATCCACAGTTAGAAGAGTATTCTTCTATGAAATTACGCATTGCTGGCTGTACACTAGCGGCGTTTAGGTAATCAGCCTCATCAATGATAACATACTTACGTCCACCTGCAAGAGATACAGCCGATGCGTATGTAGATATATCATAGCGTAAAGTATCAATACCCATGTTCAAAGAGCCGTTCTTGATAATGTAATCACAACCCATTTCTTCAAGCATAGCTTTAGCTACAGTAGTTTTGCCAACACCTGGGCCACCAGATAACAATAGGTTTGGTACACTATCGTCTTGTATAAATTTTTGGAAGCTTTGCTTTAGCTTTGGGCTAAGAATTGTATCTTCAATCTTTTGTGGTCTGTATTTCTCTACCCACAATACTTCATTTGTTTTTGCATCTACTGACATGTCATCACCATTCATCATAATATAAAATAAGTTGTAGGTTTATAGCGAGAGCCTACGTCGCTTAATCTTAACTAACTACCTTGTCAGCCATTGGAGCATCCGCAGGTACATCTGCTGGAGCATCTGGTAATCCACCTTCTGGTGCTTCACCTTGTGGTGCGTTTTGTTGTAGGAACACTTCTAGCTTATTGCGTAGGATACCCACACCTGCTAGTTCACGCCCTTCAATTCCACCACGGCGACTTACAACATCAATTAGTTGTACGATTGTTGCAATATCCTGTAAAGAAATTGATACAGGTTCTTGTTGTTGTTGTTCTTGTTCACTCATATTATCTATCCTTTTTGATAAGTTGATTTGGTATCGATTGCCACATAGTATGTAGCATCTGGGCTTTTAAACTCAGAAATGCCTTTAGCGCATAACGTCACGCTGTAGTCTTGAGGCAATAGCTTAAGGTTATCTGTTTTGATAATAACCTTAAAGGTATCGTTGGTAGAACCAATTTCAATACCATAATCATCAGCACCCGTATCAGTGCTACTAATAGCCTTGAGGTAAATTTTACCATCCTCACCGACAAATGCGACTTCTTGGAATTGAAGTACACCTGCCGCTTTAATAACTGATTGAAGATCATCCCATGCAACATTCACTTCAACATCTTTAGTCGGTAGCTCAATCTGCTTTGTAGGAGCCGCATGAATCATAGATATATCAGCAAATACATACTTGGTACGTTGCTTGCCTTCAGTTACCAAGAAGTATTTATCATGAAATTCTACATCAGGTTCTTTATATAGACCTAAAATAGATAAAAAACGTGATAAATCGTAAATACATGCTTGAGACGGAATGCTATCAGCAATAGTCGCCTGTGCAATCAAGGTTTTTTCTGGCGTAATAGTTTTAAGCGTGTTCCCCTGTTCCATCAAGATAGACTTGTTGATAGTGGAAAAACTCTTGAGTATTGCCAGAGTTCGTTCAGAAAATTTCATTATATAGTCTCCAAAGTTTAGTTATTTGTATAGAATAACACTTGCGTGTTAGTTTGTCAATCTTTTTTGTATGTTTTTTTACTTGCAGTCCTATCAGCCGTAGCTGATACACCTAGCGAACCAATAGCCGACATGTTACCCTTAAAGATGTAAGCACCAATATGATTTATTTGCATCCAAGGACACATCCAAACATTCATGCCAATAGCTCGTGCTTTTTGGCAGAAGAAATAGTCTTCACTAAGGTATCTCTTACTCTTGGGATCAATTACACAATCAAAGAACGCTGTAATCTCTCTAGTACCATCAAAGTTATCAGTTCTAATATGATCTGGCTTATATCTTAGTTCTGGATATGCTTCTGCATATTTTACGAATGTATCACGATGGATACACATAAACCCTGTACCTGCTTCCCCAACTTCAAGTGGCTCAGATATATTAAAACTAGCAAGTTTGTTAATTGGATTGAAAACATAATCCGCTGTATATTGGTCTAAAGCAAAAGGTGTTTCATCTGCCTTTCCTAGCTCTACGGCTTTCTTGACCTTCTCCCATGCAATGGTTTTCTTAGGATAAGGACCTGTAACAATATCATACTTGGGATCGGCTACTTGTATTGCGATAAGACCTAATATGTCACGAGGGTCAAATGCAATATCAGAATCGATAAACACTAGATGGGTGCAGTCAGAACGTAAGAATTCATCAACGACATAGTTTCTTGCCCTTTGTATCAAACTCTCATTAAACAAGTAATAGAAGCGGATATCAATGCCATTAGCGGCACACATCATTGCCAAGTCTGTGCATGATTTTGTGTATGACCCACTACAGTTGCCACCATACATTGGTGTTCCAATAAAGATTTTATGTTTTCGAAGTTCTTCGATTGATATTTGTAGTTTCATATTTCAGTTTGCTCCAAGTCATGTTCTGCCCTAGTAATCGATTGTAAACGTAGGATATCAGCCGCTACGTCATGTTTACTGTCATGGGCGTTAAAATTGTATTCCCACTTCTCTACGTCCTTAACAGGTATAAACCCATTAGGATCAATATCGAAGTTAAATTTCGCATCAATGAATGTGCGAGTATCACGTACCGCATAGTGCTTTAGATATTGATTGAGCAAACTTTGCTTGCCAGCATCTTCTGCAATTCTATCTAAAATGATGGGATCGAATGTATTGCCCCTTGACCACCAACATTCTATCTTACCACTTGTTCTTAGATAGCCTACTAACGTTTCTATGAACTGATCTGCTTTCATATCATCAGGTGATGGCTTCAAGTTCTTTCTTAGATTTGGTGGTTGATCTAGCCACCATTGCAAGTCTCTAGCACCATATACACAACCATGGTTCTCAACCTGATCTTTAATATCAAATGTATTCTGTTTCATAGACAAAACCAACTCTTTAAACGTGTAAGGTTCTTGTGTAAACCTTCTCCATTCAAATGTCGTATAAGAAACGTCAATAGCAGGTATTTTGCGAGAGTTAGTACCAATAGTCTCAAAATCAAATATAAAATGTGTTGCCATTAGCCGACTCCTTCAAATGTGTGTAATGATTCATTATATCACAGAATTACTAATTACGCAAGTTAATTTTACTTTCAAGCTTTGTAATTTCATCTTTTACGTTAAGTTTCTCCACTTTAGCCTTCTTAGTGTGCTTTTCTGGTGCTTTCTCACCTTCCAAAGCTTCAACTGTAGCATGAAGATGCTTATGTCGTTTCTTAAGTAATTCTAAACGGTATTCGTCGTTTTCCTTAGTCATTATAACCCCCTATACAAAAAAACTATCGATTGTATTAATCTTAACTGCCGACCATCCGACAGCTTCTAGTATTGCTTCGATAGGACTTAGAAAGACCTTTTCGAATTGCTTTTCATAATCTATGTATCTTGACAAGTCAAACTCTGGTGGCAAACGTTGCCCTGGAAATGAGATCACGTCCTCACGAATTGGGTTTGGCACTTTAAGATAGACGAACTTGATCTTGTCACCACCTACAATATGTTCATATGTTTTACCCAAATCTCTTTTCTTTACTTCGTTGTTATACAGAATACACCCACGAACATGCATTGGACAACCCTTCTTGTAAAGTGACACACTGTCCATATACTTATCTATTTCTTGTGTACCAGAATTCTTACCAATATCTTCTGGTGGTAGGCTGTAGAATTCTTGACGGAAGTTCTCAATAAACTCCTGTACCGATTCTTCATTACCGTTCATGATAACCTCAAACGATGCTTTGAGTTTGTCTCGACATACCTCTGGTGTTGATGAACGTACAGACTCAAGACCAGTCACTGAAACCTTTGGCTTGTCGTAGTGTACGCCCTCAGAGTTCAGAGTATTCATGATGTAACGCTTCTTAGCAATAAAGATTGACTTGTCTGTAATCTTCTCACGTTTCATGAACATAGCTTGGCGATAGGAACCCATCTTTTTAGCAAGGTCTTCATAGCCAGCTTCAAGAACTGGTTCGATTTTCATTTGGCAAACTTTATCAAGGAACTCTTCGCCCTTCTTACGATCAATGTCTAATGTACCAAAAGCGTTCTCAACAATAGGAGCCATATCAACATAGATAGAGTCAGTATCAATATACACAATGTAATCTGTATCGGTTTTAAGAATACGATTTAGATAATCGTTGACAGACTTTTGTGCATAACGAATAGATAACTGACCAGATGTCGTAATCGCCTCTGCCATGTCGTTAATATAGTACAAGAAGTACACGTTAGCAGTCGCACCATAAAGGCTGTTCATAGCAATTTTGATAGCCATTTGAGAGTTGTGTAGCTGTGTAGCCTCACGCTTCAGACGTGACTTCTCAGTCGCATCAGTCGCATCTTCTAGCTGTTGTTCTACCTTGAGCATGTTCTGTTTGATGACTTTACGGTTGTTGTAGTATTCATCAATGATGCTAGGAATAACACCCTTAAACTTGTTACTAAAACAAGCACCATTAGCACCAACAGACATAGAAGTATCGTTGTTTTGGAAACGACCCTCAAGAACCATCTCTTGTGATACTTCTTTACGCTCATTTTCTAAGTATGTCTCTGGTGACATATTGTACTGCAACATCAAGTGTGGATACAGGGAGTTAAGATCAAAAGATACAATCCACGGGTGCATACCAACCCTTGGGTCTTTCACATACCCACCGACAAGTTCACCTGCACGTTGACCTGCATCACCTTTAACTGGTGGAACTTTACCATCTTTCATCAGACGTCGGTATAGAGTTGTTTCCCATATACCCACAGTACCAAATGCGTCTTGATAGTTTACACCACCACCATAAGCAACAGTCATAACAAGAGACAACAAACCTGTTTCATCTTCGAAACGTTGGATCAGTTCTGTATCTTTAAGGTTATAGTCAAGATATAGCTGTGGGTTTTGTTCGTACAGTGCGTTTAGGTTACCATACTCAGAATAGTCTAGCTTCTTCTCACCCAACACAGTGTAAGCGATATGATCAAGTTTATAGCTCTCTTGTGTACCATACTTGTAACCAAACTTCTTGAATGCGTCCATGTAGTCAACAACAGTCATACCACCAATCTGATATGTGCCTTGCATCTTACCAAACATCTCACGCTCTTTGTGTCGTACATTGCGCCATGGGCTTAAATCTTTTACCCATTCTTCACCGAACAGTCGCTTCATGCGAGTAATGATGTACTGAATATCAAAGTATTCCACGTTCCATCCAGTAATGATATCAGGATATCGGTTAGTCCATAGCTCTTTAAAACGCTTCAATAGCGCCTCTTCACTGTCAAACTTCATGAAGTGAATGTTATCAGGCGATAGATCAAGCAAAGTTTGGTGTTTGTCGTAATCTTTCAAACCAAGCAAATGGTAATCAGAAGACTTAGATGATTTATAAGCAATAGATGTAATCGCCTTGTCAGCCGTATTGACATCAGGATATCCATTAGCAATGTCAACCTCAATATCGAAAGATACAATGTTGATTAGTGATGCGTCAAAATTTATTTCATTAGGATAGTTCTCTTGGATAAACTGTGACACATAATTAGTGTTACCAGCAATCTCAAGACCATGCACATCTTTGTAGCGTTCTACAAACTCTTTAGCTTCTTTCATACTGTCGAGTTTATGTGGTACAAGTGGCTTATCAGTAGCAAGACTTCTATACTTAGTATCAGTCACATCTTTCTTGCCGTTGGTAAACAGTGTTGGTTGGAATTTAACCTTACGAGAGAACTGCTTACCATTATCATAGCCACGCCATAATATGTTGTTACCAAAGCGCTCGACTGACGTGTAAAATTTAGACATAAGAATCCTTAAATTGAGTTTCTACAATGATAACACAGTTATTCGTCTACGTCAACTTCTTCTTCAAGAATAATATCTGTTATGTAAAGTTCATAGTAATCATGTTCGTAACCCCTAACCTCTAGCAAGTCTCTTCGGTCAAAGTACACACCGTCTTCATCATTGTCGTACTCAGCTTCTAGTGCCTCTTTATCTTCCACAGACCAACCTTCGTGGTATACAAAATATTCGTTGCCATCCATTGTGTCATGTGTCTCGTTATATTCAATATCACTCATACACAATTCGCCCTTAGTCTCCAATAAGTTGTTTAGCAGATCAACTTCTTCTTGGGTTGTTGGTATTACTTTACCGTCTCCACGTTTCCATTCAATTTGTACATTCACGCCTGGGGAACCCTCTTTGTTGAACACGCCAACCTCTACAGCACCCCACCTATTTCGGTTAGATACGAGATAGCTTACTCCCATTTTTACTTCTTTCACTTCTTTGACTTCCATCATTTATACTCCATCTCAGTTATAATATCGTTGCCTTCTTTATCGTTAGCGATACTAAGTGCCATAGCTTGTATGTCATCAATAAGTGCTTGACAAGCCGCTTTATCGTATTGTTTATAAGAAATCTCAGCAAACTCATTACGCACCCTGTGCAATAGAACAGCTTTGTCGTGCATTGCATTAATTCTTTGTATTAAGTCTTCTATTGAATGTTGCATATCTCTCTCCTAGTTAAGCAATCTCGCTAAAGTTTTTTACCTTCTGGAAGGTTATGTTAGAATCAAACTTATCGCCAAACTGCAAACCCCTGTGGCTGATTACGAATATGTTATCATCTGCATTTAAGTTGTGTAGTTGATCAATCAAGTTCTCAATACCTACTGCGTCTAAAGCGCCATCTAGCGTTTCGTCCAATAAAAGCAAGTTTGTTGACACACTGTTGCGTAGTTTAGCAACAGAACGCCACGCTAACATAATTGACAATGTAATGCGTAGTTTCTCACCCTCAGAGAATGACGCATACGAAAAAGTATCACGGAACCTTGACTTGATAACCTCATTGAAGTTTTCGTCTAGTTGGAAGTCAACAAACAAGTCAAATGCGCCTAGATATGTATTGATCAGTTTATTCATCACTGGGATGTACTGCTTGATGATACGTGTCTTGATACCACCATCTTTTAGTATAGCTTGTACAACCGAAAGTGTTTCTTTGTCTTTGTGTAACGTTTCTTGATTAGACTTTGTAGTGAGAAGTGTTTCGTTTAGGTTGTTTAGCTTTGTTGTATCGATAGCTTCAACATCTTTCTCCGCTGTGTCTAATTCGTTTTTATAAGATATTAGGGCGCTCTTAGCCATCTTAATAGTAGCTCTATGATCACCAATCTTTAAGTTACCATCACGAATTTGATCTTCAAGTACAGATATAGCCTCAAGACGATCAGTATATACCTTATTCTTAACTGCTAGTTTCTCTAGCCCGTCTTCTAACTCGACAATCTTCTTATCCTTATCAACGATGATACTGGCTTTGAAGTCATGCTCAATACCTTGCTTACATGTAGGACAATCATCGTGATCGTGATAGAATGACAACTCTTTCTTGTGGTTCGCCATAGTAATTTCTATATTACGACGAAGTTCATCTGCCTTATAGTTCTTAGATTTCATGTCAGCTTTATCAGAAATATCATCGACAATCACTTGTATAATATCTTGGGTAGCTTCAATCTTACGTTGCGCCTCATTGATGCTCTCAAGGTGACCCTTCATCTTATCTTTGATCTTATCTACTTCTTCTGTTTTGATAGCACGGATAGATGCGTTGTGATCTTTCGCTGATTGTAATTGCGTTTCAACTAGGTCTATCTTGTAAGTATTCTCGTTAATCTCAGTCTTGTTATCTGACACACGAGTCTTTAGTAATGTGTTCATCGTACTGAATACTTGAATGTCCAATAGGTCTTCAATGATCTCACGACGTGCCTGTGCTGTAAGTTCCATGAATGGCACATATGTAGCAGAGCCAAGTACAACGATTTGGTTGAACGACTTGTAATTAAGATTAAGAATAGTTTGCTCAAGATATGCTTGTTGATCCTTAGTAGCCGCCTCTTGATCGACAAGTTCGCCATTCTTCCAAATCTCGAATACGTTAGGTTTAATCCCACGGACGATCTTGTAATAGTTTTGTGCAATCTTAAAGACCACTTCAACCATTGTCTCACGTCCATTAATACTATTGACAAGTTGTGCTTTGTTGATCTTACGAAAAGCCTTGCCATACAAAGCAAACACAATAGCATCCAGCAGCGTAGACTTACCACTGCCATTAGTACCACTGATAAGAGTGGTTCTACTTTTGTCTAGTTGTATCTCTGTCCAAGCATTACCAGATGACAATAGATTTTTGTATCTCACACTTTGGAATTGAATTTTCATAGACTTAATGCCTCATTATATAGTTCATCAACAATCTGTTTGATTGCATGTTTGTTAGCCGCAGTATCCAAAGTCTCAATATAGCTGTGGAGAATATCCTTAGTATCAGCACTTTCATCAAGTATTTCTTCAACACCACTGTCTTCTAAGTTTAACGAATCTTCGATAGACTTAACATCTGATGCACCACTATCGGATAGTTTGTCAAGGAATAAATCATACACATACGGATTAGTTCTATTCTTAACTACTACTTTAATAAACGCATCTTTGATATTTGATAGGTTAAGTGCTTGAACATCTTCAACTGTCATATCAGCATCATCATACTCTATCTTATGATATATGGGAGTTGGATTGAGTATCCAATCAAGGTTGCGTGTCTCAGTATCTAATACACGAAAACCACGTTTCCCACCATGATCACTCCACGTCATCTCATAGGGCGCACCAAGGTAATTGATGTTTCCATACTCAGACGGATGATGGAAGTGACCAGAGTAAACAGACTCAAAGTGTGAAAAGGTTTCTTTGTTTAACCCATGAGAACACAAGGTTCCCTTCAACATCTCAAAACCCACAATATCAAAGTGACCCATGCAGATGTGTGCATTAGATGTTTTCAAAACGTTTAAAGAGTTCTGACTGTTGTTCTTGGTTAGCCAAGGAACCATGATTACCTTAGTAGAACCAAATGTCAGTTCTTTAGGTTCGTTTTCGTATACATGAAAGTTGTCATATTCTTTCAATAACAAATCCATTGAATTGATCTCATTAGTATTAGAATAATATACTGAATGGTTACCAACAATAGAATGGTATTCAATGTTACGATCTCTCATCTGATTAAAGAAAAACTTCTTAGCACGATTTAAGGTAACGTAGTTGATATACTTACGTCGATCAAAAGTATCACCTAAGTCAAGGACAGTCTTAATATTATGTTCATCAATATACGGGAAGAATACCTCAGAGAAGAATCTCTCTTGATGGTCAAGAAACACTCTTGCATCTCCGCGTACTCCAAGGTGCATATCAGTGATGATTGCAATTTTCATTAATACTAGTCCTTCTTTTTGGTGTCTTCTTTCTTTTTCGCTTTGTCTCTTTCTATTTTGTCTTCGAAGTCTTGCACGAAGTTATTCATATAGTCTGCATTTGTATACAGATTAAGAGCCATGTCGTCGCCTTCATATGTACCACCAGTTGAAATCATTTGTTGGCTTGACTTAAACCTAATATACATCTGTTTCTTCTCTTTGGCAATACGTCTTAGAAACGCATACCAAATTATCTGTGTAAAATACGCAAATGGATTAGATGACTTCTCTGAATTGAAGTTACCGATGTATAGTAAGCAGTTCTCAATGCCATCAGAGATCATATCGTCTTTATATGTGTATCCACTAAAGTTTGGTTTCGTAGATAGTCTTGTAGCTATTTGAAAAATACAAGTTCCGATATAATCTGGTACACGAGGTTTTAGGTCTTCACCTGCTTCTTCGGCATCTTTACAATCGTTCTGGTATTTGATTAAAGCTTCTAGTAAGTCTCTATTGTTTACATAATTCTTTTTAGCTCTTCTTGCCATAAATGCCTCCTTGGTAATTTGTATCAGTATACCACATATAGTTAATTTTGTCAACTATACATTTTTTACTTGACAAGTTTCTTAACTCGTGTATAATAGCGTTATCGCTTATGATAATAATAATGATTCTTTAATGCTCTTTAAGGCTATATTTCTACAGTAAATATTTTCATCTTAAATTGTTGCTCTCCATACATATCAATTCTTTTACGGAAATGATCCAAAGTATAATTAGTATATTGTCCAGAAGAAAGATCATCAGTAATATCATAAAGAACAGCTTTATCGGAACCATTACCTTTTCTTAAAGAACGTCCAACAGACTGTAACACTTTAATCTCTGATTTACCACCAAAAGCAAATATAACATTATCTAAACGTTTTAAGTTAACACCAGTTGAGAACGTACCAAAAGAAGCAAGTATATTATGTTTCTTCTCAGGATCATTTTCAACAAGATGTCTAATCCTTTCACGTTCTTCACCTTTAACTTTACCATGAATAAAATGTAACTCTCTACCCTCTTTCTCAAATAAAGGTTCTAGCAGTTTACCATGCTTCTCAACAAGATCAAATAAGACTAAGTTGTTTTGTCCTTCTAAAGACCATAATAGGTTTCTTAAAAATATGTTTCTCTTTTCACAGTTGACAAGAAACTCACGTTCAGCACTAAACTTCTTACTATTCTCAAGTTTATTAATAGCTTTTTTAAACCCCTTGCGTATGTCAGTTGGGTGTGAAAGTACAATAGCCTTCACATCAAAGTCAGCTACAGTACCATCATCAATAAGGTCTTTAGTGGTTACGTGTTGTCTAACAGAACCAAAACAACCTTCAAGAACGAGTTGATGTGTCTTACTTTCTTCTGTCTTTAACGTACCAGTAAAACCATGTCTGTAATAACACTCAGGTAAATTACCCATAATCTTCTGTAATGATTTTGCTTGGAACAAATGTGCTTCATCTCCAAGAACAACTTTAAACTGATCAAACCATTGCTTGGGAAGTTTCGCTAATGATTGCCAAGTAGAAACAACAATAGGCTTATCAGTAGTCTTATCAACACCACCCTGTATTTTATAGATTGCTTCTGGGTCACAGCCATAGTCAACAAAGTCACCTTCCATTTGGTGAACAAGTGATATAGTAGGAACAATAATTAATGTTCTGTGATTAAACTTTCTATAGTAATGCTGTTGCATCAAATAAATGATCAGAGACTTACCAGATGATGTTGGGGATAGATTTAATGAACGACTGTCTCGTAAAGCATCAACAATGTACTTATTTTGATAAGGTCTTGGCTCATACTTACAATTAACTTCTTTAGCGATTGTGTATCCATAGTCTTCAGCAATGTCTTCGCCATGTATTAAATGATCAGGCGCATCCATTTGATAACCACGATCATCACAAAATCTAATAAGTTTCTTGATCAATCCAACTAATAACACAGGACGCATTGGTGCGTATAGCCTAATATAGCCATCCCATATCTTGTTCTTATATGCAGGTGTGAATTGGTAGTTGGCAGGTCTAAAAGAAAAGAATTCAGCAATCTCTTGGCGTACACCTGGATCGGCAGTTACCTTTAGATTGATAGCATCTAATTGCTCTACTGTAATTACTTCTGCCATGATAACCCTCACATTGTTCATAGTATATGCTACTATTTATACAACATGGCTAAGGGTTAATATTCACCTGCTTGGAACTTAATTACATCTACCATTGATTTGATTATGAAGTTACGACTATGAATAGTCTTAATAATACTTTCAAGATAGTTAGCGTTCTCAGTATGGAAATCAATTCGTAGACTCAGTTTAATGATGTCTTTATCTGATTGTATGTGTTTATCTAAATCAGCACGTATGACCTTTCTTTGGAAAGGTTTCCAACCACGAACTCGCAAGTCTTCTTCAGCCATTTCGCCACTATAATAGTCACGCTTATCCATCTCAAGTTCTTTGTAGTCACCCTTGAGTTTCTTAACACGCAATGCTTCATTGTAGTACATATTGTAATACTTACTATGTAACGAGGGTATATTTCGCAATTCATTCATTAGATCGTTTTCATTGATCTTAGAATCTTTTGACCATATTTCACTAATTTCGTTTTCCAAAGTATAAACCTTTCATAGATGTACTAGAAGGATTATACCATAGCTATATTAGATTGTCAACCAATTTTTTGAAACTCAAATCTATCATATCTGAATGACATGTTAACTTCTGGATAAGTAACATCACCTGCCGTTACGTCAAGTTGGACAGAACTAAGAGACACTGGCGTACAGTTTAAAAAGGTAAATTTAAGATTGGGGTTCTTGTTGCTGTTTAGTACCGTAATACTAATGTCACTGTTAAGACCTTCTGTACTATTTTCTAATGTCTTATAATCATCAAACTTTTCTGGGCTTGATAGTGCTTGCATCCAGTTGTAACATTCCATATAGTTATTCATGTTTTCATCTGCGATGAAGCTAAAGTCTAAATCTTGGTATGCCAATCTGTCACCTGGAACGTATAAGTTTCCCATAGGGTTTGCAAGCTGAGGTGCTTCTAATGTAACGCCTGGTATAAATGCTCTTTGTGTAAAAAACTCGACGTTAGGCAAACGAGCCACAGATACGGTAAAACCGATAGGAGATAAGTAATTTGTATTCATTTTCAAAACTTTCCTGTTTGACAAATAGTCTTTTCTATGATACTATTTATAAATGTTACTAAATAAGGATTATTGATTAATCCTGAGAATAGCGAGGCCGCATGGCAGAAGATTTTAAAATTTTAACAGCACGTCAACACGTTAGAGAACGTATTGGTATGTATATGGGTTCAAGTTCCCTTGAAGAAGTTGAGCGATTTGTTATGGGCGAGTGGAAAACTGCTAAGTACGTCCCTGCGTTATCTAAGATGGTTGATGAAATTCTCGACAACTCAATAGATGAAGCGATTCGTACTAACTTTAAACACGCTAATAAGATTGATGTATCAGTCAAGATGGATAACTCTATTACTATCTCTGATAACGGACGTGGCATTCCACATGAGGATGTGTTCGATGCAACCACCAAGAAAACTATAGCTAGGGCTACAGCCGCTTGGACTAGAGTTAATGCAGGTACGTCGTTCGATGATGAACGTGTGACTATTGGTACTAACGGTGTTGGTTCATCTGCTACTAACTTCTTGTCAACTAAGTTCGTTGGTAAAACTTGGTCTGGTGGTAAACTACTTCAAGTACAATGTACCAATGGTGCTGAAAAGATACGAGAAACCAAGAAAGATAAAACTGGCAATGGTACTGAGGTATCATTCGTACCAGACTTTAGTTTGTTTGAGGTAGACAACCTTAACGATCTCGACACACTTGCTTTACTTGAGGATCGTTTGATTTCATTACAAATGGCTTTCCCTGAGATTGCGTTTTCTTTCAATAAGAAGCGTATCAAGGTAAACAACCTAAAGAAATATTCTGATATGTTTATTCAAGAGGGTGAAGCTTCTATTATTGAAAAGAGTGACAACCTCTCTTTCTTCATTGCATCTTCTGAGGATGGTTTCAGATCAAACTCATATATCAATGGTGTGAACACACGCCAAGGTGGCACATACGTTGACTTCGTGATGAATGGTATCGTTGATGAACTTGTCGTCAAGATTAAACGCAAGCATAAGATTGAAATGGCTAAGATCACAATCAAGAGTGGTCTATCGTTTGTGATGTTCAGTCGTAATTTTGTCAATCCAAAGTTTGATTCACAAACAAAAGAGCGTCTTACAAATCCAATGGGTAATGTCAAAGCACATTATCTTGAGTCTGGTGTTAGAGACTTTGTGTTCTATGCACAAAAGATCATGAATACACCTTCGATCATCGAACCAATCATCGAAGCGCAGTTGGCTAAGAAGTTGGCGCAAGATAAACGTGCCGCTACTCTAGCCCAAAAGAACCTACGCAAGGTAAAAGTAGCAAAGCACATTGCCGCTAACAAGCCTGATGCTACACTTAAGATCGTAGAAGGCGACTCTGCTATGGGGTTCCTACTGAAAGTTCGTGATGCGGATAAAGTGGGTGCTATGCCGCTTAGAGGGGTCATTATGAATACTTGGGATATGAAGCCAGCAGACGTTCTAAAGAATAAAGAATTGTCTGAGTTAGTCGCTGTACTTGGTTTGAATATCAATGATCCAGATAGTGTGGATAATATGCAGTATGAGAATATCGCAACTCTAACAGATGCAGACCATGATGGTATTGGACACATTAGTCCATTACTGATTGCTTTCTTCTACAAGTTTTGGCCTAGACTATTAAAAGAGCGCAAGGTTAAGATAACTAGAACGCCAATCATGATCTCTTCTAAAGGCAAAGATGTTAAGTGGTTCTATACTTACGAAGAAGCAACAGCATTTAAAAATAATGATAGTACATGGAAACATCGTTACATCAAAGGATTGGGTTCACTCACCGAAGAAGAATATGATGTGATTATTAACAAGCCTGTTTACGATACTGTGACTGTTGATGATGTCTCTATGTTCCAGATGATGTTTGGTAAAGATTCAGCATTACGCAAACAGTTCATGTTTTCATAGGGGTTGACAACAATTGGAAAGACTGATAAGATTCAGATTGTGGTATAAGAAGCTAAGAGGGCAACCATTTGGTTATAAATGGTATAACTGCATTGCTTGGTCGATATATAACAGTAAGCATTATGATATAGATGGGAATTATCTGAAATGAGTAAAATGGGAAATTATGTGGTAGAGTTGCAAGAGCAACAAACAGAACAAGAAGCACAGGATCAGTACGAAGAGTACGAGCCTTACTTTGAATCAGATGAGGATGGACGATGAGCCTAATGGAATTTGCTGTGGATAGCGGTACAAACGATTACCCTATTAGTAAAGTTGCCAGAAACGAATGGTTAGACTTTGCTATGTATACAGTTGAGTCTCGTGCTATCCCTAATATGATTGATGGACTGAAACCAGTTCAGAGGTTTTATTTGTATTCATCATTGCTAAACTCAAAGCGTGACTTCAAAAAGGTATCGGCTGTTGCAGGTATCATTTCAGATTATGGCTACAATCATGGTGAAACATCAGCCGCAGGTGCAGGTCAGCTTATGGCGGCATCTTGGAATAACAATGTTTGCCTTGTAGAAGGTAGGGGTTCATTCGGTACTAGACTTGTTCAACAAGCAGGTGCGGCACGTTATGTATATACTCGTGTACATAAAAACTTTGAGAAGTATATCAAAGACATTGAGTTGTCACCAGTACATGCTGATCCAGAACACGAACCACCATCATTCTACTTGCCTGTACTACCTTTAGTATTGGCTAATGGTGCTAAGGGTATCGCTACTGGCTTTGCTACTAGTATTTTGCCAAGAAGCACTAAGCATCTTGCTAAGGCTGTAAAGGAATACCTTGAAAAGGGTTCTATTGCACGAAAGCTTCCCATCACGTTCCCTGACTTTAGTGGTAAGGTAGAATATGATAAAGAGAATGACAAATATCAAGTTATTGGTTCTTTCGAACGTAAGAGCAAAACAGTTATGGTCATTACTGAGGTTCCTTATGGGTATGACCGTGAAGGTTATATCAAGGTACTCGACACGTTAGAAGACAACAACGATATCGTGTCTTATGAAGATAAATGTGATAAGACTGGTTTTCGTTTTGAAATCAAATTAAAGTTGGCTTCTGCCAATGCTTGGACTGACGAACGTATTATCCGTAAGTTTAAATTGAGCAAACCTTTATCTGAGAACCTTACAGTTATTGATCAGAATGGTAAGCTACGTGAATATACAAATGCGCGTGACTTGATTAAAGACTTTGTGGATTATCGATTGACAATCCTACAACAAAGAATTAATCTCCGAAAAGAAGAAGAAGTTGAAGAATCACGTTGGCTAAAGGTTAAGATGCAGTTCATCAAAGCCGTGCTAGATGGGACAATTCAATTCAAAAACAAAAAGAAAGATGTTGTTGCCACCCAGATACTAAAAGTTACTGATGCGTTGAAATTAGATGTTGACAAACTTCTCAGAATCAATATGCTATCACTGACGGACGAAATGGTTAAAGACCTCAAACAACAAATCGAGAGTTCTAAAGACCGATTAAAGTTCTGGAAGACAACAACGCCTAAAGCTCAGTATGAGAGCGACTTATTGGAGATTTAAATGTACTACACTGCTTACGCCAAACCGAAAACAATATCAAACAAGTTGATGGATAAAGTTGTCGTGTTTGCTTGTGACTTTCTTGACATTGATGTTGACCTAGAGATAGAGTTCGAAGGTGTAGAGAATGGTGGTTACGTTGACTTTGAAGAGGGTGAAGATATTGTTGTGGGTATTAACCCAAAGCAAACTAAGAACGAATTGATACGTACTATCTTTCATGAAATGGTTCACGTTAAGCAGTATGTTCAAGGTGACTTATCTCACACAGACTCAGACAATCTGTGGAAGGGTGAAGTTGTTGATGTTCCTTATATGGATCGTCCATGGGAAAAAGAAGCGTATGAGCAAGAAGAAGCAATGTGGCATATTTTTACAAAAGAGATTGGCGTATGATACTTGATATTGATGTGCATGAAGAGTATGATGCTTTGATTGAAGACTTTGTTTATTACATATGTAAACACTATGGTATTCTACCACGTAGGGTTTCAATAGAAACTGCCGACCTTGTTGGCAACAGAGGATTGTGTTTTGACGACTCGGATGGTGAGTATACTATCTTGATTAAGAAAAGTGATGATATGGGTCAGATGTTTGCAACAGTTGCACATGAGATGATTCACGTTAAGCAGTACATGACACAAAGTCTTGGTAAGCTACTTGATGAAAAAATAGAACTACCATATGAGTCTCGTTGGTGGGAAGAAGAAGCTTTTAATGGTGCAATACCTCTTGTAGAATCTTTTGCAAATAAGATAAAACTTTTTGGTTGACACCTAATAATGATTAGTGTATTATACACTTAACCTAAGAAAAGGAAAACAAATGACCGTCGATTTAACGTTCTTTGAGGTATCAGATACCCAACGAGAAGTGGCGAAATTAGGACGTCGTATGATGCAGTATTCAGAAGAATTTAAAGACTCTGATACACCAGTAGAAATTCTCAATGCGTTTTCTCGTGTTGGTGAAAATCTTGCAGAAAATGCATCAGACAAAATGTCTTTATCTGATCTTGATAAGATGGTTGTTAAATATGCGAGGAAAGTATTATGAGTTTTGAGACATCTTATGAAGATCAAGTAACAGTCGAAATTATGGATTGGGCTTTGGATACCATGCCTGATGAAGTTATAGGAATGACGCTAGAAGATATTACAGATAAATATTGGAAAGCACATTTAGGAGAAGTTGAAAATACAGATAATTTTTCTGTATTGCCAGATTTTGATGAAGACCTTATAACAGATTTAACAAAAACTTATGGGAAACAACCAAATGAAACATCTTAACTTAATAGTATTGGTAGCCGCCCTGGCTACTTCATCACAAGCTATGGCAAATTCGAAACCAACTAAAATCAAAGTTTTCGATCACACTAAGACCGTAGTAGTCAACAACCCTAAAAAAGTACGTGAGTGTCGTGACGTGAAAGTTCCCGTTTATGACCAGTACCAAACCGAAGGTGATGCGGCAGGTGGCGCATTTCTAGGCATGATCCTTGGTGGATTGCTTGGTAAGGGAGTAACTGGTGACGATGGTGGTGCGGCGGCTGGGGCGGTGATCGGTGGATTAGTAGGCGCTGACAAAGGTGCTAGACCAAAGACAGAAACAGGTATAATCGGCTATTCACTAGAAGAACGTTGTGACATTGTTACGATTAACCAAGAAACAGTTAGAGAGGTTTACAGCCACTCCACAATTCGTTTCCATTTAAATGGTGAGCGTTATGTGTTGGATTTCCAACGATGACAGAAATTATTATGTGTAATATAGCCTTTTGGATACCACTATATTCAGTAGGCTATTTCATTCAAAGCGTAATGCAGAAAGCAATAGATAACTCATGAGTAAATATAAGTTAGCCAGAAATGGCTCATTCGTAAGACATATTGTAATGATCGGTAGTAAACTTGATAACTTTAGAAAACATGAAATAGTTGACTTAGAATTTGATACACACAAAGCGGCTGAAGAAGTTGCAACAGTTTTAAATGCAGAAGTTGTGGACTTGTCTGCAAAATTGGCGGCATAAGAATTAGTTTCCTTAGCTCAGTTGGATAGAGCAACTGCCTTCTAAGCAGTAGGTCGTAGGTTCGAATCCTACAGGGAACGCCAGAACGTGTTGGGTAGCACCAACTAGTATGGGTTAGCAATCCCCATATGGTGAGAAGTGATGTAGCAGTCACAACAAAAGGCTCGATGGAAGTATCTCGGCAGGTGCATGTCGTTAGCGAGGTAGGGGTGGAGTTATACCAAAGAATATCTAATGTTCTACGATATTTGACTTAGAAGCTCCCCTTGCGTACCGCCTTAACTTTATAGATGGATATATTAATGCCTACAATTAACAATGACAAAGACCTTACGCTAAAAGAATTGACCAAAATATTTACTGATAATGGATTAGAATATTTTGTGAAGCAAGGCAAAGGAACAGTAGTACAAATCCATTTTATAGTGAAAACAGATGAGTAAAGTTCTTGTAACAGGAGCTACTGGATATATTGGTAGCCATGTAGTCAAACTTCTCGCTGAAATGGGACATGAAGTTTATGGTATTGACGTTAACTTCCACGGTGAACACAACAATGTTGAAAAGTATTGTAGCCTAAAGCTACAAGATATTACATGGGATATTAAGTATCGTTCAGAATATGATGCTGTTGTTCATCTTGCTGGTAGGAGTGTCGTACCACAAAGTCTTATAGAACCATCTGAGTATTATAGAGTGAATACGATGGGAACAAACAATTTATTTAATCACATCGATACACCTCACATTATTTTTGCGAGTACGTCTAGTGCATTTGAAATGGCATCTCCATACGCACGATCTAAAGTAGCGGCTGAGGATATCATAAAGGAGAAGTCCAATGGGCATACTATTTTCCGCTTTTTTAATGTCTCTGGTTCTAATGGTGTTTATAGGCAACTTGGCTCTGCCACTCATCTTATTCGTCGTTGTGCTATGGTTGCTGCTGGAAATCTTTCCCACATTGATATATTTGGCGTGGATTATCCTACTCGTGACGGTACTTGTATACGCGATTATATACATGTCAGTGATCTTAGTTCTGCTATAGCAAAATCAGTTGAGACTGGCGCACTAAATACAGAGTATGAATGTTTAGGTGGTAATGTGGGATACAGTGTTCTTGAAGTTGTCGATGCAATGAGGCGTGTGACTGGAAAGAACATAGACACGGTTATTAAAGGTAAAAGACAAGGTGATGCAGTATCATCAGTTGTTGACAATCTGAGTAAATGTGTTACACTTACTAAGACTTTAGAAGATATGTGTTTAGATCAATATAAGTTGGAACTAACACTTTAATGGAACGTAGCATAATGGTAATGCATCGCTTTTTGGTAGCGCAGAGTATAGGTTCGAGTCCTATCGTTCCAGCCAAAAAAAAGTATTTGACAAGCTAAACGAATCATAGTATTGATTGGTCATCAACTATGAAAGAGAGCAAAAAATGTCCTACGATTATTCAGACGATTGTATTTCAGACTTTCACAAAGAAGTGTACGGTTTTCGTCCTTCTTTTGAGTACATGCAAGAGTGGAACGCAAGTTCACCTTCTCAAAAGCAAAAGGTATGGGATGAATATGCTCGTATCAACGAAATTCAGATGATCGAAGCCAAAGAACAAGAAGAGGCTGACATCGAAAAGTTTGAAGCACGTATCCAAGATGTTATTAGTATTGGTGCGGGAAATCGTATTACTGCTTTAGAATGGATTGCTGATAGCGAAACTTTCTATCATAGCCAAGACGTCGAACATTTTGTTTGGCAACAAGGCGTATTATTTACACCCTATGGTAGGCAACTGATTAAAGACCTGTTGATGGTTGTAAAGTATAAGGAGTGCGCGTAATGGAAGTTAAAAGATACCGACACAAGATTGACTTAAACACAGTACACACTTTTGGGTCTTATGGTTGCAACTTATATACAGAAGAAGGCGAGTTCGTAGAAGCTCGTGTATTTCACAATATCTCTGGACAAATGTTTCATAATGAAATTCGTGAGATAGCTATGTTTGAAAATCTTCGTGTAGAAAGTTTAGCCTACTAAAACTTGACAAATCTCATTTTTTGTGGTACTATAAATTAATAGGTACTAGTAATGGAATAGATATGGATAAGAATAAGACTATAGGTGAATTGTTTATACAATATCTTAGATTTGTATCTCCTGTTAATGATAAGGGTGAGAAATGAAGGTTACAGTTGTTCAAGATGACATTACATCTGAGATTAGTCGTATCATGGATTATGAGTTTGATGGTACTACTACGTTCTATCCTCATGAGTTTAGTGCTATTGATCGTGAGACTACGCTTAAAGACTTTGGTGTTGGTTTGATTGTCGGACCTTCTGGTTCTGGTAAGACAACTTTGCTTAAAGAGTTTGGTCAAGAGGTTGAACCTGTTTGGGATGGTGATAAGTCTATCGCTTCTCATTTCAAGGATATTGATGATGTACAAGATCGTTTAGGTGCTGTTGGGTTTAACAGTATTCCTTCTTGGTTACGTCCTTATCATGTGTTATCTAATGGTGAACAGTTTCGTGCTAGATTAGCT
>Ga0228666_1000310_pt1 | contig 29714 bp, 31 predicted proteins | sample 80DmetaG_FD_182702 | JGI IMG/M metagenome (GOLD analysis project Ga0228666, IMG submission 182702) | Seawater microbial communities from Monterey Bay, California, United States - 80D | ecosystem: Environmental > Aquatic > Marine > Coastal | place: USA: California | collected 2016-10-11 | reverse complement strand
TTTCTCTATTCTGATATTCTATAATTGCATCATAAAAATGCTCTTTTCTAAAATCTGGCCAAAGTATATTTGTAAAGTATAATTCGGCATAAGCCATTTGCCATAAAAGGAAATTACTTATTCTTTGTTCTCCGCTGGTTCTTATCATTAAATCAACGTCGGGCAAATTAAACGTATATAAATGATTATTTATAATTTTTTCGTCAATTTCTTCGATGGTTAGGTCGTTATTAACAACTTTTTTAGATATGTTTTTAATTGTATTGATAATTTCCTCTCTTGCTCCGTAGCTTAAAGCTAATGTTAAGACTATTTTTTTATTGTTTTGAGTCTCTTTAATCACTTCATTTAGTGTTTTTTGAGCACTAACTGGAAGGCTTTTTATATTTCCAATTGCGTTTACTCTTACATCATTTTCTTTAAAGGTAACAGATTCTTTATTCAGTGAGCTTATAAGTAAACTCATCAAAGCATTTACTTCAATTTTTGGTCTATTCCAATTTTCTGTAGAGAAGGCATACAATGTGATTGCTTCTGTTCCTAATTCTGCAGCAGCCTCAATGGTTTCTCTAACCGCAGTTAACGCATTTTTATGACCAAATATACGATTCATACCCTTTCCTTTAGCCCATCTTCCGTTTCCGTCCATAATTACGGCAACGTGTTTAGGAATATTATCTGAGCTAATTAGTAATCGTTTATTCATAAGTTTTGTGCTTAATCAGTGAAACATGCTGGTCTACCAAAAGTATATACCAAAGAAATTCCAGAAAACATATACCAATCATTTGATGTGCCTCCAAAATTTAATTGTGAGAACCTACTTGTTGTGTAGTCTAATTCATCTGTAAAAGTATATCGCACTGTAGTTTCCACTGCAAAAGCTATTTTTTCTATTATTTTTGTTTTGTATCCAATTCCTAGGGGTATAGAAACAGCTGTGTTTCTTGTGAAATTGAAAGTTTTATCGGCATTTTGAATTCTTGGTGTTTCATAATCTACTGCTGCAATCTGAAATAATATGTATGGTGTACTTGTTTTGTCTTTTGATGATAAATCATATTCATAAAAATTATATTCTATTCCAACAGCAAATTCATTTATTGGGTTTTTAAATTTAACACCTCTCTCTTGTTTTACTGTATTCTCAGAGTCAGCATCATCTCCTGAAATGGAAAAAGAGCTATAAGTTCCTCTAAGTGCTATTCTTGGATTTAAATTGTATTTGTACATAAAACTCGATCCAATATTTTTTGGTTGAATGTAATTTGTTCGACCCACATCTCCTACATAATTAACTCCACCTACAATGAATCCAACTTCATTTATTTGAGATAAACAATTGCTTGAAATACAAATAAATAATAACAAAAATAAATATGTTTTCATCATAAAATATAGCGTGCAAATATAAAAAAATCTATTTGCTTTATAAAGTTAAAACGTTAGTCTTTTTGAATAACAATAATTTTAGTTTTTTATTGTTTTTATACCTCTAATTGTTAGCACCATTTCGGGTATCTTCTCCCCACAAAAGTTTTGTTCTTAGTGTCGTTAAAAAAGAGTGATTGGAAGGAATCATACTTTTGATTGTGAAAGGTGATTTTTCTATGAAGATTTTGGTGTCTTTTGGTACTGATGTAATTCTAGAATCGAGTGAAATTAAAAAACTTTTTTCTCTAGAGTTTATCTCTAATTCAATTAAAGTTTCATCTGGAATTACCATAGGCCTTGCATTAAAATTATGCGGTGCTATTGGGGTTATGATAAGGTTTTTTGAGTTTGGTGATATTACAGGACCATTACAACTAAGTGAATAGCCTGTAGAACCTGTTGGAGTAGCTATGATAAGACCATCTGCCCAGTAGTTTGTGAGATATTCTTTATCTAAAAAGGTTTTGACGCCAATCATAGAAGTTGTATTCTCTCTTGAAATGGTAATTTCATTTAATGCAAATGAAAGTTCATCTAAAGATTCTACTTTAGGAATAGTTTTGATACTTAATAATGTTCTTTCTTGAATTGTATATTCTTCAGCAATTAATAAATCAATAGATTCTTTGATTGTATTTTTTTGAATATTCGCTAAAAACCCAAGCCTACCTGTGTTAATTCCTAAAATAGGAATGTTTAAATCTCTAATGTAGGTAATGGCCCTAAGAAATGTTCCATCACCTCCAAGGCTGAAAAACACATCAAAAGAACTGTTTAAATCGTAAAAGCTACCAAAAGTTGAATATTTTTTTGTGAGTTGAAAAGAGTCTTTTAGAGCATTATAGAAATTTTCCTCAAAAATAGCCACCACATTATGTTTCTCCAGAGCTAATAAAAGAATTTTAATTTCCTTTTCAGCATTGACAGAATGTGTCTGACCAAAAATAGCTACCTTTTTTATCATTACATGTCTAAGTATTTCTGTAAATAATCTGATCTATCTTTTAGATCTTGTAAATAAAAATCATCTTTATGTTCTGATATTAAGTTGTAATTATATCTCCTAAACGTTTGAATGACTTCATTGATATCCTCTGAATTTATTTTGACGGTTGCTTGAATAACATCAGAAGTTTGATTGGATATATATATAGCAAGTATATTTGCGTTATTGCTTTCTACAATTTGGCTCACCTCACTTACAGAAAAATCTTTTTTGTTTTTTTCTATAACAATGATAACTCCATCACTAAATAAAGATGAGTTTGAGCAAAAAAGCTCTAGGACATCATTTAACTCATAATATCCAACGTATTTTTTTTTATCATTTAAAACAGGCATGATGTTAGAATCATTCTCTGAAAATAATTTAATGGTTTTTAATAAAGTGATACTTTCATCAGTAAAAAAGAAATCTATTAAATGAGAATATTCTGAAATTTTTGATGATTTTTCATCAATAGTTTGTAAATCGCTCTCAGAGATACTTCCTATCAACTCTTCATTTTTAACAATCGGTAGATGTGTTATTGGAAGTGTTTCAAAGATTTCTTGAGCTTTTTTCACCAAACTTTCTGGGGTCAAAACTTCTAAATCGTTTAGTATGTATTCTTTCATATTCACGCTATACGAAGATAGTTTAAAATCATTTAATGATGTACTTTTGTGTTTTATTTGAAACCGATGACAAAGTTAAGTGTAAATATTAATAAAATTGCAACATTACGTAATTCAAGAGGTGGAGATGTTCCAAATCTATTAAAAGTTGCGAAAGACATTCAAGAGTTTGGTGCCCAGGGGATCACAATTCACCCAAGGCCAGATGAAAGACACATTCGCTATCAGGATGCCCGTGATCTCAAACCAATGGTTACTTCAGAATACAATATTGAAGGAAACCCTATCCGTAAATTTATGGATTTAGTTCTAGAGGTAAAGCCAACACAAGTAACATTGGTACCAGATACTATTAATCAAATTACTTCAAATGCAGGTTGGGATACTATAACCAACCAATCTTACCTTAAGGATGTAATTATCGAATTTAAAAATGCAGGAATTAGAACTTCTATATTTATTGATACAGATCTTAAATTAATTGAAGCTGCAGCTAAAATTGGTACCGATAGAATTGAACTATATACTGAACATTTCGCCAGTGCTTATGAGAAAGATAACAAGCAAGTGATAAAACCTTATATAGAAGCAGCTAACTTAGCACATGAGTTAGGTTTAGGGATCAATGCTGGACACGATTTGAGTTTAGATAATATTGAGTTTTTTAAACAAAATATTCCAAACCTCGCTGAGGTTTCTATTGGACATGCTTTAATTTCTGAAAGTTTGTACCTAGGCCTTCAAAACGTTGTAAATATGTATTTACATCGCCTTCAGTAGTATGGAAATATTACATTCAAAAATAATTGGAGAGGGCACTCCTCTAATAATTCTTCATGGGTATTTTGGAATGGGTGACAATTGGAAGTCTCTTGGAAATAAATTTGCTAAAAATTTTCAAACCCATATTATAGACCAAAGAAACCATGGTCGTAGCTTTCATTCATCGAATTTTAGTTATGATCATCTTGTAGAAGATTTGGCACATTATATTAATCATTATCATTTAGAAAAAGTTATTGTTTTAGGACATTCAATGGGAGGAAAAACAGCAATGTTATTTGCTGTGAAATATCCACTAATGGTAGCTAAATTAATTATAGTAGACATTGCACCTAGATATTATCAACCGCATCATTCAGATATTTTAACCGCATTAAATTCAGTTGATTTTAAAATTCAGAATACCCGTAAACTTGTAGATCAAAAAATTTCTGAATTAATTTTTGATCCTGTAACCCGAGCTTTTTTATTAAAGAATGTGTATTGGAAGGAAAAAGGAGTATTAGCATTTCGTTTTAATTTACAATCTCTTACAAAAAATAATGATGAGGTAGGTAAAGCACTACCATCTTTTAAATTCTTTGACAAGAAAACCTTATTTTTGGCTGGAGAAAAATCTGAGTACATTACAAACGGAGAAATTCCTTTAATAAAAAAACATTTTCCAGAATCATCTATTCAAACCATACCTAATGTTGGTCATTGGTTGCATGCAGAGTCTCCTGATGTTTTTTATGAGTTGGTGATGAATTTTTTGAAATAAAAAAAATTAGTTCAACTAGATCATTGAATAAGTGACCTCTTTATTCTTTGAGAGACTAGCGTTAATATTTCATAAGAAATGGTTTCAGATAGTTTAGAAATGTTCAAGATATCTTCTTGGGTTTCAAAAATAAAAACAGGATCTCCTTCGCTACACTCAATACCCGTAATATCAACCATGATCATATCCATACAGACATTACCGACAATTGGAGCGCTCTGGTTTTGAATAGTTATGTGTCCATTCCCATTTCCTAATTTTCTAGATAATCCATCAGCATGTCCTATCGGGATTGTCGCAATAGTAGTATCTTTGGAAGCTTTGAAAGCTCTATTGTAGCCTACAGTTTCTCCATTTTTTGCAATGTGAATTTGAGATATAATGGATTTTAAAATATGTGAGTTTTTTAATTGAGAAGTCTCTTTTTTGTTATTTCCAAAACCATACAAACCAATTCCAATTCTAACCATATCAAATTGAGCCTCTGGATAGTTAATAACTCCAGAAGTATTTAATGTATGGGCCATTGGTGTGTACTCTAAATAATCATAAACTTGTGTGATGATTTCTTTGAAATTTTGAAGTTGATTTAAAGTAAACGGTCTTTCATTGCTATCTTCACTGGCAGCTAAATGAGATAAAACAGATTTTATTTTTACATGTTTTGAGTTACAGATGATCTCCATAATTTTGGGGATATCAACTTTTGAAAAACCGAGTCTGTTTAAACCTGTGTTAAATTTTAAATGAATAGGGTAGGACTTAATCTCTTTTTTTTTAGCGTGTGTTATAAATGTGTTTAATGTTTTTAAATTGTAAATACTAGGCTCAAGTTGATTACTTATAATTTCATCAAAATTTTGAATTTGTGGGTGTAGCACCAAAATAGGGGTTGTTATCTTAGCTTTTCGTAGACAAATTCCTTCATGTGCATAAGCAACAGCAAAATAATCAACCTTATCTTTTAAGAAATAAGCTACCTTATTAGCATCACTTCCATAACCAAAAGCTTTAACTACTGCAAGTATCTTTGTTTTTTGATGAAGTTTGTTTTTAAAATATTGAAGGTTGTGCTCAAGTGCTTTTCCACTAATTTCTAAAACGGATACATGGTTGTTCATAGCATTAGTTAGAACTAATTTTTAGAATTTTTTTCTTTCTCAATTTCTTCTCTTTGAGAAATAAGTGCTTTATAGTATGCGGCCCTACTTAAAGGTTCATATTCTTGAGTCTCTCCTAAAAAGACGATATCTTCATTTACTGCTTTTCTAAAGCTATAATTGGCTAAGTTTCCGGTTTTAGTACAAACCGCATGAACTTTAGTAACATATTCTGCTGTGGCCATTAAAGCTGGCATTGGACCAAAAGGATTTCCTTTAAAATCCATATCGAGTCCTGCAACGATTACACGAATTCCTCGGTTTGCTAAGTCATTACAAACTGCTACAATTTCATCGTCAAAAAATTGAGCTTCATCTATTCCTATAACATCAACATCATTGGCTAATAATCTGATATTTGAGGCCACGGGAACTGGTGTTGAACGAATTTCATTCGCATCGTGAGAAACGACCATTTCATCGTCATATCTTGTGTCAACGATTGGTTTAAATATTTCAATTCGTTGTTTTGCAAATTGAGCTCTTTTTAGTCTTCTAATTAGTTCTTCAGTTTTTCCAGAAAACATTGATCCACAGATTACTTCAATCCATCCAAATTGTTCTGTATGATTTACTGTATTTTCAAGAAACATTTTGTAGTTTTAAGGCGTCAGAATGATTTGTACTTATTCGCTGTGAATTTAGACAAATTTATTAAAAAATGGGATTAAAAAATAATTAAACAATACAACTTATGCACAAAAAACTTGCAGCAGACCTCACTAGTTTAGCTCACAGTATTTTACAAATGAAAAACAAAGAAGATGTTTTTGCTTTGAAAACAAAAGCGCATGAAGTTTATGAGAAATTAGCTGTGTTAGCCTGCGTAGAGGAATATTTCAACAATACTCCAAACCCTGAATACACTAAAGATGAGCTTTTAGATTTGGTTAAAAAAGCTGATGAAAAGTTAGATATTGAGATTGAAATTGAAAATATTGAGGATATGACTTCATCTTTTTCTGAAAGTGAAGTAGATGATCCTATTACAAAAACAGAAGATCTTAAAGACGATGAGGAACAACAATTGATAGAGTCTGAAGATAAAGTTATTGAGAGTATTGAAGAAGATTTTGTTAATGAAGCTATAGAGTTAACACTTGAAGGGGATTCAGCTAGCTCTAATGTTCAAGAAGAAGGGGATAATTTATTCTCACAATCAAATGAGGTTATCGAGGAAGCTATAGAAGATGAACTCGAGACAGTTGAGGCTAGTAACGAAGAAATTACACTTTCACTTGAAGATGAATTAAAAGATACAATTGCTGCCGATGTAGTTGCTGATTTATTTGAAAATGCCCCAAAAAAATCATTGAATGATAAGGTACGTGACGACATTCAAATTGGGTTGAATGATCGTATTGCTTTTGTGAAAAATTTATTTGGGGGAAGTCAAGAAGACTTTAATCGAGTAGTTTCTCAATTAAATTCATTTAAAACTGAAAAAGAAGCTAAAAAGTTTATTAATAAAATGGTAAAACCAGATTATAATTGGGCAGACAATGAAGACATCGAACAACGATTTATGTCTATTGTAGAACGTAAATTTTTATAAAACGTAATTTTTTATATTTTTAATGATCAGCTTTATAGTCAAAATTTAATAAACCAAGATTGTAGTAAAAACATGAAAATAGAAGTATCTAACGGAGAAATTTTGGATAAGTACACTATTTTAGAAATAAAACTTTCTAAAATAAAAGACGCTAATAAAATAATTAATATTAAACATGAGTATACTACGTTAACTCCAGACGTAGAGCGTATTTATGATACTTGTAAAGACACTAATCAATTAAAAAATTTACACAAAAACTTATTGGAAGTAAACAAGAAATTGTGGAAAATTGAGGATGATATAAGAGAGTGTGAAAGAGCTAACGATTTTGGAAAGACATTTATAGATTTGGCACGAGCAGTGTATTATGTTAATGATGACCGTTCTGATGTGAAAAAGGAAATTAATATCTTCACAGGGTCAGATTTAGTTGAAGAAAAATCTTATGAAGTTTATAAAAAAAAATAAGATGAAGTTTAATCTTTTAATTATGGTGTGCCTTATTTTTTTATTAGGTTGTAAATCTACCTATGAAACCCAAAATTTTAAATTAGAAAATTCACCTAAAAAGCCAGATTATAATCTCAGCTCCTCCTGGGCAGTACTTCCATCTAAATATTCATCAGAATTTCAAAACTATGCTTCTAAAGCACCAGATACTCTTCAGGCAGATGTGTTTTATGTATATCCAACTTTAAATTTAGATAACGAAGATCTTCGATGGAATGTTCCTGTTGATGATATTGAACAAAATAAAAAAGTTTTAGAAAAAGCAGTTTTAATGCAGGCTTCTGCTCTAGCCATTTCAGGAAAAGTGTATACCCCTTTTTACAGACAAGCACATATTCGGTCTTATAGAATGTATAATAACGGAGGGAAAGAAGCCTTAGAATTAGCTTATCAAGATGTAAAAAAATCCTTTGAAGTGTATTTAAGAAAATATAATAAAGGCAGACCAATTATTATATTAAGCCACAGTCAAGGGTCTTCTCACACCTCAAGATTACTGACTGATTTTTTTGATGGAAAAGAATTACAAAAACAATTAGTTGCTGCGTATATTCCTGGAATGAGAATTCAACCCGATCAATTTAATTCAATTCAACCGATGACTAAACCCGGTCAAATAGGCGGTTTTGTTTCTTGGAATACATTTAAGAAGGGTCATTACCCAAAAAAAGACAAAAATTGGTATGCTGGAGGAGTTACTAGTAATCCGGTTACTTGGGACAGTTCAAGATCTTCTAGCTTAGATCAACACAAAGGTTTTTTGTATACGAATAATAAAATATACGAAAAAGCACTTAAAATTGAAATCACTGATGGCTTGGTATGGTCAAGTAATCCTAAGTTTTCAATGCGTCTTTTTATGTCTTTAATTAAGAATTATCATTCAGGAGATATAAATTTATTTTGGCAAGATATCAGAGAAAATTCTCTATTAAGATTAAAGACCTATCTAAAGGGTATTAATTAGTTTTGTCTTCAAACGTTCAATTTCTTTCTTGCTATTTCCAATAAATATTTGCTTATCTATAATAAAAACAGGGCGTTTTAAAAAAGTATATTCATCCAAAATAAATTGACGGTATTCTTTTTCAATAATCACTTCATTTTTTAACCCCATTTCTTTGTATTTTTTAGCTCGTTTATTAAAGAGAGCCTCATAACTATTAGATAAAGAATACATTTCTTCTAATTGAGATACAGTTATTGGGTTGGTTTTAATTTCTTGTTTTTCAAAACCAACTAAACTTAACTCTTTTAAAATTCTTCGGCAGGTATCACATGTTTGTAAAAAATATACTTTCTTCATTTATAAAAAATTATCTTTGATAAAATTACATCAAAAAAATGAAGGTACAATTCGATATTCTAACAAAAACAAGAGCGATAGTTTTATATTATATAAAAGAATTAAGTCTAGATCAACTACATATCATTCCAGATGGGTTTAACAATAATATTGCATGGAATATTGCTCATTTAGTGGTGACCCAACAATTATTACATTATAAGCTTTCAGGTAATGATTGTTTAGTTTCGGATGAATTAATTGCTGCTTATCAAAAAGGAACTTCACCTACTGTTAAGTTCTCTCAACAAGCTTTTGATGAGGTTTTAGAATTATTTCAGGGCTTGCCAAGTACACTAGAGGAAGATTTTGAAGCAGGAATTTTTAAAGAATATTCAGCGTACAAAACTAGTACTGGTTTTGTTATTGATTCAATGGAAAAGGCTATTATTTTTAATAATTTTCATGAATCTCTTCATTTAGGAGTTATTATGTCACTAAAAAAACTAGTTTAATTATTTGATTTTTTTGACATTCACTATTGTAATTCCTTAATAGTTAGAACAATAGGCAACAGCCAATTAGCCCTTACCTCTTGAATCTCAGGAAAGTATTCTACATGCTCTGGTTGTTTTTTATCTAAATAATTTCCAGTATCCCATATCCCATTACGGTTTGAATCGTAGATGATTCTAATTTTATACTTTTTGGGAATTAGTAGATCAAATGAAATTTTCTTGTTTTTAGAAGAAGTTTCTTGAACAACAGTGTCATCATTAATATCAGTTAATTGTATAATAACAGGTATGTTTTTAGGATTTTGAATAGTTATTGATATCTCTCCGTAATCTTCGGTTCCTCGTGTTCTAAAAAGGGAACTTATGGTATCATTTGTTGTATTAAAAATATCAGTTAGCGCATTTGGATATAAATTAACCTTGTAAGGTTTTTTTTGTTTTTTTTCAAAAAGGAAGCCAACCTTACTCTCTTTTTTTGAGATAAATGTTTTGTAAGAAAAACGAATACTATCTGTGTGATTAAAATCAATTTTTGATGTATCAATTTTAACAATAGGATTATTTGTAACAAAAAACAATGTATCCTTTAAGTTTAATATTCCTCCCGTTATATCGGTTACTTTTAGTGAATCTAACTCTTTCTTCCTCAACTTAACTGTTACGGTATCAATAACAGCATTGTTGCTTATTTTAAAAATCAAAGAGTCTTTGTCAATAAGTGAATGCCATAAGTTTAATGTGTCTTTCCCTTTTTCAGGAAAAATAATGGTTTTAAAGTTATCAGGAACCGTTGATAATGTTTCAATCTTAAGATCATTTGGTTTGCCTTGATAACCAAAAGTTAATTGCCCTTTTCTAAATTCTTTTCCACGTTTAAATTTATACGGTAACTCTTCTTTAAAGATTAAAATTGCATCAATAATACTATCCCTAGGCAATGAAATGGTGTCTCTTAAAAACCCTATTTCATCAGTTTTAGGATTAAAAATATAATCGCTTCTTACCTCATTTAAAGCCACTAAAAGATAGTTTCCTTTTCTAAGATTTGTAAATTGATAATTAGAGGAATCTAAAGAACTTGTTACATAATCTGGCTTTCTATTATAAACAGCAGAATCTGTGTAAGAACTATCTAATCTAAATAGTAAGAGCTTTATATCTTCAACGCTTTCAGATTTAAACGAATTTTTGACATTACCAGATAAGTTTAGCGAATCTATATAGGATCCAGTAGAAAATACATATTTAAAACGCTCAAGAGTGTTTGCTTCATTATTGTCTTGAACACTATTTCCAAAATCAAAAATATACGTTGAATTATCCTTTAAGGTATCTAAAATTTTAATATTGATAAACTTACTTGGACTTCCTTGAGGTGATATTATTGATGGGTTTGCAGGATTTAATGGTGGCGAAACAATAAGTTGTTTTCTGAGATCTTTTAATTTTATATACTCATTGAAGTATATGTTTATTTCCTTTTTATCAAAGTTAGTAGTTTCATAAGGAGGATTTGAAGTCACAAATAAAGGAGCATCTTCATCCTTAGGACCTCCATCAGGTCTTCCTTTCTTTGCACATTGTGAAAAAGATAACACTAGGAAAATTAAAAATAAATGCTGTATTTTTCTCAACTCAAATAATTTACTACAAATAAACAATATATTTTTTGGAATTAAATGTCAGAAAATTGTTAATTTTTACTCAGTTAAAGCGATTGTGACTACGCTTATTTTTAAATTTTCTACTTTCAACAATTCAATACAGCATGTTTCAAGCGTTGCGCCTGTAGTGACCACATCGTCTATTAGAAGTACATGCTTATCTTTAAGAGCAACTGTGTTTTTTATGCTAAAATTATTCATTAGACTTTTAAATCGTTCTACTCTCTTTTTGAAAGTTTGTGTTTTTGCCGCTGTATTTCTAATCAAAACACCTTCAAGATATTCAATATTTAAAATACTACTTAAACTTTTCCCAAACTTAGTCAACTGATTATAACCACGAAGTCTGAACTTATCTTTGTGAAGTGGAACAGGGATAATGAAATCTATATTACTAAACGAATTGGTTTCTAATAGTTGTTGGCCAAACCATTCTCCTAAAAAGACTCCAACCTTTTCATTATTTTTATATTTTAACTGATGAATTAGTTTTTTTACTTTTCCAGTTGGATGATAATATAAAAAAGAAGCTCCTTTTTCAAGAAAAACTCTCCCCTCTAAGGTTTGTATTAATGGGTTAGATGTAATATCACTATTATCTATAAAGGGTAAATCTAATCTACATTCTATACAAACTATCTTTTCTTGGTCTAATAAATATTGATCACAACATACACAAACATCCGGATAGAACAGATTAAAAAGATTTTGTAATCCTTTCATTTTCTTAGCGTTTTTTAGTGAAGATACTAAAAAACAAGAATTCTGTAGAATCAAATACATAAAGTAGCATTGATTTTTCTTGAAAAATTTCTTTATTCCTTTATCTTTGCAAAGATTATGGCACAAAAAGAAGATCAGTTTAAAAAGGTATTATCACACGCAAAAGAATACGGATATATTTTTCAATCTAGTGAAATATATGATGGCTTAAGCGCGGTATACGATTATGCTCAAAATGGAGTAGAATTAAAAAAGAATATTAGAGAGTATTGGTGGAAATCTATGGTACAAATGCATCAAAATATAGTTGGATTAGACGCTTCTATATTAATGCATCCAACCACATGGAAAGCTTCGGGTCATGTAGATGCTTTTAATGATCCTTTAATCGATAATAAAGATTCTAAAAAAAGATATAGAGCAGATGTTTTAATTGAAGATTACTGTGCGAAAATTGAAGGAAAAATAAATAAAGAAGTATCGAAAGCGGCAAAACGTTTTGGAGAAAATTTTAACAAAGAAGAGTTTTTATCAACCAACGGAAGAGTTATTGGATATCAAGAAAAGATAAAAACAATTTTATCAAGAATGGGAGCTTCTCTAGAAAAAGAAGATCTTAAAGACGTAAAAGCTCTTATAGAAGAATTAGAAATATCAGATCCTTTAACAGGTTCAAAAAATTGGACAGATGTAAAACAATTTAACTTAATGTTTGGGACTCAGCTGGGAGCATCTGCAGAGAGTTCAATGAAAGTATATTTACGTCCAGAAACCGCTCAAGGAATTTTTGTTAATTTCTTAAATGTTCAAAAAACAGGAAGAATGAAAATTCCATTTGGAATTGCTCAAACTGGAAAAGCATTTAGAAATGAAATTGTTGCTAGGCAATTTATTTTTAGAATGCGTGAGTTTGAACAAATGGAAATGCAGTTTTTTGTTAAGCCAGGCACACAGAAAGATTGGTATGAGCATTGGAAAGAGACTCGATTAAAATGGCATAAATCATTAGGAATGGGTGATGAGAATTATCGATTTCACGATCATGATAAATTAGCTCATTATGCAGATGCAGCATCTGATATTGAGTTTAACTTCCCATTCGGGTTTAAAGAATTAGAAGGAATTCACTCAAGAACAGATTTTGACCTAAAAGCTCATGAAGAATTTTCAGGAAAAAAATTACAATACTTTGATCATGAAGATAATACAAGCTATACACCATATGTGGTGGAAACCTCTATTGGATTAGATAGAATGTTTTTGGCGGTATTTTCAAATTCATTGGTTGAAGAAGAATTAGAAAACAATACAACTAGGACTGTATTAAAGCTTCCTGCTGTTCTAGCTCCTACCAAAGCCGCTGTATTTCCTTTATTAAAAAAAGATGGATTACCAGAAGTAGCACGTCAAATTATAGAAGATTTAAAATGGGATTTTAATGTTTTCTATGATGAGAAGGATGCCGTTGGTAAACGCTATAGAAGACAAGATGCTGCTGGAACACCTTTTTGTATAACTGTAGATCATGAGACTCTAGAAAATAATACGGTGACTATTCGTCACAGAGATACAATGAAGCAACAGCGTGTTAATATTTCTGAATTAAAAAAGATTATAAATCAAGAAGTTGACGCGAAAAATTGGCTTACAAACATGTAATAAATTTATACTTATAAAAACTAAAAGCCTCATCATTTAGATGAGGCTCTTTTAGTTTAAGACATTAGTAAACTAGTTGTTATTAGCTAAAGCACTGTATACTATTTTTTCTAATTTTGTATTAATATCATTATTAAATGGAGAAGACAACACTTGTCTTAATTGAATAACAATTAAATCATTTAATGGATCTATCCAGAATACAGTACTGAATGCACCACCCCAGCTGTAGGTTCCTTTTGGTCGAAAAGGGTGATTCTTGGCAACATCAAAACCAAAACCAAAAGTCATTGGTCCCCAAGGGTAGGGAACGGAACCAAGTTGGTCTTCATGCATTGATTTTGCTGTTTCTTTTTTCAAGATTTGTGCACCGTCTAACTCACCATTGTTTAACATTGCTTGACAAAATAAAAGGTAATCTCTTGCAGTACCAGTCATTCCGCTTCCACCTGATAAATATGATTTGGCTCCATCAGTAGGATAATCTGCGATATACATTTTACCCATTTGATCAACTTGCATGTTTGTACCATCCTTCATAGGAATATAAACCTTGGTTAAATTCTTTTTTTCAGAACTGTCAAAATAAAAATCCAATCTTTCAATTCCTAAGGGTTTGGTTATGTTTGTGCGAATATAATCGTCAAGTTTTTCGCCAGAGGCCACTTCAACTACACGTCCTAATACATCTGTATTTAAACCATACATCCATTTTTTACCAGGCTCATGCATTAGTGGTAAATCCCCCAATTTATAAGCTACATCTTTAATGTCCATACTAAGATTGGTACTTAAGTCTGGTATATCATTTTTGTCATAGATAGCTCCGTTTACAGAGGGGTTCATAAAACCGTATGGAACTCCGGCAGTATGGGTTAACAATTGACGAATTGTTGGAGTAGATTCTGACGGCTTAGAGGTATATGTGCTATCAGCTGGATTAAAATCAGTCAAAACTTCAGTTTCATTGAAAGATGTAATATACTTTCCAACAGGATCATCTAAATTCAATTTCCCTTGCTCAATTAATTGCATGGCAGCTACAGAAACAATAGGTTTTGTCATGGAAGCCATTCTAAATAAGTGGTCTTTTCTGTAGGGCTCAGTTCTTAATGAATCTGACCAACCAACCTCAGATTCATAAATAATTTTACCGTTCTTAGCTATTAATGTAACAGCACCAGGATATTTTTTTGCATCTACAAAATCCATTACCATTTTGTCTATTTTGACAAGGCTGTCAGAAATCATACCCACTTCTTTGGGTGTTGCAAATTGAAATTTATCAGATGTTTTATTTTGTTGTTGTTCTGAACAAGAACTTAATAAAAAACAAACAGTAAGTGATAAGATGAGCGTAATTCTATTCATTTTAATTCATTTTGATTTATAGTTAATAGGTGTGTAAATTAAAAAATTTACCAAAAGAAAACCAATATACGTTTTTAAGTTTTAAAAACGTTTTCCAATTGATATACCAACTCTACCAGCTACTTTAATTGGGTCATAAGAATCTTCACTGTTATTTAATATGTTCCTACCAATTCCACCAAATATTTCAGCAACAAAACCACTTTTTGTTACCCATTTACCCCCAACAGAAACTCCTAATGAAAATTCAGTTATATTTTTTTCAGTATTGCTATTAATAGATCCTTCATAATCATAATCGTAGAAGAGGTCTTTATAACGATGTAGCATACCAAAACCTTCTATAAAAAAACCTCTTGCATATTTGTTAGAGAAATAAACTCTATAATTGGGCGTAATTGAAAAATTCCTGTAGGAATCAAAATTATCATTTTCATCAAATCCAAACTGAACGTCAACTCCAAAAGAAGCCTCCTTATTAATTAAATATTCATAGGACACATCTATCCATCCTGAGGCTATAAGCGTTAATGCATTTAAAGTAATTTCATTTTTCTTGTCAGTATCTTGAGGTATGGATTCTTCTTGAGCATTTGAAATTGTTGTGTAAAAACATAGTATTATTAAAGCAATTTTTTTCATAAAATTTATTTTTTTATTGTGGCAAATGTAATTAAGTATAGTCAATAAGCAATATTTATTTAGATTTATTAAAAAATAAATATTAAAACCGTACACTTATTTTCATCATAAATTACCAATAATTATACCAAATTAAAATATAGCTTTTAAATTAATTGATCCTGTGTGAATCGTTTTAGAATTTAAACTCTTTCTTCCTTTATAATTAAGGTTTAAGTTTAAGTAGGAATTAAGTTTTTTACTCCATAAAAAAGCCCAAGTATAATTAGTTCCTTCTTGAAGTCCTTCTAACATCTGATATCCAACAGGTGAGTTGGGGTTTCCATCAAAATCATTAAAAAAAGTTGTAAAATTTGCATTAAATTGTGTTCTTGACTTTCCTTGGTAAAAATATTCAATTCCAATTTTCTGCTGTTTTAATTTTTCATAATCTGCGAGGTCGTTTTTTTTATCTTTTATATGATAAAATGCTGAAAATCGGTTTTCATTATCTAAAACATAACTTATTTTTGGTTGAAATGCATAAGTGTTTATTTGATAATTTCTATTATTAAAGTTTTCCGTTTCTAAATTATTTTCAGAAAGTTTTCCTTGTAAATCTAGCAACCAAAATTTACCTAATAAATGTTGAAATTCTAATTGTTGGTAGCTAGTTACCGTAGCTTGGTTTCCAATGATATACTGCTGTTTATTGTTTGCATTAGCATAGGTGTACGTTGTGCTAAAATTTTGTAATCCTCTGTTAAAATACAGGCTGTTTTTAATATTAAAATTTACACTTATTTGTTGTTCCTTATTCACGTTAAATGGGTTTAAGTCAAATGAATTACGAGTTCGCTTTAGCTCATTTTTACTGCTTAAAAAAAATTGATTGTAGAAGTGCGATAGCACTTTTTTCAGCCCTTTTTTTGTACTCCATTGACTTGCGTTTATTGTAATTGATTGATTTATTTTAGCACTTTGAGTTGCTATAAACTGTAGATTTGGAAGCGGAACACGTAAGAAGTTTGCTTGGTCTTGAAATTCAGCAATTTCAAATTCATCAAATTCTTGAATTCCATTATCATTATAATCAATCCATGTATAATACCCTTGACCTGGTTCTACCTCAATATAAACAAAATCTTGTTGTGCTACATTTCCCGAAGAGGTTTCATATCGAGTTCCCAAGGTGACAAAATTTTTAAATAACCGTTGGTTATAAATAACTCTTGAATTTAAAGCTTTCTGATTTTCTGAAAATCTATTTTCAGTTTCCCTGTAATTTGCATATAAGGAAAGATTAGTTTGTTCATTTTGTATAAGCCTAGCATCCAAATAGTATGTTTTTCTATTGTTAATTTGGGTAAATGAGTTATTTCTTATGCTGTCATTGTCTCTGTAGTTATAGCCAATTTTTGTGAAAACTTTAGTGGTGTCACCTATACCTAAATACCCTTCATATTCTTTAAATTGATGATTGCTGAGTAGGGCTTCTCTTGTTGGTGTTTTAACCCCATTATTTGATTCAAGATTTAAAAACCCTCCTAACCATACTTTTTTAAAACTTTGCTCTACCCCAGTTTTAACTCTAAGAAATGAGTTTTCTTGAATGTCAGAATTATTTATCAAATAGCTACTGCTATTATAAATTGAGGTATTACCGAAATTCATCCTAGAGGTAAAAATATGCTTGTTTCCTTTGAAATTATTTGAAAACTGAAGTTGTTGAAAAGCGTAAGTAAAAAAATTATCTTTATTTTTTTTAAAACTCAAATCAATTCCTATTTGTTGTTGATTTCCTGTAGGGTTATTTAAATTCCAATCTCTATTAAATTCTACAGATTGAAAACGTTGAATGGTGTTAAAATTTCTATGAATAAAAAGATAATTTACATCACTTAACAGTTTCCATTTCTTGTCAAGTAATACTTGTTGCCAGGCAAGCTTAGTTGCTATTCCTTTGTTTTGTTCGCTATCTAGTGTTGAAAATAAATTCTGATCACTGTTGCTTAAAGCTACCTCAGTTGATATCGATGTTTTTTCACTAGGTTTATAAGAAGAATTTAGAACAGCTACTTGTAATTTAGTAGGTGCAATTAATTGTGTAATTGGGTTGTAACTCCCTAAATTAGTTCCCACGTATACAAATACATTTCCATTAGCATAGGTTTCACTCAATAAGTAATCTCCTTGGTTAGATCCAACATTACTAAAGGTTACGTTAAATAAGTCATCATTTTGATTGGCAGAATATTCAAAATATTCCTCATTTCCAACTTGTACTTTCTTATAAAGAATTCTGTTGGCATCATAAACATCAGGATAAGCACTTTCTCCAACCATTAAATCTTGATTGTTACCTGCGTTAGCTAAAATTTGTTTTTGTTCGGCTGTTAAATTTACTTGTATGGGTTGATTTTTAACATCATTTTCATTGTAAAAATAACCAGAAATTTCAACCTTTTCACTTTTGTATTCTGCTCTTTCATAGCTAATGAAACGGGTATAATTTCTATTTGAAAATTGAAATTCAACTCGAATACGCATATCATTGGTTATTGGGAATGTGGTATTAAACCGTATTTCTCCAATATTATAATCTATTAGATAGTCTTCATCTGTTCCTTTTCTAATTTCAGAGCCATTTACAAATACTTTTTCACTTCCAGAAATGATTACAAAATTTGGTTCATTATTAGGGCCGAATATTTTATAAGGTCCTTGATTTCCCTCAATTCCAATAAAATTATAGGAACTAAACTGACCTCTAACTATGGCACCAGAGGCAGCAACTTTTGTGTTGGAGTTTAATGAGGCTTCAACTTCAAGCCCAGACACTTGTTTTTCAAAGGCTAAAAAATAACTATTTTTATTATTTAAACTAACATCTCCTGCTTTTACTCGCCAATCTTTACTGTAAAGTTCAATGAAAATTCGATCAAAATCTGTAATGCTCTGAGAATACCCATTGTCTTGTAATGGAATATTGGTGTCAAAGATATTTGCCCGAATTGCTACTTTATCTGATAGCTTGCCTTCTAAGTTGATATCCATAGAAGAATTTGCTACAGTACTTTGATTATTCCCTGAGGTTATTCCTCTATTAATATACCCACTTGTCTTTAAGCCATCAAATAATTTTAAATCAGATGGTTTTTTATTACTTGTAAGGCTAAACAATTGTTCTGTATTACTGTTGTTAGAAATGATAAATTTTTTATCAAATGGGCTGTAGGTTTTTGTAATAAATTCTGGAAACCTGAAGTAATCGATACTGATTTCTTGATATTTTTTTGAATTAATTATCAATAATGCTTCAGTATATAAAATTTGATACTCTGTGGGATAAAGTATTTTTTCACCCACTCGAACTTTAAAATTTTGTGGATTTATTGGAATTGAATCAAAGCTTATGGTATCTTTAACAACCTTTATTTTTTTGGATCTAAAGTCTGATGACGCATTTTGAGAATTGGCATAAAAACCAATCAAGAATAGTAGCAAATACAAGCCTTTTTTTGTCATAGTATTATAAACGTCTAAATCTAAGGATTAGTCTAAAAAAGTGATAGTTGTTTTAAAGGATTCTCATAATCTAACAACCATTTTTTTCGCCAAATACCTCCAGCATACCCTGTTAATGAGCCATCTGAGCCAATTACTCTATGGCATGGAATTACAATACTGATAGGGTTTTTTCCATTGGCAGCGGCTACAGCTCTTACCGCCTTAACGTCTCCAATTTTTTTGCTTTGTACAAGGTAAGATGTTGTTTTTCCATATTCTATATCACAAAGTTCTTGCCACACTAATTTTTGAAATTTAGTACCTTGAGGGTTTAAGAGTAAGTTAAAATTTGTTCGTTCTCCTTTAAAGTATTCTTTTAATTGTAGCACACATTCTCTTAAACATTCGGGAATATCTACTACCATACCAATTGATTTTGGATTTACCTCATTTAAATTATTAGTCATAAAAGTAATGGCTTGAATGCCATTATTGTCTCCAATAATTTTGGCAATTCCAATTGGAGTTTTATAATATGTACTGTTAGATTCCAAATACTTCTTTAGAGTTTTCTGTAGTGATATTTGCATTTTCATTGAAGCTGAGCTTGTAAATAGTAGCCAATTTTTCAATTACATAAGTAATATAGCTACTCTCATTCCTCTTGCCTCTGTGTGGAGATGGTGATAGGTATGGAGCATCGGTTTCTAACACAATATGTTGTAATGGAATCTGACTCAGAAAGGAATCTATTTTTCCATTCTTAAAAGTAGCTACACCACCAATTCCTAATTTCATGTTGTAGGATATAGCTTTTTTAGCTTGTTCTAGCGTTCCAGTAAAACAATGAAAAATACCATATAAATTAGGCCCTTTTTCAAGTTCTAATATCTCAAAAATTTCGTCAAAAGCATCTCTACAATGAATTACAATTGGAAGGTTTTGTTGTTTTGCCCATTGAATTTGTAACTGAAATGCTTCTTGTTGTTCTTTTAAAAATGTTTTGTCCCAATATAAATCAATACCTATTTCACCTATAGCAACAAATGATTTTTTAGCTATCCAATCTTTAACATGTTGTAATTCACTTTTAAAGTTTTCTTTTACCGAGGTGGGATGCAATCCCATCATCAAAAACACATTACTTGGGTAATTTTCTTCTAAAGAAAACATTCTTTCAGAATAGCTGCTATCTATGGCTGGGATAAAAAATCGATGAACTCCAGCATCTTTAGCTCTTTGGATCATTAACTCTCTATCTTCATCAAATTGTTCGGAGTATAGATGTGTATGAGTATCTGTTATCATTTTATTATAATTGGTGATTGTTGACAAAACAAAAAAGTGTTGTCAGAAAAATCAATTTATTTAAATGTATTTTTGATTATCAAAAATACATTTAAATGAGTGGTCTAAAAAAACTATTGTACAAAAAGAAATATATAAAAATACCTCTAAAGAAAATGGTTACAAACCACATGGAACTTGATGCGAAAATTAATGGAGTAGCGGGTAAGTTTATCCTAGACACAGGGGCTTCAAATTCTTGTGTTGGAATTGATAAAATTGAGTTTTTTAACTTAGATGCTAAAGAAAGTGATACTAAAGCTGCAGGTGCAGGAGCAACAGATATGGAAACTCAACAATCTGAAAGCAATAATTTAGAGATTGGAAAATGGAAGAATAAAAACTTTAGTTTAGTATTGTTTGATTTAATTCATGTAAATAAAGCCTTAACTCTTCATGAAGCTGAGGAAGTCCATGGAATTATAGGAGCTGATATTTTACAAAAAGGAAAGGCCGTTATCGATTACAATAAGAATGTATTATATCTGAAAAAAATAAAAAAACAGGATTAGAATTGTATCTTTGATCTGCTAAAATAATATACCTATGAGCTTGCAAAAACAAATAATGGAAGAATTAAAAATGGCCATGAAATCAAAAGATGTTGTAGCCCTTCAAGCATTAAGAGCTGTTAAATCTGCTTTTTTATTAGCAAAAACAGAGACAGGAGCAGGAGGTGATTTAACAGAAGACCAAGAAATGAAGATTATCCAAAAGCAAGTGAAACAGCGAAAGGATAGTGCCTCAATTTTTATTGAACAAGGCAGACAAGATCTTGCAGATCCAGAATTGGCTGAAATTGCAGTTCTTGAGAAGTTTTTACCTGAGGCATTGTCTGAAGATGCTATAGAAAAAGTAGTATTAGAAACTATTGCTAAAACTGGAGCAGAGGGTATGAAAGACATGGGGAAAGTAATGGGGATGGTATCAAAACAATTGGCAGGCCAGGCAGATGGTAAAACAATTTCCGGAATTGTCAGAAAAAATTTAGTATAAGATTTAAGGCCTCGTGGCGCAACTGAATAGCGCACTGGATTTCGGCTCCAGCGGTTGTAGGTTTGAATCCTACCGGGGTCACGAATAAACAACACAGTCAAAAAAACACCAAGCTTGCTTGAGTGTTTTTTTGACTTTGCTATTTTCAAAGCGGAGCTTTGTAGGATCAGCGCAGCTACTCCTGGGATTGAATAAGGTTTTTTAGTGAATATTAAGCTTGCTTGAGTGTTTTTTGGGCTGTATTATTTTCAAAGCGGAGCTTTGTAGGATCAGCGCAGCTACTCCTACCGGGGTCAATTGATAATCAGAGTGTTATAGTAAAATATAGGTCTTTTTTTTAAGAGTCGAATAGTTGCATATACTAGGCTCTTTTTTAAACCTCTACTTCAACTCTAAAGTTATAATTTCATTTATAAAGTTAGCTTACACCCACTTATATGGAGTGCGAAATTTCCCTATTTACAGCGATTGACTGACATTTGTTATAGTTTTTATTTTGGGAGCAATTATTAATTAAAAAAATTATTATGTGGAAACCATCGAAAATTTTTTTATTTCTATTAATGATTTTATCAATGACATTTGCAACTTTAAGTTTGTGCATTGTTGATATAGACATATCCGAAAATTGGAAAGTTTTACTCGATAAAACAAGTATTTTTATTTCTTTTACTATATCTGCAATTTTATTTATGTTATATTATGTAAAAAAGGTAAAGGAAGACAAGAATAAATGAAAGGTATCAGAATTACATTTTTAGAAGTTGTAAAAATTTTAAGTTTTGTTGGGGTTCTCATTGTACTAATTATTAAAAAATTTGAAATAAATATATTTAATTCAATATTGTTTTTTTATCTGTTAACGTTAGTCTATGATTTTTATAAATTTTTAAAGAAACTCAAAAAATAAGAAGTAGTTTTTTTTCTTTGTAGTTTTAAAGCGCTAACAAATGATTAGAAAAACCTATTAATAGGTTAGACGAATTCCTAATTGAGTTTATAAATCTTTTTATTATTATATTTGGATTATGAATGATAAAAAGTCTTGGTCTTTATTTATAATATCTCTTTTTTCTTTAGGTTATGGAGTAGTTGCTTATGGGTCTTCTGAAATTTTTTTGAGACCAGTAGAACAAGCATTCATATGTGTTTGTATAGGAATCTTCATCATCATAAACGTATTTCTATTAAAAAACAACTTTTTTAAAGGAAATGATCAAAAATAATATCTAGTCTATTTTTAATATCTGAATTTTAAACAATATGTTTATGAGTAGCTACAACAAACTTTATAGATATATCTCTATTTGTGCTATAGCACTATTATTAATAGTAAGAACTATTCGTAAAGTTTTTGATATAGACCTTATGCCAAAATATGTGAAGCTATTCTTGTTAATTATAGCTTTAATGTTTGGAGCTATTTACTGGTATAAAAAAGATGAAAATGTTGCTGAATAGCTTGGATTTAGGTTAGCCATAAAATAATCTTTTTTATTAGCTAACCTATTCACAACCCTAAGTTCTATTATTTTTTAATAATATTTTTTCTTCAATTACCTTGACACTAGATCAGAGTTCTATATCAAAATATCAAGCTTTTTTTTTGTCTTAAACAAAAAATAAACTATTTTTGTTGAAATTATATCCCCTAAATAAAGAAAAATGAAAAAAGTATTGGTATTATTCTTCATAGCCTTTTACTACAATATAGCAGCCCAAACAAATCTTAAGGTAAAAAATAGTAGCTCTCTAACAGTGTTAGAAGATTCAAATATTGACGTTTCTGGAGATTTTGAAAGTGAATCCAGTGCTAATGTTGTTCTCAAGAGTGGAGCTTCAATAATTGTAAACGGGTCTAAAACAGGAAACATTACCTACAGGAGAAATTTACCTACAGATGAATATTTTCTAGTTTCACCACCCGTATTTGGTCAAAGTTATAATGATACTTATGTTAATGATTATAATATAGATGAAGCTACCAACATAAATGCTATTGCAACTTATATAAGTTCAACCAATAACTGGGATTGGATGTCAGATGGAGAAAACCTAACATTTACCTCAGGTGTTGGATATAACGTGAAGTTAGAAAATAATGAAAATGGTGGAGAACTAAGTTTTACAGGAGAAATCGCTGGAGATTTAGAAACTCAAAATGGTGGTGTTAATTTTACATTGATTTATGATCCGAATTCTGAACCTGATGGTGATGATCAATACCTTGGTTATAACTGGAACTTAGTTGGAAATCCTTACCCAGCCTATATTAAGAATTCTGAATTTTTAACTTCTAATTCTTCTAATATTCTCGCTACCATTTGGACATGGAATTCAGCAGCTGGTGCTTATGAGGACAGAGTGAGTAATATATCCGATTCTGGTAATGGAAACTTTCCGATTGCTCCCGGGCAGGGTTTCTTTGTGAGATCAAGTGCATCAGGGAATATCAATTTTCCAGAAGCAGATCAATATCATCAAATCGAAATTGGAGGTTCAGACACTTTTGAAAGAACTACTCCTTTAACAAGCATCAAACTAATTATAAATAACGGTTCTTCATACAATAGACACTGTGATGTTTATTATTTAGATAATGTAACCTTAGGTTTTGATTATGGCTATGAAGGTCAAATATTTGGTGGTGGTGGCAATCCTAATTCTCTTGCCATCTATACTCAGCTTTTAGAAGATAATGAAGGAGTTAATTACCAAACACAATCATTGCCAAACACTAATTATGAGGGTATGGTTGTTCCTGTTGGAGTAGATGCGCTTGCTAATGATGAAATTACCATTTCTGCAGAGCTAAATAATCTTCCTGCAAACATTAAAGTATTTATTGAGGATAAGTTAGAAAACACCTTTACTAGATTAGACGAAACCTCTAACTTTTCAACTACTCTTTCAACCAATTCAAATAGTACTGGCCGTTTCTATTTACATACAACATCAGCTAGTCTTAGTACGGGTAATGTATTAGATAACAACCCAGTAAGTATATTTACGACTACAAGAGATAATTTACGTATCGTAGGAGTTCAAAGCGGTACTGCAAACGTTCAAATGTTTAATATTCTTGGAAAGCAAGTATTCAATACTTCTTTTGAGGGAAGTGGTTCTAATAATATTAATTTACCCGTTCTTAGTAGTGGAGTATATATTGTTCAAGTTAAAAATGAATCAGGAACGGTTAACAAAAAAGTAGTAATTGAGTAATAAGTAGTATTTAATTTAAATAATTGTTTTAAAAAAACCTCCATTATGGAGGTTTTTTTTATTTGAAATAGTGAATAGATTAATTTATAATTCTAGTTCATATTTGCTGGAGAACTAAGTTCAGGCATTAGTACTTGATGTCTAATCATTCTTCCGTTAGGCATAAGACTTTCGTCAACTTTTTTAGAATCTTGCTTATACGCATCTTTTCCATAAAGTTCGTCATATTTAGCAATCATATCCATTAAGGGTTTGCCATAATCATTATTTTGCCCAGTAAAGTTTTTGTGATGAAATCTAACTTGAACCATATTTCCGTCACAACCAGAATTACAATATAAAACATTCATATTTTGTTCAAAATTAGCTGCTACCATTGCTTTTTTAACTCGCTCTCTGAATCTCCAAAAATCTTGTTCTCCAGAGTCTTTATAGTTGTAGTAAATAATTCTACGATGGTTTACCCTTTCTGTATTTTCATTATAGTAAGACATGTCTTTATTCATAGACCACATGTAGTTTCCGGTAGATTTGTGTAATGATCCTACTTTTTTCCACCACCATTTATTTCCCTCTGTATCAACATTATCTAATTCTTGAATAGAATCTGATACTTGCATTCGTATAAAATTTTGTGCATTTTTTCCTGTTAGGATTTGAAAAGTTAAGTATCTAGCTTGCCCTTTTTTACTGTTGTAAAGCTTTGTTTTCTCAGCAACTCCTTCCATGAATTCCTCCATGTTGTCTTGGTCTACTGTTAATAGTCTAGATTGAATAATTTGGGCATTAACTACTGTTGCTATCATAATAAATGACAGCATAAAAATAATTTTCTTCATTGAATAGGTTTTTAAAAATTGTTAATAATATCAAATATAACAATTATTAATTGCATTTTAAAACTTATTTTAATTCAATTTTTTTGAATAGTTTTATAATTCAGATTTATGAAAATTATGTTTTTTAGATGTTTTCCATTTTAGACAAATAAGAGTTTAAAATTCGTTGAATATCTCTATTGTCTTTTTGAGGTTTTACATGAATCAAATAATCTTCCGTATTACTTAATTCTAGATTCTTATCGATGTAGCCAAAACCTTGATAAATTCCATTAAGAATTAAAACAAATCCAATCTCTTTATCGCTTCTACCATTTTCTTTAATGACTAAGTTTTCTGTTTGTAGGCCTAACGATTGTATCGCTTTATTGACTCGTTTATTATAGCTTTCTATTGCTTCTTTTTCTGAGCAAACTCCTCTACATTGTTGTAATTGATAATGAAAACACGCATTCACATTGGTTTGTAAATGACAATATTTTGGGCAGAGCTCAAATCTTTCACATATTTTTTCTAATGCACTTCTACAAGCTGCCATGGAATAGAATTTCATGATTGGATTTGGGGTTAATTTTAATCTGTTAAAGGCTAAATGTAGTATCCCTTTTTGATCTTCATAAGAAAAAAGTCCAACGGCTTCACCAGCTTTTCGTTGTGCTCTATTAAATTTTGGATATAAGTGTTTTATTTCCGATGATTCATGTAAAAGAGCAATAAGTTCACTACCGGTTTCTGTATATGAAATATCAGCTGTTTCAAGACACATCGTTCTTTCTTTTTTCTTCTTGTCATAAAAATGACTGATAACCCTTTGTTTTATATTATTGGCTTTTCCAACATAAATAACTTCCTTTTGTTCATTTTTAAAGTAATAAACACCGTGTCTTTCAGGTAAGGTGTCTACTACTTGTTTGTCTAATAAAGGTGGGAGCGTAGCTTCCCTAGATTTTGCATTTAGAAAACTATTGATCGTAAATTTGTGATCTCTTTTAATTAGTCTTCTAAATAGTTCTACAGTTGCCTCTGCATCTCCTTTTGCTCTGTGCCTAGCTGCAATCTCTATACCTTCAGCAGAACAGATATTTCCTAAACTATAGGAAGCTAATCCAGGAATTATTTTACGTGAAAGTCTTACCGTACATAATTTCTTTCGCTTAAAATCGAATCCTAAACTCTTAAACTCATCTCTAATTATATTATAGTCGAAGTTTACATTATGGGCTACAAAAACAGTGTCTTTAGTGATTTCTGCTACTTTTTTTGCAATTTCATAAAATTTAGGAGCAGTTCTTACCATGGCCTCCGTAATGCCTGTAAGGTTAGTTATAAAATATGGAATTTTTTGTTCTGGGTTTACTAAGGAAGTAAACTCATCAATTATTTTTTCACCATCAAAAATGAAGATTGATATTTCTGTAATTTTCTGACCTTTATACCCATTTCCAGTGGTTTCTATATCAACAACTGAGTACAACCTTATGCAATTTGATTTTTAAGATTAGCTATGGTTTCAGTTGGGTTCTCACTTTTAAAAACATAACTGCCTGCTACCAAAACATCAGCACCAGCCTCTACAAGTTCATTGGCGTTTTTGTTGGTAACTCCTCCGTCTATTTCTATCTGGCAATTAGAATCAGAAAATTGAATTAAATGTTTTAATTGAGACACTTTTTTATAGGTGTTTTCTATAAACGATTGTCCTCCAAAACCAGGATTTACACTCATAATACAAACTAAATCTAGATCTGCAATAATATCTTCTAGAACTGCAACAGGTGTGTGCGGGTTTAAAGCCACACCAGCCTTCATTCCGGTAGCTTTAATAGCTTGAACAGTTCTATGCAAGTGGGTGCAAGCTTCGTAATGAACTGTTAATATTGTAGCTCCCAAATCTGAAAAAGTTTGAATGTATTGGTCAGGGTTTACAATCATTAAATGCACGTCAATTGTTTTTGTAGCATGCTTAGTTATCGCTTTTAATACGGGCATCCCAAAAGAAATGTTAGGAACAAATACACCATCCATAATATCGATATGAAACCAATCTGCTTCACTTGCATTCACCATCTCAATATCTCTTTGAAGGTTTGCGAAGTCTGCTGCTAATATTGAAGGTGCTATTAGTTTACTCATTATATAATGATATTTATATTTATATAAGGTAAAAATAGTCATATTAAAAAGAAAACTCCCGAAGAAATTTCAGGAGTTTTTAATGTTTTATTGACAATGTTTTTACCCTAGGTAAGTCATTAGAATTTTACTTCTTGAGGTGTGTTTTAATCTTCGAATGGCTTTTTCTTTAATTTGACGAACACGTTCTCGGGTTAAATCAAATGTTTCACCAATTTCTTCGAGAGTCATTGGTTGGTGTTCTCCCAATCCAAAATATAATTTTACCACGTCTGCCTCTCGAGGTGTTAGAGTTTCTAATGCTCTGTTGATTTCTATACGTAAAGATTCATGTAATAATTTTTTATCTGGATTTGGTGATTCTCCAGAATTTAAAACATCATATAAATTAGAGTCTTCACCTTCTATTAAGGGTGCATCCATAGATACATGACGACCAGAATTCTTCATGGATTCTTTAACGTCATTAACAGTCATATCTAGCTTCTTAGCAATTTCTTCAGCACTAGGAGGACGTTCATTTTCTTGTTCTAAGAAAGCAAACATTTTATTAATCTTATTAATAGATCCAATTTTGTTTAAGGGTAAACGAACGATACGAGATTGTTCTGCTAAGGCTTGTAATATAGACTGACGAATCCACCATACAGCATAAGAGATAAATTTAAAACCTCTAGTTTCATCAAAACGTTTTGCCGCTTTGATAAGTCCTAAATTACCTTCATTAATTAAATCAGGTAAAGTTAATCCTTGATTTTGATATTGTTTAGCAACAGAAACTACAAATCGTAAATTTGCTTTTGTTAATTTCTCTAGTGCAGTTTGATCACCAGCTTTAATACGTTGTGCTAATTCAACCTCTTCATCAGCAGTTATTAAATCTACTTTTCCTATTTCTTGTAAATACTTATCAAGTGAAGCAGTTTCTCTGTTAGTTACTTGCTTTGTAATCTTAAGTTGTCTCATCGCTTTTCTAGAATTATATAATATTCTTTAGTGGTATACTTATTATACGTAGTGGGGAGTAAAAATGTTACAAATTTTTTATAAAAAATTAAAATAATCCGTTAATCTGAGAATCAATTCTATCTATGATGTACCCTAAATCCTCTTGTTTCTCAACAAAATCTAGATTATCTACATCAATAATTAATAGTTTCCCTTTTTGATAAGTGGTAATCCAAGCTTCATAGCGTTCATTTAATCTACTTAAATAATCAATACTGATTGAGTTTTCATATTCTCTTCCTCTTTTATGAATTTGGCCAACTAATGTAGAAATATCTGCTCTTAAATAGATGAGCAAGTCTGGTGGAGTAACCAATTTTTCCATCAATTCAAAAAGTGAGCTATAGTTGTTGTAATCTCTATTTGTCATAAGACCCATTGCGTGAAGGTTGGGAGCAAAAATATGAGCATCTTCATAGATGGTTCTGTCTTGAATAATATTTTTACCGCTTTTTCTTAATTCTAAAATTTGACCAAAGCGGCTATTTAAAAAATAGACTTGTAAGTTGAATGACCAACGTTCCATCTCTCCGTAAAAATCGTCTAGATAAGGGTTTTCGTCAACCGATTCATAATGTGGTTTCCAACTGTAGTGTTTTGCTAATAATTTAGTTAAGGTGGTTTTTCCGGCACCTATATTTCCGGCAATTGCTATGTGCATAGGGTTAGTTTCAAAAAATTAAGAAAGGGGAGTTAAAGATACTTAAATTTTAGAAACCTAACCTAACTAAATTGTAAGTTTATAACCAATACCTCTCACATTAATAATTTTAATTTTTGAGTCTTTTGAAAGCTTTTTTCTCAATTTAGTAATAAAAACATCCATACTTCTTGCATTAAAAAAATCATCATTTCCCCATAATTTCTTTAAAATAAAAGACCGATCCAATACATCATTTCGTTTTTCTGATAAGTGAAATAATAATTCTGATTCTTTATTAGTTAGCAAAACCTCTTCATTTGAGAAATGAAGTACTTGTTTGGTGTAATTAA
>Ga0228666_1000309_pt1 | contig 29746 bp, 28 predicted proteins | sample 80DmetaG_FD_182702 | JGI IMG/M metagenome (GOLD analysis project Ga0228666, IMG submission 182702) | Seawater microbial communities from Monterey Bay, California, United States - 80D | ecosystem: Environmental > Aquatic > Marine > Coastal | place: USA: California | collected 2016-10-11 | reverse complement strand
TCTTCATCTTCTTTTTTTGGAACAGTAAAAGAATATACCATAGGTCTGCCATCAAAAATTATTGGATGGTTCAAATCAGAACCAAAAGAAGCCTCTTTACAATCTGTGGAAGGTATGAATACTATCTCTGAAGAAGAGTTTGAGTATTTTAAAGGGATTGATGAAATGTTAACTCTTAATATCAATGACAAAGATGGGTATTTAGAAATTTTAGCCACTAGTAAACTTCCTCAACTAGCTGCTCAGTTGGTTAAAAACGGAGAAAATATTTTACAGAATCAAATCATCGCTATTAAAACCAAGTCTAGTTTAGAGTTACTAGCTTATCTAGAAGAACAATATACCATAAAAAATAAACTGTTAATTGAAGCACAAGATAACTTAGCTAATTTTAAAGATAGAAATTTAAACATCTCTAGAAGTAGTTTTTCGAATTCGCAAACTCGTTTAGAGGCAGAACTTCAAATAGCCACTTCCGTATTTCAAAATGTAGTGACTCAGCTAGAGCAAGTAAAATTACAAGTGGCAAAAGACACCCCAGTGTTTTCTTTTTTAAAGCCAGTGGTTGTTCCAACAGAAAAATCTGCTCCAAAACGAAGTCTCATTGTAATTATTTGGTTGTTTTTGGGAGTTGTTATAAGTATTGCTTATTTATTAGCTAAAGAACCATTTTTGGATATGATCAAACAAATTAAGAATAATCCATCATAAATGACAAACCTAGATTCTAAGAAATGGTTTGTAATCTATACCAAACCTAGAACTGAACTCAAAGTCTCTCAAAGACTGTCGGTTTTAGGTATAGAGAATTACACGCCCACTAGAATTGAGGTTAGAAAATGGTCTGATAGAAAGAAAAAAATAGCGGTGCCATTGTTATCTTCAATGGTGTTGGTGAGATTAAATGAAAAGGAGGTAAACAAGGTATTTGAGGTTGCCGGAGTAGTTAGGTATTTATTTGAGAACCAAAAACGAGCTGAGGTTTCCAATGAGGAGGTATTGGCAATGAAATATTATTTAGAGAACACCTATTACTCAAAACAAAAAGAGTTAGCAGTAGGTGAAACTGTTAAAGTTCCTTTGTTAGAAGAGGAAGCAACCGTAATCTCAGTTAAAGGAAAAAATTGCTTGGCTCAGTTAAGAAAACTAGGAGCTGTTGTATCATTTCAACTGAATTAATCAGTTGATTTTTTTTGGTTATGAATTTCCATTACTGTGAGTAGTGATGGCGAAGCCGTAACTTAAGGTAATGTTTTCGGTTTAAAATAGCTGTTAAAAAAGAACTAATTTGACTACCGGTGGTAGTCGAAAAAAAAGTAAATTATGAAAGTAGGAATCACCTTTTCAACCTTTGATCTTTTTCATGCTGGGCATGTAAAGATGTTAGAAGAAGCAAAACGTCAGTGTGATTATTTAATCGTTGGTTTGCAGTTAGACCCTTCGATTGATCGCCCTGAGAAAAACGGGCCTTCACAGTCGATTATTGAACGCTATATTCAGCTCAAAGGATCTAAGCATGTAGATGAAATTGTCCCTTACGTATTGGAGCAAGATTTAGAAGATATTTTACGTTCTTTTAAATTGGATATTCGAATCATTGGAGATGAATACAAAGAAAAAAACTTTACAGGTCGAACGTATTGTGAAGAAAAGGGAATCGAACTCTATTACAACGCTAGAGATCACAGGTTCTCTTCGAGTGGACTTAGAGAACAAGTGAAATTAGCAGAAGATAAATAAAGAATGAATATTGAATTAAGTAATAAAAGAGTTTTAGTTACTGGAGGAGCAGGTTTTATAGGATCAAATTTGTGTGAGGCTTTACTTGATAAAGGAAATAAAGTTATTTGTCTAGATAATTTCGCTACAGGTAAAAGAGAAAATATAGAAGAACTTTCTAAGGATGCAAATTTTACTCTAACTGAGGGAGACATCAGAAAGCTAGAAGATTGTCTAAAAGCAACTAAAGATGTTGATTACGTTTTACATCAAGCAGCTTTGGGTTCTGTACCAAGATCAATTAAAGATCCTATTACTTCCAATGATGTAAATGTGAGTGGATTTTTAAATATGTTGGTAGCAGCAAGAGATAACGGAGTGAAAAGATTTGTTTTTGCAGCGAGTTCATCAACGTATGGAGATTCAGAATCAATGCCAAAAGTTGAGGATATAATCGGTAAACCCTTATCACCCTATGCCATTACTAAATATGTAAACGAGTTGTATGCTGATATTTTTTCAAAGACTTATGGTCTTGAAACGATCGGGCTGAGATACTTTAATGTTTTTGGTAGAAATCAAGATCCAAATGGAGCCTATGCTGCTGTGATTCCAAAATTTGTAAGCCAATTGATGAGTGGAGAATCTCCAGTGATTAATGGCGACGGAAATTACTCAAGAGACTTTACTTACATAGATAATGTGATACAAGCAAATTTATTAAGCTTAGTCACAACCAATGAAAATGCAATCAATACAGTCTATAATGTTGCTTATGGAGATCGAAATACTTTGAATGATTTAATGAGTTACTTGAAAGAGTATATATCTGAGTTTGATTCTAATATCTCAAAAGTTGAGGTCATATACGGTCCTAATAGAGCAGGAGACATTCCTCATTCACATGCAAGTATAAATAAGGCTAAAGCATTATTAAATTATAACCCACAGTTTTCTTTACAAAAAGGATTAAAAGAAGCTGTAAGTTGGTACTGGAAAAATTTGTAAAATGAAAAAAAATAAAATTGCTATAATCGGATTAGGATATGTAGGATTGCCTTTAGCAAGGTTGTTTGCAACAAAATATTCAGTGGTTGGTTTTGATATTAATAATGAGCGAATTGCAGAATTAATGTCAGGTACTGATGCTACATTAGAAGTCTCAAAAGAGTTATTACAATCTGTTCTTGTTAAAAAAACATCAGAAAAAAAGGGTTTGTTTTGTACAACGATTTTAAAAGATTTAAGGGATTGTAATTATTTTATAATTACTGTTCCAACGCCTGTAGATAAGAATAATAGACCTGTTTTAACTCCTCTTATTAAAGCAAGTGAAACTGTTGGAGCTGTTCTTAATAAAGGCGATATAGTGATATATGAATCGACTGTATATCCTGGTGCTACAGAAGAAGAGTGTATCCCAATTTTAGAAAAAGTTTCTGGATTAATATTCAATAAAGATTTTTATGCAGGTTATTCTCCAGAGAGAATAAACCCAGGAGATAAAGAACATACTGTTGATAAAATATTAAAGGTTACCTCAGGGTCTACTCCCGAAATTGGTCAAAAAGTTAATGATCTATATAAATCCGTAATTACAGCAGGTACCCATTTAGCTCCTACAATAAAAGTTGCTGAAGCATCCAAAGTAATAGAAAACTCTCAAAGAGACATCAATATTGCTTTTGTAAATGAATTGGCTAAAATTTTTAATTTAATGGACATCAATACTTATGATGTTTTAGAGGCGGCTGGAACTAAATGGAATTTTTTACCTTTTAAACCAGGTTTAGTTGGCGGTCATTGTATTGGGGTAGACCCCTTTTATTTAGCACAAAAAGCACAAGAATACGGATATAATCCGGAAATTATTTTGGCAGGCAGAAGAATGAATGATAGTATGGGAGACTATGTGGCATCTGAGTTAATTAAAACCATGATTCAAAATGATATCAAGATTAAAGGTGCCGAAATATTAATATTAGGAATTACTTTTAAAGAGGATTGTCCGGATGTTAGAAATACAAAAGTGGTGGATGTAATTGCTTCTTTAAAAGAATACAATACCAATATTACAATTTACGACCCTTGGGCTAATACGGATGAAGTTAATCACGAATATGGGTTAGATTCTGTAAAAGGAATTCCAAATAGTCGTTTTGATGCTATTGTTTTAACAGTGGCGCATAATGAATTCAAAGATTTGAATTTAGAGGCATTAAAAAATGATAAAGCAATTGTTTACGATGTAAAGAATTTTTTACCTAATCAATTAAAAACAAATGGATTATAAAAATAAAACAATATTAAAATTTCTTGGACATGCAAGTATTTACATTAAAACAGATCAAGTTTCTATTGTAACAGATCCATGGTTTTCAAAAAAAGGAGCATTTTTAGGGTCATGGTTTCAATTTCCCGATAATACAGAAATTGACTTCTCATGGAAGAAAAATTTAGATTATGTATGTTTAAGTCATGAACATGAAGATCATTATGACATAGAGTTTTTAAAATCTTTAAATAATAGTGTAAAAATTATTATACCAAATTATGGAGACGATGTGTTTTATGATGAAATTTCTGAACTATTGGATAATGAAATTATAAAGTTAGATTCAAGACAGAAACTTGAACTAGGTGATGTTACATATTGCCCAATAATTCAATCAGTACCAGGTTGGGATGATGCTGCTCTTATATTTGAGACTCCTAGTGGTGTTATTGCTAACATCAATGATATGAAATTAACTGAACCTGATTTAAATTTTATTAAAACAAATTTCAAAATAAAATATCTGTTTAAACAATTTTCGGGAGCTAGTTGGTACCCAATGGTGTACCCTTATACTGTTGAAGAAAAAAATAATATTTCAAAAAAAAGTATTATAAATAAGTTTAATACTTTTATAAACGTTTGCAAAGAGTTAGATTCAGATTATAATTTTCCAACGGCAGGCCCACCCTGTTTTCTAGAGGATAATTTAATTTTTCTAAATACGGTTTCTTATACAAGATTTCCTGATCAAAGTGATTTTTATAAATATTCTATCGGTCAAGAGTATACAAATATAGATATTTTACTTCCTGGTGATTCTTTTAATTTAATTGATTTAGAAGCACAAACCAACTCAAATTTAAAAAATGAATGTTTTACTGATAAAAGTCAATATTTAAAATCTTATAAAAATAAGAGAATTAATGAACTGAAATTCCATGAAAATCATCTAAGTAATCCTACTTATTCGCTTTTAAATAAATGTGAAATCCATTTTAACCCTTTAATTAAGGGGTCCCGATTTTTTAGAAATAAAATCGATACAAAGATTTTATTAACTTTAATAGGAGATAATTCAAGTGAGAAAATAATTATTGATTTCACAAATAATAAAAATTGTGTATATCATTACACAAATGAATTATATACTTATAATTTCTCTTTTGAATCAAAGTATGCAGAATTAATATTTGATGGTAAATTACAGTGGGAAGAATTATTTCTAAGTATTAAATTTAAAGCATCAAGAAATCCAGATAAGCATAATGAATTTTTAATGATCTTCCTCAAATATGCAAATCTTAAAAGCTTTAAAAACTACCAGAGGTTTTTTAATTCAAAAATGAAAAACGATACATTTGAATTAAAAAAAGATGGTCAAATTTATGAAGTTCAGAGATATTGTCCGCATGCTTTTGGTGATTTGTCGAAAGGCACCGTAGATGGTGATAATATATATTGTCCTCTTCATAACTGGTGCTTTTCGCTAACTGATGGTAAGGGAATTGATAATTTATTGAAAATTAATATTAAAAAGAAAGAATAACTTGGAATAAATGAATAAACTAAGTAGGATTTATATTGCTGGTCATAACGGGATGGTTGGCTCTGCCGTCTGGAGAGTTTTAGAATTGAAAGGTTATAAAAATTTAATTGGAAAAACCAGTAAAGAACTTGATTTAACAAATCAACAAGCCGTTTTAGATTTTTACAATCAAGAACAGCCAGAAGTAGTCATCGATGCTGCTGCAAAAGTTGGGGGCATACTTGCCAATAATGATTTTCCTTATCAATTTTTAATGGAGAACATGCAAATTCAAAACAATCTAATTGATGGAGCTTTTAAGTCAGGAGTAGATAAGTTTATTTTCTTAGGAAGTTCATGTATTTATCCAAAAATGTCTCCACAACCGTTAAAAGAAGAATATTTATTAACAGATTCTTTGGAGCCAACTAATGAGTGGTATGCCATTGCTAAAATCACCGGAGTAAAAGCTTGTCAATCTATCCGTAAACAATACCAAAAAGATTATGTGAGTTTAATGCCTACTAACCTGTATGGTTCTTTTGATAATTTTGACTTACAATCATCACATGTATTACCTGCGATGCTTCGTAAATTTCATGAGGCTAAAACAAATAAGCATTCAGATGTAATTCTTTGGGGAAGTGGGACTCCGATGCGAGAGTTTTTGTTTGTAGATGACATGGCAGAGGCTGTAGTGTATGCGTTAGAAAATAATTTACCAGAATATTTGTACAATATAGGTACTGGAAAAGATATTACGATTAAAGAACTTGCAGAAACCATTCAAAGTATAACAGGGCACCATGGAAATATTATTTGGGATGCCAGTAAACCAGATGGTACGCCAAGAAAACTAATGGATGTTTCTAAAATGAAAGAACTAGGGTGGAGGTATTCAACAGATTTAGAGGTAGGAATTAAAAAAACTTATCAATGGTTTTTAGAGAATATAGATACAATTAAAAAAATAAAATTATAAATAATGAAAGTAGCTTTAATTACTGGAATTACAGGACAGGATGGATCATATCTAGCTGAATTATTATTAGAAAAAGGGTATGAAGTGCATGGAGTTAAAAGAAGAGCTTCTTCTTTGAATACCGATAGGATTAATCATTTATATCAAGATCCACACCACCCGAATCAACGGTTAAAATTGCATTATGGAGACCTATCAGACGCCATGAATCTAACCAAAATTATTGCAGAATGTCAGCCCGACGAGATTTATAATTTAGGAGCTATGTCACATGTAAAAGTATCTTTTGATATTCCTGAGTACGTTGGAAATATAGACGGTTTGGGAACTTTACGTATTTTAGAAGCAGTTCGTTTGCTAGGTCTTGAAAAGAAAACAAGAATTTATCAAGCATCTACATCTGAATTATATGGAGGAATGCCAGAAAATAAAAATGACCAAGGATTTTATGACGAAAATTCATCTTTTCACCCAAGATCACCATATGGAGTTGCTAAGATTTATGGCTTTTGGATTACCAAAAACTACAGAGAAGCTTACAACATGTTTGCTTGTAATGGAATTTTGTTCAATCATGAATCTCCTAGAAGAGGAGAAACATTTGTAACTCGTAAAATAACAAGAGCTACCGCTAGAATTGCTTTAGGGTTACATGATACCTTTTATTTAGGAAATCTAGATGCCAAACGAGATTGGGGGCACGCAAAAGATTATGTACGAATGATGTGGATGATTTTACAAGCAGAACAGCCTGAAGATTGGGTGATTGCGACAGGGAAGACCACTACCGTTAGAGAGTTTGTAAGAATGAGTTTTGCAGAAGTTGGCATTGAATTAGAATTTACAGGAGCTGGTGTCAATGAAAAAGCAACCGTTGTGAAATGTACTAATCCTTTGTTTCAACTAGAAATAGGGAAAGAAGTGCTATCTGTAGACCCTGCTTATTTTAGACCAACTGAAGTAGATTTATTAATTGGAGACCCTACTAAAGCAAAAGAAAAACTAGGTTGGATTCCGGAATATGATCTAGCTTCTTTGGTAAAAGACATGATGCAATCTGATGTGAAATTGATGCAAAAACAGGATTATTTGAATAAAGGTGGGTATTCATCTAATATTAATTTTGAATAATTTATGTTTTTAATTAAACTGAAAAATAATAAAACATTTACTTGCGATAAAGATTCAACAATTTTTGAAGCAGCTAAAAACAGTAATATAATTCTAGAGCATAGTTGTCTGTCCTCAAGATGTAGAAGTTGCATAGTAAAGGTTGTATCAGGTAGTACTATAGATAAGGAAGAAGAACTGGTTCTTACAAAAGAAGATAAGACTGCAAACTTTGTACTTTCTTGTAACGCGAAACCCCTTAGTGATATAGAATTAGACATAGAGGATCTTAGTGATATTACACTTTTTGAGAAAAAAATTATTCCTTCTAAAATTAGTATCATAGAAAAACTAACTGATGATATTCTTAAAATAGTTTTAAGATTACCTCCAAATTCAAATTTTAATTTTAATTCTGGACAGTATGTAAATATTATCAAAGGAAATCTAACTAGAAGTTATTCAATTGCTAACTGTTCAGATCATAAAAATCAACTAGAGTTTTTTATTAAAAATTACGAAAATGGTTTGATGAGTGAGTATTTTTTTAAAGAAGCAAAAATTAATGATTTATTGAGACTAGAGGGACCTATAGGAACTTTTTTTCTTAGAGAATCAAGTTTTAAAAACATTATTTTTTTAGCCACAGGTACAGGAGTCGCTCCAATTAAATCCATTTTAGAAGGGTTAGATAAATTTCATGAACAATATCAAAATAAAAATTTTTGGGTAATTGTTGGGGCTAGATATCAAGAAGATTTATTTTGGGAACCGAATCTTAAAAATTTAAATATTAATTACATACCAGTACTGTCCAGACAGGTTAATGATTGGAATGGGGCAAAAGGGTATGTTCAAAATATAGTATTAAAACAACAAATTGATTTAGAAAACACTCAAGTATATGCTTGTGGATCTGATAATATGATAAAATCTGCAAAAGAATTATTTTTAAAAAATAGTTTAAAAGAAAATAGTTTCTTTTCAGATGCATTTGTTCAAACTAATTAAATAAAATATATGAAAGCAGTAATATTAGCAGGAGGTCTTGGTACCCGTTTAGCTGAGGAAACAGTTTCTAAGCCAAAACCAATGGTTGAAGTTGGAGGTAAGCCGGTTTTATGGCATATTATGAAGACATATTCCCACTATGGCATAAACGATTTTATTATATGTTGCGGATATAAGGGTTATGTAATCAAAGAATATTTCAAAAATTATTTTTTACATCAATCGGACGTTACCTTCAAGATTGACTCCAATAAAATGACTGTTCACAAGGAGCGTGCAGAACCTTGGACGGTTACTTTAATTGATACTGGTGATAATTCTATGACTGGTGGAAGGTTAAAAAGAGTTTTACCATTTTTAAAAGATGAGGAATCATTTTGTTTTACCTACGGAGATGGTTTATCAAATATAAATATCAAAAATTTAATAGATTTTCATAAATCTCACGGAAAACTAGCAACCTTAACAGCAACTTATCCCCCCGGAAGATTTGGAGCTCTTCAGATTGAAGATAATCAGGTACAAAAATTTGAAGAAAAACCAAAAGGGGATGGAGCCCTAATTAATGGAGGATATTTTGTTCTATCTCCTAAAGTAATCGATAGAATTTCTGGAGATTCAACAGTATGGGAGCAGGAACCTTTAAAGGGGTTAGCTGCTGATGGTGAATTAATGTCCTTTAAACATGAAGGCTTTTGGCAACCTATGGATACTTTGAGAGATAAAATGAAACTAGAAGAACTATATGATAAAAATCAAGCGCCGTGGATACTATGGGACTAATTAAAGGGCAAGTAGATACTGATTTTTGGAAAGGTAAAAAGGTTTTTCTAACTGGTCATACTGGGTTTAAAGGCTCCTGGTTATCTTTATGGCTTCAAAATATGGGAGCATTAGTAAAGGGTTATTCTTTAGAAATTAATACCAAGCCAGCATTGTTTAAAATTGCGAATGTATCCGCAGAAATGGAATCAGAAATTGGGGATATTAGAAACTTAGAACAATTAACTGAAAGTATGGTTAGTTTTAATCCAGATATTCTAATTCATATGGCGGCTCAACCATTGGTTCGACTTTCTTATCAAGAACCAGTTGATACTTATACAACAAATGTTATTGGAACAGTGAATGTATTGGAAGCAGCTAGGAAATGTCCAAATTTAAAAGCGATCGTTTCTGTTACTACAGATAAATGTTATGAAAATAAGGAATGGGAATGGGGTTATAGAGAAAATGAGCCTATGGGAGGACACGATCCATATAGCAGTAGTAAAGGCTGTGCAGAACTAGTGACGTCTGCCTACAGGCAATCTTTTTTTAGTTCTGAAGACACAGCTTCATTAGCTTCTGCGAGAGCAGGAAATGTTATTGGAGGGGGAGACTGGGCTGAAGATCGCTTAATACCTGATATTTTAAGAGCTTTTGAGAAATCAGAACCAGTGGTAATTAGAAACCCTTTATCTACAAGACCATGGCAACATGTGTTAGAACCACTTTCTGGTTACTTAGTTTTAGCCCAAGAATTATTTTTAAATGGAAATAATTTTGCAGAAGGTTGGAATTTTGGACCAAAAGATGAAGATTGTAAACCGGTGAGTTGGATTTTAGATCAAATGGTAGCACATTGGGGGAATAATGCAAGTTGGAGTTTAGATAAAAACAATAACCCTCATGAAGCTGGATTTTTAAAATTAGACTGTTCAAAAGCCTCAAATAGATTGAAATGGAATCCTAAATGGAATTTACAATTAACACTCAAATCAATAGTTGATTGGCATCAACTTTATATTAATCAAGGCGATATAAAAAAACAATGTTTAAAAGAAATAAATAATTACTATAAATGATGGAAAATAAGAAATTAGAAAATCTAAGAGTAGAAATAGCTAATTTGGTTACAAAATATGCAGAGGAAAAATACAAGCCAATCCCTTTTATTGGAGGTGAAACTGTAATTCCACCATCTGGAAAATTAATGGGAGAAGAAGAACTACAAAACATGGTAGCAGCTTCTTTAGACGGATGGCTAACTACAGGAAGATTTAATACTCTTTTTGAAAAAGGTTTGGCTGAATTTTTAGGAGTAAAATATTGTTTGTCAGTGAATTCGGGTTCTTCTGCCAATTTAGTTGCTTTTAACACATTAACTTCACACAAACTTGGAGATAGGGCTATTAAAAAAGGAGACGAGGTTATAGGAGTTGCGGCTGGGTTTCCAACTACAGTAAATCCAATTATTCAGTTCGGAGCTGTTCCTGTTTTTGTGGATGTAGATATTCAAACACATAATATCAATGTAGATTTAATAGAGGCTGCTATTACTCCTAAAACAAAGGCTATTATGTTAGCACATGCTTTAGGTAACCCTTTTAATGTAGGTAGAGTGAAGGAGATTTGTGACAAACACAATCTATGGTTAATTGAAGATACATGTGATGCTTTAGGAGCTGAGTTTAATGGACAGAAGTGTGGAACTTTTGGAGATATTGGAACCTTAAGTTTTTATCCTGCCCATCATATGACTATGGGAGAAGGTGGAGCTGTTTTTATGAATAACAATGAACTTAAAGCTATCGCAGAATCTTTTAGAGATTGGGGAAGAGATTGTTATTGTCCTCCAGGGTGTGATAATACTTGTGGTTGTCGATTTGAACAAAAACACGGAGACTTACCATATGGATATGATCACAAATATGTATATTCTCATTCAGGTTATAATTTAAAAATAACTGATATGCAGGCTGCTTGTGGTCTTGCTCAACTCGGAAAACTTGAATATTTTATTGAAAAGAGAAGGGCCAATTATACATATTTGAGAAATAAATTAGAGTCTTTATCAGATTTTATCCATTTACCAATTCCAACTCCAAATAGTAATCCATCTTGGTTTGGATTTCCAATCACCCTAAAAGATAATTGTGGAATTTCAAGAGTTGATGTAACTAAATTTTTAGACAGTCACAAAATTGGCTCTCGATTACTTTTTGCTGGAAATTTATTAAAACAACCTTATTTTAAAGATGTAGAGTATAGAGTGGTTGGAGATCTAACTCATACAGAAAAAACTATGAATGATACTTTTTGGATTGGTGTTCAACCAGCATTAGATAAAGTTCATTTTGATTTTGTTGTTGAAAAATTTGAAGAACTTTTTGGATTAAATTTTTAAATTCATGAAAATATTAATTACTGGTATTACAGGATTTTTAGGTTCTCAATTAGCTGAACATCTATTATCTCAAGGAAATTTAGTAATCGGAACTAAAAGAAATAGTTCAAGTTTAGAAAGGTGTAAAAAATTTTCAGAAAACATAACTTGGGTCAATTTAGAAGATCAAAACTGGAAACAAATAATTATTAATTATAAGCCTGAAGTATTTGTTCATGCTGCCTGGAGTGGGGTTGGATCTATTGATAGAAATAATTGGCATGTTCAACTAAAGAATATTGATTTTACATTAACCTTACTAGAAATTGCTAATGAAGTTAAAGTTGAAAAATTTATTGGTTTAGGTTCGCAGGCAGAATATGGTTTGTTTTCTGGAAATATAGATGAAAATCAAGCTATAAAACCAGTAAGTGCTTATGGATCAGCAAAACACTTAACTGCACAATTAATTCAATCTTATTGCGAACAAAACACTATAAATTGGTATTGGTTAAGACTTTTTTCATTTTTCGGAGAGAAAGAAGCAGATAATTGGTTTATTCCGACATTAATCAAGAACATTTATAATAACAATAAAATGGAAATGACACCAGGAATGCAGAAATATGCATACATGTATGTCAAAGATTTATCGATTATTATTGGGCGAATTATTAATTCATCTATTAAAAAAGATATTTATAATGTTAGTTCAAAATCAGCATTTAAATTGAAAACTATTGTTGAAAAAATAATAAATATTACTGGTTCAACAAATTCAAAAATAAAGTTTGGAGCCATTCCCTACAGAGAAAATCAGCCAATGTTGGTAAAAGGAGATACGAATAAATTATCAAAGGAATTAGGTGAAATCGTTGAAACAAACTTTGATGAGAATTTATTAAAAGTAGTTCAATATATTAATAATCAGCAAAATAAATAAATAAAAATGAAAAAAAACATTGAATCTTCATTAAAATTAGCTGAAGAAATACGAACTAAAAGTCTACATATGGTTGTTAAAGCCAAAGCATCGCACATAGCAAGTGCTTTATCCATGACAGATATATTGGCAGTATTATATTATAGTATTTTGAATATTGATCCAAATAAACCAAACGAACCAAGCCGCGATATGTTTATATTAAGTAAAGGGCATGCATGTGTTTCGTTATATGCGACACTCGGCTTAAGTGGTTTTTTTGATATAAATAAATTAGATCAGTATGGTGAAAATGATTCTGATTTCATGAATCATATAAGTCATAAAGTTACCGGAGTAGAATTCTCTACTGGTTCATTAGGTCATGGTTTGCCTTTTGCAACTGGAAAAGCTCTAGCTTCAAAAATTAATAGTAATAATAATAAGATTATTGTCTTGTTAGGAGATGGTGAATTAGATGAAGGAAGTAATTGGGAAGCATTACTTTTTGCAGCTCATCATAAATTGGATAATTTGATATCAATAATTGATTACAATAATTTACAAAGTTTGACAACAGTCGCTGAAACGTTGAATATTGAACCACTTTATGATAAGTTTAAAGCTTTTGGATGTGAAGTTTTTGAAGTTGACGGACACAATCATAAAGATTTATTTACAGTATTAAAAAAAGCAGATATTATAGAGGGAAAGCCTATTGTTATTATAGCTAAAACAACAAAAGGAAAAGGTGTTTCCTATATGGAAAATAAGGTGAGATGGCACTACAGCACCCCAAATAATGAAGAATTAGAAATAGCTTTAAACGAAATAAAAAATGCGTAATACTTTTATAAAACACTTAACTGAACAAGCATCAATAAATAAAAACATTGTTCTTATTGTTGGAGATTTAGGATATTCGGTTGTTGAAAATTTTCAAAAAAGATTCCCTAATCGTTTTTATAATGCAGGAATATCTGAGCAGAATATGGCCTCAATGGCTGCTGGCTTAGCATCTGAAGGTTTCCATGTTTTTATTTATTCAATAGCAAATTTCCCAACTTTTCGTTGTGCCGAACAGATTAGAAATGATATTGGATATCATAATTTACCAGTTACAATAGTAACTGTTGGTGGAGGTCTTTCTTACGGAAACTTAGGTTACTCTCACCATGCGATTCAAGATTTGGGTTTAATGCGTTTATTTCCCGAGATTACTATTTCAGCACCTGGGGATCCTATAGAAACAAAGATGTGTTTAACACATCTTATAGATAATCCAGGGCCTTCTTATTTGAGACTTAAGAAATCTGGTGAAACCACGTATCATAAAAAGCATACAATTATCGAACCTGGAATTTGGAAAGAGATAAGGAAATCAAATAATAAAAAAATATTTTTAACAACTGGAGGAGGTTTGCATCTAGCTCACAAAATTATTGAAAATAATTCTAGATTTACCGATTTTGGCATATATACATGTCCTCTTTGGGGTGCAAAATTTAAGAATTTACAGCAGAGTCAAATTAATGATTTTCAAGAAATAATTACTGTTGAAGATCATTTGCTTGACGCTGGCTTTGGTTCTTGGTTAAGAGAATCTATTACAATTCCTGAAAGCCATTTAAAAATATCACACCGAGCACTAGACTTAAATGTAATTGGAAGTGTTGGCACAGAAGAATATCTTCTGAAAAAGGGGGGGTTTTGAGTTGCTCACTAAATTTATCTTAAATTAAAAATTACTCTTAAATATTTTTAAAAAAATATATGCATTTCTTATACAAGTTAGCCTCATTACTGGGAATAGATCAAGCTGTATTTTTTACAAGTTTTGCTCGAATAATTCAAGGTTTAGGAGGGATTGTTTCAATAGTTTTCATAGCTAAATATTTAACAGGAATTGAGCAGGGTTTTTACTTTACTTTTTCAAGTATACTTGCCATAAAAGTATTTTTTGAACTAGGTTTAAATGGTATCATTACACAGTATGTGGCTCATGAAGTTGCTAGTCTTTCGCTTGAGAAAGACCAATATGTTGGTGAAATTAAACATCTTTCTAGGATGGCTTCTCTTTTACATTTTTGTATTAAATGGTATAGTATATTAGGGGTAGGTTTATTCTTAATTCTTAGTACAACGGGGTATGTGTTTTTTAAAAACTTTTATAAAACTGAAGTAGGAGTTGATTGGATAATCCCATGGATATTATTATCTTTTGGTACAACCATCTACTTCCTGATTTCGCCATTTATTGCATTTATAGAAGGGCTTGGGAAAGTTAAGGAGATTGCCAAGATTCGTTTAATTGAACAGATTGGAACATTGATAGGCCTATGGAGTGGACTTATCTTTGGTCTTAAGCTTTATGTAGGAGGAATAGCTTTATATGTAGGTATGTTAATATTATGTTTTTTCATTTTAAAACATTTCTATACGCTACTAAAAAACATTTATAGTATAAATATTTCTGAAAAAGTTAGTTATGTTAAAGAAATTCTACCTTATCAGTGGAAGATAGCGGTTAGTTGGATTAGCGGTTATTTCATTTTTCAACTTTTTAATCCAGTAATATTTGCGACTGAAGGTGCTGTTATAGCAGGACAAATGGGTATGACTATTGCAGCAATAAGCGCAATTCAATCTTTATCATTAAGTTGGATAAACACAAAGGTTCCATTATTTTCAAATCTTATCGCATTAAAAAAATATATTGAGTTAGATAAAATTTTTAATGTAACACTAAAACAATCTGTATTTATTAACGGCTCTGCTTTAACAATTTTATTTTTGATTATTACCCTGATAAGGAAATATAATATTATTATTGATGGAACATTTGTTGGAGATCGATTTTTAGATAATCTTCCAATGATTCTAATGATGATTCCTATTTTTCTTAATCAGTATGTTTTTTCATGGGCTACTTATTTACGATGTCATAAAAAAGAACCTTTATTAGTTATGTCAATCGTAAATGCTATATTATGTACTTTGTCTATTATTTTAATGCAAAAATATTACGGTATAATCGGAATAACCTTTGGGTACTGTACTATAACTTTTTTTACATTAATTTGGACGTATTCTATTTTTAAAAACAAGAAAAAAAAGTGGCACTCTAATTAATTCTATAATTAAAAAATGATAAAATCTAATACAATATCCATTTGTATTCCAACATATAACAGAAGTGACCTCCTTATATCTCAACTAAATTTTTGGGAAAAAGAAATATCTTACTTCAAAGATTCAGTAGAAATTATTGTAGCTGATAACTTTTCTGATAAAATTCATAGAGAGAAAATTATTAAGTATAAATCTGATAAAGATTTTTTTCATCTTAAACTAAATGAGAAAAATCTTGGAGCAATAGGAAATATATATTACTTGCTGGATCTAGTTGATAGCGATTATGTTTGGTTTGTTAGTGATGATGATCTTTTGTTAGGTGGCATATTAAAACATTTAACAGAAATAATTAAAAATAACAAACCTCTATCATATATTTTTCTTAAATACAATACTTTTAAAAATGACCCTAGCAAAATCACTCATTCTGTTAATCTACTTGGATATAAAAACTATATACAAAAGGGAAAACAATGTCTTGTTGATTTATTTTTGGAAAATGGCGAAATAAATATGTTTATAACTTCTTGTGTGTATACTACTTCTCAATTGAAAGAGTTCCGTAAGAAAAGACAAAAGGAAACATTAATGGATCCTTTATTATTTTCATTAAAATTATCATCTGTGGGGCCAATTTATATTGAAAATGAAGTATTTGTACTACAAAGATGGGATAATCCTTCTTGGTCAAATGAGGGTGTAGCAATTTTTTCTTGGCAAGTTCAAGAAGGATTAATTGAGATGATAAATCACTCGTATGAAAAAAAAGATATCAAAAAAATGATAGGCAGTTCGTACCTTACCAATAGGGGTAATTATTTACGAATGTTACTTAAAGCCCCTTTGAAAACTAAAATAAAAATTATGTCCGTTTTAGGACTTTTACAATTAAAAATAATTTTTATGTCAATATTTTATAATTTAAAAAGATTGGTGCAAAAGTTAACAAACAAAAATTAACAAGTCTTTAATCCATTAATTATTTAGTTTTAAAACATAAAATGTATAAATTAATTTTACTTGTACTTTCACTAATCAGTTCATTTGTAGCTATTTACTACAAAAGTGATGATGACTTTACATTTTTATTCATTATTCCATTAATATATGGTCTTTGGACTTATTGGTACTCTCCTAAAACAGAAAATATTGGTGTTGGTCTATTCATGTTATACTGTACACTTTTTTTTAGATATATTGTTTTTCCTGTAGTGTTTGTGCTATCTGCTTATGAAACTTACATTTACAAATCATTTCCTGATGGACTTATGTATGAATCTATGCAATTATTTGTTTATGAGATGTTAGCGATACTTGCATCAGTTACTTATTTTGATAAAAAATACAAAAATAAAATAAAAATAAGTAGTCAAAATAAAAAGTCTTTTATTCGTATTCCCAAAGCACGTGGTGTTATAATTATGATATTAATTTCGCTAGGTTTTATAATTTCCGACTCTTCGTTTATTGATAAATATTCCTTTTTTTTAAATGTTGAAGAAATGTTAAATGAAATAATTGAAATTGGTGGTGGAAATGGAGTAGGTGACTCAATTATTATTTGGACAAAAATATTATTAACAATTTTTTTATTCACTTTTTTTTACAAAAGATATTTAAAACACAAAAGCTCCTTTTATTTCATATTATCTATAGTAGCATTTATTATCCCTAGTTTATTTTATGCATCTTCTAGTAGAATGAGTATGTTGTTACCTCTAATAGCTTCGTTATTCATTTTACGTAATACATATCATAAGAGAAAAAAAATTATAACTATTCTAATATTATCTTTTACTTCTTTTAGTATGCTAATTTTAACTCTATACAAGAATCTAAGTAATTCTACTATTTCAAGTGCTGCAAGTTTTATAGACTGGGACTCTTCGTCTAATCTTTTAAATATGTATTTTGCTGGTATACCAAATATTGCCGCTGGAATATCTACGAATTTAAAATATTCTAATAATTTTGGAATTGATATATTCATAAATGATATGTTAGGATCTTTGATGGGGTTGGCTAGTAGTTTCCCTGGTCAAAGTAGTAGAATGTTTTTCGGAGAATATATATTTGGCGCAGCTAGTGGGACATATGACCAAATATTACCTACAGTTATTCAAGGATATTTTTATTTTGGTTTCATATTAGCTCCAATTTTTTCAGTTATTATGGTTTGGTCTTTTACGTATTTAGATTCTATTGTAAAAACAACTAGAAGATTAGATTATGCATTTTTGATTGCGAGTATATCTGCTATTGTTGGCTTTGCCGTTCCAGGAAGTTTATCTCATTTAACTATAAGTTCGGTAAATGTATTGTTACCTGTTTTGCTTATTATGTACTTAAACGGATCTTCAAGGATCAAAATTGATGATTAAACTTAATTTTTAAAAAAAATCTATGAATTTAAATTTAATAATTAATGAAATTGAAAAATAAAAAAAGAATTGCAATTATAGGAGCTGGGATTTCAGGTATTTCAGTTGCTAAGATGTTAAATAATTCCCACAAGGTTTCAGTTTTTGAAACAAGTGATAGACCTGGAGGCTTAGTTCAATGTGATAAAATTGATGGTATTTTATATCATAAAATTGGAGGTCACGTGTTTAATTCTAAAAGAAGCGATGTTTTAGAATGGTTTTGGAAATTTTTTGACAAAGACACTGAATTTATCAAAGCGGAAAGAAATGCTTCCATTTACTTAAATAAGCCTATAGGTTATCCTATCGAAAATTATATATATCAATTGGATTCTAAGCAAATAAACAGCATAGTAAAAGATCTACTTGAAATGAAATTAAATAAAAAGAAACCCGAAAATTTTGAAGAGTTTCTTAAATATAGATTTGGAAACACTCTTTATGAATTATATTTCAAGCCTTACAATGAAAAAGTTTGGCGGAAAGACCTCAAAAAAATCCCTCTATCATGGTTAAAAGGAAAGCTGCCAATGCCGACTGTTGAGGAAATCATATATAATAATTTTTGTAAACAGCTTGAATCAGAAATGGTACATAGCTCATTTTACTATCCTTTAAATGGTGGTTCTCAATTTATTGTCGACCGACTAGCAGAAAATTTAGACATTCATTATAATTGTGAAATAAGTAATATTAAATATGAAAATAAAGTTTGGATTATAGATGACAAATTTAAGTTTGATCTCATAATATATACGGGAAATATAAAAATGTTACCAAAAATTTTAAATAAGGATTTAATAAATAATAACTTATGCGAATCTATCAACGAACTAGATTCTCATGGAACAACTTCAGTTCTATGTGAAATTGAAGAAAATCCATTTAGTTGGGTATACTTACCAGATCAGAATTATGAATCGCATAGGATAATTAATACTGGTAATTTCTCACCAAATAATAATAATAATAAATCAAAAAGTTGTACTGTAGAATTTACAGGTGCCATTGACAAGGAAAATATTTTAGCTAACTTATCTAAAATGCCTTTTAAGGTTAAGTACATATCTCATTTTAATGCTAAATATACTTATCCAATTCAAAATAAATCAACGTCAGATTTAGTGAAATCTGTTAAATCACATTTGGAACCTACCAACTTTTATCTTCTTGGGCGTTTTGCAGAGTGGGAATATTATAATATGGATTCAGCGATGGGTGCTGGAATTGATCTGTGTAAAGAAATAAACAAAAATTAATAAACCTAAATTCAAACTATGTTAATTGTTAAAATTCATGGCGGTCTAGCCAATCAGATGTTTCAATATGCACTATATAAAAGTATCATGAAAAAAGGGAATAAAGTATATTGTGATTCAACCACTTTTGTACCTTCTTGGGGCTTTGATGATTTAAATTTAGAAGATATTTTTCCTAATCTTCAAGTTAAAGAAGCAGACATTACATCAATAAAAAAATTATCATTAAGTGAAAGTTTTATAGACAAAGTCAAAAGGAAAATTGGACTCTCAAAAAGCTCTCATTTTTACGAAACTGCTTACACATTCAATAATTCTATTTTTGATTTAAAGTCTAACACTTATTTAGATGGATATTGGCAGACTGAGAAATACTTCAATCACATTGCTGAGGAAATAAGAAGCGACTTTACTTTTAGTGATTTTTCTGATAAAAAAAACATTGATCTGTTATTAAAATTAGAACAACAGGAAAGCGTTTCAATTCATGTTAGAAAAGGAGCTGATTACAAAAAGAGTATTGTAAGTGGTACTTGTGAAATTGATTATTACAATGGAGCGATAGATATTATTAAGAAAAAAGTAAAGAACCCTAAGTTTTTTGTTTTTACAGATAATAAAAGTTGGGTAAAGGAGAATTTAGATCATCTAGAATTTACTTTAATTGATTGGAACCCAGTAACAGGTCCATCAAATTATTTAGACATGCAATTAATGTCCAAATGTAAACATAACATTATTGCTAATAGTTCATATAGTTGGTGGGGAGCATGGTTAAACACCAATTTTAAAAAAGTTGTTATTGGGCCTAAACTATGGTTTTCTAAGAATACTATTAACTATGATTCTTCTGATATTTTACCAAAAGAATGGATTTCTATATAATAATAGAATTAATTAAATATGATAAATAATAAAACTGCTATATTATATATAGCTACTGGTAAGTATTCTTGTTTCTGGGATGGTTTTTACAAATCATCACAACAATATTTTTTAGGTGATTTAGAAAAACACTACTTTGTCTTTACAGATGATCCTAAAATAAAAACTAAGGATAATATAACTTCAATTTATAAAAAAAGTGAAGGATTTCCTATGGACTCATTATTTCGTTTTGAAATGTTTTGGTCAATTAAAGAAAAACTAAAAGAATTTGATTTTGTTTTCTTTTTTAATGCTAATATGCTCTTTGTTGACATAGTTGGAAATGAATGTCTTCCAAATTCAAAAAATAGCGGTCTAGTTGCTTTACTTCACCCGACCCTCTACAACAAATCAGCAAGATTATATCCTTATGAGAGATGTAAAAAGTCTACAGCTTATATACCATTAAAAAAGCAAAAGTTTCATTATTATATGGGAAGTCTAAATGGAGGAAAGACAAAGGAATATTTAGATTTAATCAAAACCTGTATGGAAAATGTTAGAGCTGATTATGATAAAGGAATAATTGCAATTTTTCATGACGAATCTCATCTTAATTGTTATTTGAATAAAAGACAAGTTCTAGGATTATCTCCTTCTTATGGATACCCTGAAGAATTAAAATTACCATTTCAAAGAAAAATTATAATGTTAGAAAAAACAAAAGTAAATTCAAGTTTTGCCAAAACTCCACCTGAAAAGTTTTTAAAATCTACTAAAAGACGTTTGGTGAAATTGTATAATATATTGTTTTGGTAATCAAAATAAAATTGAATAATATTTATGATTAAAAAACCATTTTTAACTGTCGGCCTTCCTTTTTACAATGCAAATAAATTTTTAAAATATGCTATTCAATCCACATTAAATCAAAGTTTTAGTGATTTTGAATTAATACTTCTCAATGATGGAAGTACAGATTCCTCTTTGGAAATAGCTAGAAGTTTTAAAGATGACAGAATTGTTGTTATTTCAGATGGAGATAATAAGGGTTTAGCGTATAGGTTAAATCAGATAAGTCAACTTGCCAACGGAAAGTATTTAGCAAGAATGGATAGTGATGATATTATGCATGTTGATCGACTTAAAATTCAACTTGAATATCTCAGTTCAAACGAAAATATTGATGTATTAGGAAGTAATGCTTATGTTATTGACTCTGAGAATATAATTTATGGAAAAATGTCAGTCCTAAAATCGCCTAAATCCTTGAATGATGTTTTTAATAATCAATGTTTTATTCACCCAACAGTTTTAGGAAAAACTAAATGGTTTCAAAATAATCAATATAATATCGAATCAATTAGAATGGAAGACGTAGAATTGTGGAGTCGAACAATATCAACTTCTAATTTTTCAAATTTAAATATCCCTTTATTGTATTATCGTCAAGCTGGAACTCCATATTTATCAAAATATCTGAAATCACAAAAAGGGTTTCGTAAAATACTACGAAAAGAGGATACTAATAAAACTAAACTACTTTTTTATAGCTATTTCAAATCCTTAGCTTTTATTATAATAACTATACTAGGTATACAAAAATATTTTTTTAACAAGAAATTTAATAATATTTCTGAAGACATTATTAATAAAGAGCAAAAAAAAATAAATATTTATTTTTCATAATAAAAAATAATAAACAATAGAATAACTCACATATAATTGAACCATAAATACAAATTAAATCATGAATAAAGACTCCTACAATAAAGTAATTACCATTATAAAAGAATTAAAAAGTACTTCAGGGACTCATTCACCAAGTATTGATACAATTTTAGAAAAATGTCCTGAAATTAAGATTGAGGTAGATGCATGTTTTTTGTCAAACCCATATGCAACAGATTTATTTATAGAGTTTTTAAACAAAGATTTAATTAATAATAATAAGTTTAGAGAAACATTGGAATATTATCCTCCTCAAAACAGAGAAGTCGCACAAAATATATCAAAAGCTATAAAAATCGGTGCAAAAAATATATTTGTTGGAAATGGAGCCATAGAAATTATTCAAGCTGTATTACATAATTTTATAAAAAATAAAATATGTATTGTCTCACCAACTTTTTCGTCCTATTATGAATTTGTAAAAGACGAAAAGGATATAATTTACTACAATCTAAATAAAGAAAATGATTATGAATTAGACCCAGTTCATTATGTGAAATTTATAAATGAAAAAAAACCAGATACTATAGTTTTAATAAATCCAAATAATCCTAACGGAGGATATTTAAAAGGAAGTGATGTTTCTTATATCTTGGACAATTTAAGTCATGTTGAAAACATTATTATAGATGAGAGTTTTATTCACTTTGCCTATGAGAACATAGAATTGTCGCAAATTACATATGAGGAATTAATTTCTAAATTTCCTAATTTAATTATTATTAAGAGTATGTCAAAAGATTTTGGCATAGCAGGAATTAGAGCTGGATATGCTGTCATGAATGAAAACAGAGTAAATCAATTATTAAAACATGGATATTTATGGAACATATCAGGATTAACAAACTACTTTTTCAAAGTTTATTCTGAAAAAAGTTTTGTAAACAAATATGAAATAGTAAGGAAAAAATATATAATGAATACATTGATGTTTTTAAATGAGGTCTCAAACATTAAAGGATTAAAAGCTTACCCTACAAAAGCAAATTTCGTATTAATGGAGATAAAAAATGGAATGACCTCCTTTGAATTTACAATGAATTTATTATTGAACTATGGCATTTATGTAAGAGATTGTTCAGATAAAATAGGCTTAAAAGGTGAATTCGTTAGAATTGCTTCAAGAACTTTTGAAGAGAATCTGAAGATTATTAAATCATTAAAGGATATTTTATGCACAGAACAATAATAAAATCAATTTTAAATCCATTTGTTCTGTTTTACTTTAGGTTTAAACTTCGACAGTTCATAAAAAATAATAATAAAGATAATGGATTTCTAATTTTAGATATTGACAATACGTTATGCAATACTTGGGAATATTTAAAAAATAAAAAACCAAACAAAAAGGTTTCTTATGCAGATATTCCTCTTTTGTATAAAACAATTGAACATGTGAAAGAAAATTACTCTAAAAACCCTACTGTATTCATTTCACATAGGAATATTTTTTGTTTTAGTAAAACTAACCAATGGATTAAACAAAATATAACTAGCAAGGGACATTTATTGATATTAGTTTCAGAACCACATGATAAACTTTTATATATTAATCAGATTTTAAAGAAGAATCAAATAGTTTACTATGATGATTTGAGTTATAACCATGAAAATGGTAAAGTATATTATTATACAAAGATCATTAATGAGATTAAAAAACTTGATTTAATTTATTACGACTATCAATTTATTAAAAAATTAAATTCAAAATAAAAATTCATGCTTAATAGATTATTTCAAAAAATATTTGGGTTACTATACCTATTAATTAAAATTTCTAAAATAAATTGGATAAAATATTACAACTCCGATTCAGATATAATAGTATGGGTGAAGACGAATCCAATATTCACTATTAAAAGTTATTTATTAAATAACGATCTACTTTCTGATTTTGCATTAATTGAATCTTTAGTAGAAAATAAATTAAAGTATAAAGTTGTATTTGGTAAAAATATCGGAAAAGTGTGTAATTCAAGTATTTTTTACACGGTATCAGAAAGTTGTAATCCGTATAATTTAGCTGATTATTCTGGATCTTTATTTTATGTTGCTAATCAGCTATCTAAACAAGGAAACAAATTATTTCCTAAGGTGCATGAATTAAAATATTGGGAAAATAAGGGTTATATGCAATCTGAATTTTTGAAACATAATATAAGTCATCCGTTTACAATAATATTAGACCGAAAATATTCAAAATCGGATGTCTCAAATTTAGAGTATCCACTTTTATTAAAAGAAATTCATTCAGCAGGCTCACGAGGAATTACAAAAATTTTAAACCGCGAAGAATTACTAATAAGTTTAAGAAAGATTTGGAATAAAGGCCATTCTCAAGTTCTTATTCAAAAATTAGTTGATATGAGAAGAGATTTAAGAGTAGTCATTTTAAACTCACAAGTTACATCATTTTATTGGAGAGTAAATCCTAGTAAAGAATGGAGGCCAACCGCTACTTCATTTGGAAATAACACTGAATTTGGAAATTTTCCAAATAAGTGGAAAGACACATTCATTTCATATCTAAAAAGTATGGATTTATCTACTGGTGCATTTGATGTAGCATGGGAAAACGATAATTTAGAAAGTAACCCACTCATATTAGAAGTTAGCCCATTTTACCAGCTAAACCCTAGTCTACCTAAGAGGTTTAGAGAAATAAGTTACAAAGATTACAAAAAAAAGTTATTTGTGTATGATGCATATTATAAAAAATATATTGACATTGTATTTGATAATCAGAAAAAAATAACAGATTTAAACCTAGAGTATTTAGTTAATTAATAATTCCACATATTTTTTTTAAAAAATAGATGTTATAATAATTAAAAATAATAAGAATAAATGAAAATCATTTTTTCATCAAACATATCTTGGAGTATTTATAATTTTAGAAGAGGTTTACTAATGTCTCTAAAAAAGGATGGTCATCATATTTATACAATTGCATCAAAAGACGATTATTCTAATAAATTAGAGGAATTAGGTTTCAGACATACAAATATTATTATTAATAATAACTCAAAAAACCCAATTAATGATTTAAATTTAATTTATCAATATTATAAAATTTATAAAAAAATAGCACCAGATGTGATTTGTCATAATGCTATCAAACCAAACATATATGGTACAATAGCTGCAGGAATATTAAACATTCCTGTTGTTAATAATATTTCTGGTTTAGGTACAATATTTATTAATAATAATTTCTCAACTATAATAGCAAAATTACTTTACTTTATTTCTCAAAAGAAAGCAGCCGCGGTTTTTTTTCAAAATAGTTCTGATTTAGAATTGTTTTTAAAAAATAAACTAATAAACAAGAATAAATGTATAATAATCCCTGGTTCTGGAGTTAATACTAAAAAGTTTGTTAGGGAAATGGGAATAAATAAATTGAATAAAAAATTCACTTTTTTATTTATTGCAAGACTTATTTACATAAAAGGAATAATTGAATTTGTAGAGGCTGCAAAAATAATTAAAAATAAATTTCCTAATGTTCAATTTGATATTCTTGGACCAATTTATAGTAGTGGTGAAACAGCAATTAAACCATCTGAGTTAGAAGAATGGATTTCATCTGGATATATTAATTATTTAGGCGAATCAGATTTGGTTAAACAAGAAATGGATAAGGCAAACTGTGTAGTATTACCCTCATACAGAGAAGGTCTTTCAAAGGTGTTAATCGAGGCTTCTAGTATGTCCTTGCCAATAATTACAACAAATGTACCCGGTTGTAAAGATGTTGTAATTGATGGTGAAACAGGGTTTTTATGCAAAGTGAAAGATCATATTGATTTAGCATTACAAATGGAAAAAATGATTATGCTATCAAGTCAGGAAATTAAACTAATGGGTGAAAAGGGAAGAAAAAGAGCTATTGAAGTATTTGATGAAAATATAATTATAAATCATTATAAAAATATTATCAACAGATTCGAATAGAATGATTAATATTAACAAAAAAAATATTTAACATTTACTCAATCTTGAATTGAAGAATTTTTTTAATAAAAAATATCGTTAATAAAAAATACAATGAATAAATTTGAAAAACCATTTTTTAAAAAAATAAGTTTTAATATTGATATTGAGAAAAATAGTATTTATTTGTCAAACAAAATATATAATCAAAAGATTTTAGTTATTGGAGGTGCCGGAACAATAGGATCAAATTATATAAAACAAATTTTAAAATTTAACCCTTCAAATATTACTGTTGTAGATATTAATGAAAATGGTTTAACTGAACTAACTAGAGACCTAAGAAGTTCTAATTTATTAGATTATAATCCAGAATATATAACTTATCCTGTTAATTTATTAAGCGATACCTTTGATAAGATTTTTAACTCTGAATCATGGCAAGTTGTCGCAAACTTTTCAGCTCATAAACATGTGCGTTCAGAAAAAGATAAAATTTCAGTTGAAGCTTTAATTAAAAATAATGTATATGGCGCCATCAAGCTTTTGAATTTATGTGAGCAAAATCCACCAAAATATTTTTTTAGCGTATCAACTGATAAAGCTGCTAATCCAGTAAATATTATGGGTGCCTCAAAAAGCTTAATGGAAAAATTAATTCTTTCTAAAAAAAACAATTTTAGAGTTTCAACCGCTAGATTTGCCAATGTCGCTTTTTCTAATGGAAGTTTATTAGATGGGTTTATTTATAGATTAAATAAGAAACAACCGCTTTCTTGTCCAGAAGATATAAAACGTTTTTTTGTAACTCCGGAACAATCGGGTCAGATATGTTTATTGGCAACTTTCTTGGGTGAAACAGGAAATATTTTCTTCCCAAAGTTAGACTTTCATGAAGATCAGATATATTTTAAAGAGATAGCTTTAGATTTTCTAAAAGAGAATGGTTTTGAACCTCAATTAGTTAAATCAGAAAAAGAAGCAAAAGAATTTGATTTTGATAGCAATCCATCAAAGTACCCTATTTATTTTTTCAAGACAGATACTTCCGGAGAAAAAACATACGAGGAGTTTTATACTGAAGAAGAAGATTATGAAATTAACAAATTTGATGCTTTAGGATTCATAAAAACACCAGATATTAAAATATCTTTTGATGGCGTAGAATCAGATTTTGAGTCAGTATTTAGTGATACAAATTCTCAAAAGTCACATATTGTAAGGGTAATAAAAAAATATGTTCCAGATTTCGAGCATATTGAAACCGGTAAACATTTAGATCAAAAAATGTAAATTATGTATAAATTTTTTAAACGCTTATTAGATATTATAGTTAGCTTTTTAACACTAATTGTTTTATTACCAGTTTTTATCCCCATTATTATAATTCTAAGATTTTCAGCTGAAGGAGAAGTTTTTTATTTTCAAGAACGTTATGGAATCTATAATTCAAAATTCCAGATATGGAAGTTCGCTACAATGCTTAAAAATTCTATGAATATAGGCACAGGAAGTATTACGCTTCAAAATGATCCAAGAGTTACAAAAATTGGATCCTTTTTAAGAAAAACAAAGATCAATGAACTCCCACAGATTATCAACATCTTAAAAGGAGACATAAGTTTAGTCGGTCCTAGACCCCTAGTAACTAAAACTTTTACTGCATATAATGAAGAGGTACAATCGAAAATATACAATGTAAAGCCAGGTCTTACGGGAATAGGTTCCATTATCTTTAGGGATGAGGAATCAATTATTTCAGCTGTAACTGATGAAGATCCACATGATTTTTACAAACGAGTAATAGCGCCTTACAAAGGTGAATTGGAAATGTGGTATCAAGAACATAATTCCTTCTTTTTAGATTTACAGTTAATTTTCATGACAGCTTGGGTAATTTTATTGCCAACTTCAAAATTGTATGAAAAATGGTTTAAAGATTTACCAAAAAGAAATTTTTAATGATGATTTTAAAAATAAAAAAAGACTACGGACTGTAGTCAATTTATTTTGTTCAAACACTTGAATTACAATATTTTATGTGATTTTAGATAGATATTTCATTACTAAACAGCCATGAGATTTTCAACTTTATAAACTTACTGAGTAACTTAAAAGGTTCTCTTATAGTTTTTGATTTTATGAATCATAACCACAATCTTCAATGGTTTTAATTTCTATGTTAAACTTTCTAAGTTATCTTATCATATCTCCTTCCTTTTGTAAAGAAAATTGATTTTTTTATACATAATAGTTTATCTTTGTATAGATTTTTTGATTTTCTTTACATATGCAATTATATACTTTAAGTTATCTTCCATTAAACATTGAGCTTGAGTCCAAGATGGTTCTCAAGAAACTAACGTCCTCACATAAGGCATTGGCTGAGTTAAAAGGGATGTCTAAAAGTATACCTAATCAAACCATATTAATCAATACTTTAGGTCTTCAAGAAGCAAAGGATAGTTCTGCAGTTGAGAACATTATAACTACTCACGATGACTTATATAAGGCAGAACTTAAAACAAATAACATAGAATCTCTTGAATCTAAAGAAGTTCAAAATTATATAGAAGCCCTTAAAAAAGGCTTTGAGCTTATAAACAACCAAAAACTCCTTACCAATAGGATGATTATTGAAATTCAAGCCACACTTGAAAAAAATAACGCAGGTTTAAGAAAGGTTCCGGGTACTACCCTTAAAAATAATAGTACAGGAGAAATAATTTATACACCACCTCAGGACCACCAGACTATTATGGATCTAATGAGTAATTTAGAGAAATATATTAATGACAATGAAATCAGTGATTTAGATCCTCTCATAAAAATGGCTATCATACATTTCCAATTTGAAAGTATACATCCTTTTTATGATGGAAACGGAAGAACAGGAAGGATTATAAATGTACTTTATCTTGTCCTTCAAAATCTATTAGACTTACCCATATTATACTTGAGCAAGTTTATCATATCAAATAAAGGTGATTATTATAAAAAAATTCAAGCCGTAAGAGATCATAAAAATTTCGAAGATTGGATATTATTTGTTTTAGAGGGTGTTGAACAGACTGCAATGGATACAATCCAAACGATTACACAAATACAATCTCTACTATTAAAACAAAAGCATCAAATTAGAAAAAATTACAAGTTCTACAGTCAGGACTTGCTAAATAACTTGTTTAAACATCCGTATACTAAAATCGAATTTGTAGAGCAAGATTTAAAGGTATCAAGAATTACTGCTGCTAATTACTTGAACACGTTGTCTGATGATGGAATATTAACAAAAAAGAAATTAGGCGTTACGAATTACTACATTAATCACGAATTATTTGATATTTTATCAAAATAGTGATTCAATCAAATTAATTATTGTTATTTAATTAAATTGAAACCCTCTCTTTTATTATAACTTAAGTTAAGGTGAAATTAACTTCTCTAGGAGCTTCCCCTATACAAATGCAAAATATTTTATTTTTTTAGGAGGATAACAACTGATTTTTAAAAAAATTCTAGAAAATTTTATTTTTAAAAAAGTTGATTTTTTGGAAAATTTCCCAAAAATTTGAACGAGAGAATTGACCTCCCTCTAAAGACATCGAAAAATGGGGTATATAAGGGGGGATACCTACGGGCAGTCCTCCAGGGGGGCACCCAACTAACTTTAAATTTAATCAATGAGATTTTTAAAGCC
>Ga0228666_1000307_pt1 | contig 29835 bp, 37 predicted proteins | sample 80DmetaG_FD_182702 | JGI IMG/M metagenome (GOLD analysis project Ga0228666, IMG submission 182702) | Seawater microbial communities from Monterey Bay, California, United States - 80D | ecosystem: Environmental > Aquatic > Marine > Coastal | place: USA: California | collected 2016-10-11 | reverse complement strand
TGTGCACGTAATGCAATGAAGTTTTCCCATTCAGTAGCTGTAGCAATGATTTTATGATACATGAATGGTTCAAGTAATCTGTTGCAAAGTTGTTTGGTAACATCGTCTTTTGATAAATCTGTTGCTTTAGTTACAGCTGCATCTCTTGCAACTAACCAATGAGCTTTAGCAGAAGCTATTTCATTACCTTCAAGATACTCAGTACCTTGCATTCCTTTATGATTTCTTTGAAAAGCTGTAGGAATAAAAGGATTTTCTTGTACCATTTCTACCATCTTCTTAAATGGTATGGCTCTACTACTCGCTGAGTTTCTACTGATAGCTCTGTGAGTATTGAACTCTGCCAATACGATGCGTGGTATAGTTATAATTAAACTCGTCAGTCTGTTACCTGATCGGTTTATACTGTCTGCTATTACTTCAGCAGTAATGTTTGGATTGTTGTGTTTCATTTTATTTTTGGGTTTAAATTACTTAATAAAAAGGGTGATATTTCTACCACCCTTTCCTTAGCACCTACAGCTTTACCTGTTTAGGTCTTGCTGAGAACTCCCAATAGTGTCTGTGCATCTCCCACTGTTCATTGGTGATGGATGGTACACATTTCAATCGCTTCTTTTTCCTTTAAACATTTCACGATTCACTAAGCAACATATCTCATACAGTTGCATCTATTCCTAATTGTATTGCAGGTTGTCTGCCAAACTATCTTTAATTTTTTTAATACAATCTTTACCATTTTTGGTAGGTTACAGTTTAAAGTCATAAGGGTTTTGGACTTGCTCTTAAAATTCTTTAAGTTTTTTAATGTATTCTGGATCTATTGCATATCCAATACTATCTAAAAAAGCATAATAATCCCCACCTTTATAGTGACTTCTTTGCCACCAAGCGTAGTATTCTATACAATCTTTAATAGTAGAGAACTGTATCAATTCTCCAGCAACCATTTGGAAACCAAAACAATTGTTTAATTCTACAAATGCTCTACTGGTAAAATTACCAGTTTCAAGCCTTGCTTGATGTAGCACAATTTCTGGATACTTAATTCCACTTTCAATTAACTGATTCTTAAACTCTGTATAGACATCAGATTTATCTTGACTATATACAGAGAATGAGATACTTATAATAAATAATGCTAAACTTTTTTTCATTTCAATAATTTTATTAGTTTATCAATTGCTACTGCCTGAGCGTAGCTTACAAAATACTTTTTTATACTATTTCTTTTACTCTCCCTCTATATAATAAACAGTTGTGGGTAATATTCCAACAGCCTCACATATCTCATCAATGATGCAATCGCCATATTCCTCACAATTGTTATTCATTAAAACAGTTCTTATTGCTTCGTGTTTATTTTTTAATTCTTCAACTTGTTCTTCACTCATATTTGTTTTGGTTTAAAATATATAACGTATTGTGTTCCAAGGTATTACTCTGTCATGTAATGCTCTCCATTCATTAATCCATTGAGCTTTAAACGTAGAAGCATATCTCACATTTTCACCACCATATTGAGAAGTCTTACTCTCTTGTAAATGAGGAACCCATAATAAATGCTCACCTGAAATATTATTTTCTACATTATACTGATGTTTCTTTTTATTGTGAGTCATAAAAATAACTTCTGCTAATACTTGGTCTTTGTAATCTATATATTGATCACACATTTCAAATAACTCTTCATAATCTTGTAGCCATTTGTCATAATAAATAACAGGACTAAAATTCAGATGCACATCGTAACCTGCTTCAATAAAAGCATCTACAGCTTTTATTCTATCTATTATTTTAGAAGTGTTTGGTTCTAAAATATCAGAAATAACTTGAGGCATCAAACTAAACCTAATTCTTACTTTCTTCAGAGGATCAAACTCTAAAAATTTTACAGGTATAGTTTTAGTAGCAAAAGTACCCATAGCTTTAGGATGATTTTTAAAAAATTCAAATATCATTTCCCAGTTATGGTACTTGTGATGTAATGCAAAATCTTCATTACAAGATATATCATAAGTAATGTATTCTTCATGTGTCTGATTAGGTTTTTCTACATCAGCAAACATTACATGATTATTAATTTCAGTAAGAATCTCATTAGGATTCTTTGCAATAGTCAATCCTTTAGGTAGATGTCTTTTCATATAACAATATGAGCAATTAAATAGACATCCATAACCAAAAGAGGGAGTAATATAATCACTACTCCTTCCTGATTCCCTAATGACAAAAGTCTTTCTGTTAACATTTTTTATACTACCCATATTATTAATTTTAATGAGGTTTAATCCAACTCTCACCACCTACTGTACATAGATAGTGAGTTTTGGTTAAGCCTTTGGTTATTAATATGCACCACATGTAAGCAGTCCACCTTTCAAAAGGCATTGAATCTGCTTCTGGTACTCTAATTGCTTTCGACATTTTAATAATTTTTATAGATTATTTATAGTACTTCCAATAGGAATTGAACCTACATACCAAAACTTATTATGTGTTTTACCACTATTTTGTGCTTTACCAGTCAGCCATGGAAATACCTTTATACATACAGAGTATGCATAAAGTGTAGCTTTAAAAGGATCGCTACTCCTTACAACGATTTTTAATATTATTATAATATTATTTTGATTTTAAACACGCAATTTATTAAAGCTAAGATTGTAATGTTATATGGATCGCTACTCCTTTAGAATATAAGTTCGAATAAATCATTTTTTTATATATTCTTGTACTACACGCAATTTAATAACATAAAAAGGTATGTTTTTACACATACCTTTTATACTTTTTATTTACTTACAGACTCAGAAGCTTCTTCAACATTAATCTGAGCTAATGTTTCTTCTAAGAAAGTTAACGTTAAGTTATGATCTTTAAGATCTTCTTGCGCTTGAGTTAACGTATCTTTAGCTACGATTAACGCTTGTACATAACGTGTACGATCTGTGATTGCTTTACCGTGGTTGTACTTAGCATCTTGTAACGTAGTGTTAGCATTTTCTACTGCATCTTCTAAGGATATTACATCACCCTTCATGTTAGCGATTTGTACTTTTAATGCTGAATCAGCATTACGCAATGTTTTGATTGCTTGTACTTTACTGGAGTCACCTGTTACTCTTGCTGTGAACTCGTCTACGAATGATTTTACTTTACTCATCTTTATTTTGGGTTTTAAAATTACTAAATTACTTATTCCTTTTTATTCTTTCAACTACAGTAGGAATATTAACTATAGTGTTAACTAATTTTTTTTCACGCTTACGTTTAAGCGTAGGAAACTTTGTCTTTTCTGTTTGTTTTATTAAAATTTCCCTTTCATTCATCACTAAATTATATCGATACTGCTGTCTATGATACTCTTCCTGTGCATTTAACCATGATGAATGTGTTTCGTTTGTTGTTAAAGGATACTGATTATGACTTATGATTAAATGAATTTCTGAAGGATCCACTTCAATTAGTCTTTCATCTAAAGCTGTACCCATTATAGAACCTGATTCATGTACAAGTTTTCCATCTACAATTTTTTGAGTAAAATATACTTCTTTGTAATTATCTACTTGTCTCACACGATCTATTAAGATATACATCCATTTTCCAGAAGAATATTTCTTATACTTATACCACTCACCTGTTTTAAATTCAGTAGTTGTAATAAGTTCATCTAATGGATAAAAACCTTCAGGCATTAGCTCAAAATCAGGATTATCAGGATGTTCATCAGGTACAACATACCTATCTGCTCTAATACAAGCATCTAAGTGGTCTATTTCATCTTCTGTTGAATATCTCCATGTTCTGTTTTCTTGAGTGTATGCAGTCTTGTTTTTACTGTCGTAATCTTTACGTGTTAACATCAGTATAGGTGAGTCATTAAGCTGTCTTTCTCCGTAATAACCCATCACTTTGGTAATAAACACTTCTTCACGACAACTATCATTAATTGTAATGTACCTACCTATTTCAGGTTTAGCAGCAGGTTCTTCTTCAACAACAGGTGTAACTATTTTAGCCCACTTTCCGTTATAATAGATGCGTTCAGTGTAAGAATGGCCATTTTTTTCTTTGTTACCAAGACTCTCAAGAATATCACCAGCAAGTAAGATAAAATTATCAGGATCCCCTACTGTACATATACTATTCCCATCTCCAGATAAATGAGCAGGATAATACTTTGTACCTTTAGGATACCTTCGTCTTGCTTCTTCAAGTAATGATTCTTTTGAGTTTTCTACAGCTGTGATGTCTTTTTCTTTTACCCAAATAGATATATGTTTATTGTTGGTAATCATGTCCCCATTTCTGATACATTCTTCCCAATGAACACTTATTTTATGTTCAGCATCTAACTTAGCAAGTGCATAAATATTTGCGTCATCGTCACATATAAGATCAATTTGGCATATTTCATATTCTTTCTCTTCAAACAGAACTCTCTGTCCTAAAGAGAACTTTCTGCTCTTTTTTTCCATCTCTTTTTAAATTTTAAATTTAATTTCACCGTTAGTTACCATGTATTGACAGTTACCTTCTGTTAAACCTTCTTCTTCTGCTTCTTCTGTATCAAAGAAATCAGATGCTTCAGTTAAATGTTTAGGAAACTCAAATACATATGCACTACCACTATTGAAATCAAGGATTATTATTTTTTCCATCTTATTTTAGATTAGGATTATTAATTAAATACCTTAAATCTTCCATGTTTACAGCAATAGCAGTACATCCACCATCTTTAGGTAAATAATATGCAGCCTCTGGAAAATGTGTTTGGATGTTTTTGTAAGTTCTTAAAGAGCGTAACGTATTTTCAATGTCTTGTCTTAATTTAGACATTTGACTGTATTTATCATCAATACTATTTTTAAGCGTCATTAATTTCTTATGTGTTTTTTCGTCAGATATTTCTAAATAGTATTTATCTTCAATAGAAGGAACACCATATTTTTCTATTTCGTTGATATATACATTTCTATAGTTGAACTCGCTTGTGAGTCTGATATAATTATCTCTCTTTACAAATTGACGCAATTTATCATCTCTAAACAGTTTTAACACTTCTTTAGGTATGAATTTCATGTGTTCTTCAACACATATTTTTTTAAGTTCTAACTCCATTTTTACCTTAGCTTCGTCATGTGGAATCATTAACTTATTAACGATTTGATTTATTAAATCTTTAGTAATACTTGCCATAATTTCTATTATTTTATTGGTTACTTAAACAAATTGGACATAATGTGTGCGTAGTACTTATGTACGTATCACATTTCCAACATTTTCTTTTTTGTACTTTTTCCGAAGGAAATACTGTTTTACTTGCTTTCCCACTTGTAAAAGGATCTTTCTTTTGAATGAACTCTTTTTCTTTTACTCTCCAGAGTTTTCTAATTGATAAATTTTTGTATTTGTCTTTCATTTCTTTGTCATATCGTGTTGCTATGAAAACCATTAATGGAAACATATAACACCATACTGCTATGTAAGAACTAATTATAAGAATGTCATCGCATACAATCTCTGCATCAGACAAAGGAGTTTTATTCCAACCGAATATCGTATTGTAAACTAAGAAGAAAATAAATGTGAGTATTAAAATCGGTGTACTTGCTTTGAATAGTATGTAATTTAACATATTTAACTTATTGTGTTAATAAAATAAGAAAAACCATACCAAGTAGAATACTACTCAGTATGGTGTTTCACTAAACCTTAGTCTAACAAAGGCTCTTCTGTTGCTGGAGCTTCAGCACCTAATGATGCTTTAGCTTTACGCTCACTTTCTTGGTCAGAAACCAAATAAGTGTGCTCAACATTTGTTCCTTTAGCAGCACCTACAACGTAAGTTTTACTAAAGATTGGAGAACCTTCAGATGTTAAGATGTCACCATCTTTCCCAGCTCTCTTAGCTGTTTTCTCAATGTTCGCATTGTCGTAATCATCTCCTTCGATAGTCTCACGAATTTGTACTCTTAACTGTACATCACCCAAAGATGGGTTAAGAATACATACGAACATTTTCTCACTTTCTTCAAGTGCTTCTAATTGTTCAGCATCAATCCCAAAAGATGAGATAAGCATCGCAGCTTCAGCTGGAGCCCATGCTCTGCGTGCTCCAGATGTGTTAAATCTTGAATCACCAGCATTTAGAATGCTAAGAACATTTACTACTCCTGTACTTTTCTGAATTTTCTCAGCAAGTTCAATGTGGAATTTACCACCTGCTACTCTTCTGATTGAAGTAATCATTGATTGACCTGGAGTTAATTTCATCATTAACTCGTTTGCTTCTGTTTCTGTGTAAGTTTTCATAACTTTTTGATTTTGATAAATAAATGAATTGTGTAACAAACATACCCTTGTTACTTGGGTTTTTGAATCGTGATTATACTGTGTTCAGAGTTTGAACAATACACCCTATTTGTAAGAAGTGCTATATAAATAGCTGTGGTGTTTTCTGTTTGTAATTCTTAACTACAGTATAATTAGAGCGATTCTTCTCTATTTCTTTATGCTTTGAATATGCTTTCTCTATGGCATGCCATTTACTCTCTGCATATTCACGAGAGTATAAGTGAGGTGTTACCCTCACTAAAAATGCTTTCATCACTTACTTTTTTAAGTGAGAATTACAGATAATGTGTCCTATTGTAATAAGCATTAAAACTGGAGATGTTATGAAGGCTAAAACCTTTATAAACAAACCAAAATCCTCATCATCTTGTTTAAGGAATGCATGTGTGAATCCTAAGCCTACTAAGTAGACTGCGATTACTACTAAAATGTTAATTTCTAATGTACTCATGTTGTTTGTTGTTAAATGTTAATAAATGTTACTTAAACTGTTTGTGTTACAGGATTCTTACCTGTCCTTGCACCTCCATGGCACATGTGCTTCTTAGGGTAATTACTCCCCTCATCTACTCAGGAACCCATACTTGAGTTGTATGCAATTAAAAAAGACATACAACAATATATAAAATCAATTAATTATTACTATTTGCTTTTAAGAACATTATTGCAGTTTTGTAACTTTCAATCAATCTAAAGTAAGAGGCTTCTACAAAATCTTCTCTTGCTTTACTATGTTGTTTCTTTGCTTTTTTTAGTTGGTATTCCATCAACTTTATTGTTATCCAATCCATAATTAACTGTTTTTATATTTAACGTTGTACACCTCTTTCAGAAGTATCTGTGTAGATTACACCATCACACAATATCATTTTACACTAAATGTGTTAAATTCTTAAAAAACGCTTGATTATGTCAATTTAAAATGGGAACTTTGAGTCTCGCCGAGAGGCATTAGATAGACACTAATTCAACACTAAATCATAATCAATAAGCAAAAATAAAGCCTGCTGCAGGCATACAGGAATCTAAGAAAGGGCTATAACAATCAAAATGATTACTATTTAACACTAAGGCAAAATAGAGGTCAAATGAGGTTTATCAAATAGCGAAGCGTCTGTTAACGTCTCACTTTCAGTAACTTACAAGCCTGTTCAAAGAGAATAACCTATTGTATCTCTGCAATAATTAGTAGGAGTCTTAGATAAATAACTAACCTCTCAGTATAAAGCACAAACTTCTAAAGGCGAAGCTATACTCTATACTGAAAAGGTCTTTTTCACATTTAAACACCTTAAATTTTGTCTTTTTTCAATTCTTCCTGTCACATACTGGTAGCATCATGGCAAAGGGAAACACAATTATCCCTCCCAAGATTAGATAAGCTTCCTCCTCTGTATAGAGAAAAGAAGTAATAGCTCCCAATGTGAATAACAATATCAACACAAGGTTGAAGAAAAACGCTGAATTTCGTTTCATATCTTTTAATTTTTTAGTTACACTGCTTATGAGGTGTCCACGATCTTAACTTATCGTATTGTACCTCAGCAAAGATTAGTAGGAGTCATAGATGGTTAGTTTACAACAAAAGAAAGTGCAACACTATAATTAAATAGTGCTACACTTTTGTTTGTTAATCCTCAAGGTCTGTGTCTTCGTCTTCAATGTAATGTTTAACATTACGTTCAATCAAACAATATTTGTGTTCCTCAATAATTTCGTTTAATGCGTCTCGCATCGCAACGACTTCAAACTCATTTTCAGAACCAACAACAACCTGTTCACCTGCTTTCAACTTCATTGTTGCTTTGTCTACATACTGTGGACATTTGCCTACGAAATAGAAACGACCGTTTCCTTCATTCTTTGTAATAGTAGATAACGTTGTAACTTTTACGGTTTCTTTTCTCCAAACTGCTTTCATAATAATTAGTGTTTAAAATGTGAATGTAAAACCTTAATTCAATTTAACCTTTCGTTTTTGGTTTCGTTAGAATTAAGGGGAGAGGGTTTCCTCGCCAATGATTAGTAGGGGTCATCGATTGGGACTATTCCACGAAACCCTATATACAATTCCAAAAATATATTTTAGAAAAATTTTTTTTATAGGGTAAGTGTTCTTCATTCCTTTTATTTTTGTAATAAAAAAATTTATAGGATTATGATGCGATATAGAAAGAAGCCACAAGATGTAGAAGCAATTAAGTGGGAGGATGGAAACCTTGAGGATATAATTGGGTTCTTTGGAAAGTTGGAAGAACAGGAAGGGATGTCATTAGGTAATAGCCATTTCAAGTACTATGGAAATAGACTTTTTGTGTTTACTCCAGAGGGAGTCACACCAGTAGCAGAAGGAAGCTATGTGGTAAGGAATGATAGAGATGAGTATTCTGTTATGCATCAGAATCATTTTGAAAAAAATTACGAGGTTATTAGGTAATGTATAAATAATTATCTTTACAAGAGTATTAATTAATAAAAAAAGAACTATGTATAAGTTTGGAAAAAGATCATTAGAAAGATTAGAAGGTGTTCACCCTACTATTGTTAAGGCTTTCTCGTTAGCATTAGCTGATAAAAATTGTCCACATGATGTTGGTATCCCACAGTTGGGAGGATTGAGAACAGTGGCAGATCAGCAAGGGTTGTTTGCTCAAGGTAGAAGTGATGGGTTTAGGAAAAAGTCTATTGTTACTTGGGTTGATGGAGTGAATAAAAAGAGTAATCATCAAGCTAAGGAAGATGGTTTTGGTTATGCAGTAGATGTTTATATCTTTAAGGATGGTAAAGCTCACTGGAATAAGCTATGGCTTGAGGAGTTTGCAAGACACGTTCAAAAGGTTGCTAAAGAAAAGTTAGATTTGACTATCTCATGGGGTGGTGATTGGAAACGTAAAGATAGACCACACTTTGAGGTACTTACTGGGATACTTCCTTCACCTGTTAAAAAAGCAAAGGAAGTGTTAGAAAAGAAACCAGTTGTTAAAAAAACAACAGTTAAGAAAAAGGCTGTTAAGAAACAAACGCCAAAAAAGTAGTAATACTGAAGCAGATTAAATATTATACCAGTAGAGTTAAATTCTACTGGTTTTTTTATAATGTAAATTAAAAAAAGATGAATAATAGAGATGGTAAGTTAAAAAAGAAGTTAGGTGACATTGGATCATTTTTAAAAGATAAAGGATTACCTGCACTTGGAGGTGTTTTGGATATGGTTGATAATGTGTATCCTCCAGTAGGTGTTCTTACAAATATTGTGAAAGCAGCGAGTCCAGATTTGACTGAAGATGAGCTTGGTATTTTGAATACTGCAGTTGAGGATTATCAGAAAGATTTGGATAGACATTTGGAGAATACAAAGGATGCAAGAGCAATGTATCAGAATACAGATAATGAGACTGCAGACTTAATAGCTAACAAGATAATCAAAGAGAACCTATGGATTTTACTTGGTCTTGTTTTGGTACAAGTAGCAGTAGTTATGTTTGTCCATGGTCAAGTAGCAGCAGTAATCACGGGAGTTGTGGGTACTATAACGGGTGCTTTGATTAATGAGCGTAACACAGTAGTAAATTTCTTTTTTGGTAGCTCAAAAGGCAGTAAGGATAAGGATCAATTGGGAAAATAATTGTATCTTTATCTCTGAATAGAGAAAGAGAGAAATCATGTTAGAAATTTTTGAAGAACTGGATAAGTTCAATAACATCGTGTATTACGATGAGCCACATAAGTATTTTATGGGTATGAAGCAGATGACATCTGTTACAACATTACTTGGGAAATATAAAGAAAAGTTTGAGGCAGACTACTGGGCACAAAGAAAGGCAGAAGAAAGAGGCATAACAAAAGAAGAAATACTTGAGGAGTGGCGTATCATTAATAAGATTGCCACTACCAAAGGTACAATCATCCACAATTTCATAGAGCAGTTACTTGCTAATAAAGTGTTCCCATATCCAGAGAGCATGGCTTTTAAAGAAGTTGGAATCAATAATGTAACCACTGTAAAAAAGAAAGTTTCTGTTTTAGAGGTAATGGCTAAGAAATTTGTAGAGGATATAAAAGGAAAACTTATACCTATAAAATCTGAGGTTGTTGTTGGAGATGAGAAACTTGGTATATGCGGGATGGTCGATCAGATGTTCTATAATAAAAAAGCAGAGGAGTTACAGATATGGGATTGGAAAACAAATAAGAAACTAAACTTTACAAATGATTTTGGTAAATTCCTAAAAGGTATTTTCAAACATCTTCCAGAATGTGAGTTCTACATCTACAGTTTACAACTCTCTATATACAGAGAGATAATCCGTAGAAATACAAACTTAACTATTGGAGATTGTTACATAGTATGGTTTTTTGAGGAGAATGAAACGTATAAAGTAATCAAATGTGCAGATTTAACAGAAGAAGTTAAAATTTTATTTGATTTATTAGAAAGAGAATATAAATTATAACTATATTTGTAGAGAAGAGTTCATTGAATAGTGTAAGGGATTTAATTAGAAGTATAAATCGGGGTATTGAAGGAGAGATCGTACACCATGCTTCTAATAGGTTTTATTGGGAAGCCAACCGATACTTGTTATTTAAGAGATGACCGAAGTATTGTAAAAAACCTCTCCTTTCTCTATTTACTCCGTTCTCTTTCGGAAAAGGAAACCCTGGTACGTTCTGTACTGGGGTTTTTTTGTTTTAAATAGTTTGTGTAATGAAATTATTTATATCTTTGTTTCTATAAAGAGAAAAATTATATAATAGAGATTATGCCAACATTCAATATTAAAGCGTCAAGCTATAAAGATTTTTGTTATAAGTGGTTAAGTGCTTTGAGTGGGTTAATGCCTTTGACAAAGAAAGAACTTCTTATACTAAGTACTTTCCTTTCTGTGTATATGGAAGAAGATAAGCAAGACATAGACTTGTTCCGAACAAAGAACAGGCAAAGGGTGCGTAAGGAATTGGGTATAACTACTCATAATATTAATAACTACATACAGACTCTTAAAAATAAAAATGCTATTTTTATAGAAGAAAATCGTTCAGGTATAACAAATGTTCTTATACCTACGATAGAACAGATTGGAGAATCTAATGGTGTTGATATAAAAATAAATATTATACTATGAAAGGTGTCAAAGACTTAATACAAGATTTAGCATTCGAACATGGTCTTACTACACATGATGTAGAGATGATGATTAGAAGTGAGTTTAAATTAGTAATGACAGAGGCAGCAAAGAAAGAAATGAAACCAGTACGTCTTATGTATTTTGGAGTATTTGGAGTAAAGCCTTACAGAAAAATATTTATGGAAGAAAAGTTAAGATTAAAAAACGAAGCTAAAAATAAAGAGAATGAAGTTAAATAGAAAACTACGTAGAGAGCGTGATCGCTTATTAAAAAAAGCAATTGAATCTGGAAAGATTAATCCTATACCAGAAGGAGAAGATGCTTTAAAGTCAAGTCTTCAAAATATGTTAAAGGCTGTTACAGTGTCAGAAGAAAACCCAATTGTTTCTATGACTGTTCAGTGTGATGTAAATGGTGCTATTGAAATATCTCCTAATAATGATGATGATGAAAGATGTTCTGCTCCATCTTGTTTTGTTTGTAGACAATATGATGTAGAAACTGGAGTAGTGGATAGACATTTACTTACTGAAGAACAGAAAGCAGAAAGAGATGCATTAGCTCTGGAGGAACAAAGGAAGTTAGATCCAGAAGGATTTAAGAAATTTAAAAGAGATGAGGCAAGAGAAGAAATTGAAGTTGTTGATTTTGAAGAAATAAGAGATGACGAACAAGAGAAATAAAGAAATCATCGAAGAAATAAACAAGCAAAATGCTTTAGTTCATGGTCCAATATGTGATAAGTGTGCAATGTTTGCTTCGTATTGTAGGTGTCACAATAATGAAGAAAAAGCAAAGTCATGTGACAGCCATGAGTTTAGAGTATTTCAAAGTGGTTATGGTCAATGTGTTAAATGTAAAACGGTACAGAAATTATGATTCCTTGTTTATGCAGAGATGATAAAAACAAACCTAACGCTATTCCAACTGATAAGTGGGTTGTAGAAGGAAAAGAATACACTGTTACCTATGTGTATGCTATGGATTTACAAAATGGTATCCTTGGTGTAGTTCTAAAAGAAATTGATTTAGAATCTACAGCACATCAAACAGGTTATATGTGTTTTAAGATGGATAGGTTTCTTTTTAAAAAAGAAGACATTTCAAAACTACTGGAGCTTATGAAAGATTGCCATGATATTGGTAAAATGGATTTCAATGAGTTATTGGAGATAAATAAAGTGACTGAAAGAGAAGAAGAGTTAATTTTAAATTAAAACTATGGGATTATTTAACATAAAAAACGATAGAGTAATACTGGATCCAGATAAGTTGATAATCCCAGAGTTTAAAAAAATATGGGATGAAGACAAATCGAAAGGGAAAGTTAACGCTGAGAGAATACTTACGTATATATATTTTTACTGTGACTTTTTATCCCCCTATTCCATATATCCAGCCTATGAAAGGAAAACGGTTTTATTGGAAGAATTTCTCAGGGGAGACACTAAATTGGAAGCGTCAAAGCTCGTTCAAGAAGGGATCAAAAAATACGAAGAGTTCCAGAAGACGCCATCGATGAGATTATTAGAGGCTGCGAAAGTAGCTTGTGGTAAATTATCAGATTATTTCATGGACTTAGATTTTAAAGAAATGGATGATACAGGAAGACCTGTTTATGTAGCGAAAGACGTTGCTGCGAATTTGAAAGCTGTTGGAGGTATAATTGAATCTCTGGATAAAACAGAAGAACAAGTTAAAAAAGAAATTACAGTTTCTACCAAAATTAGAGGTGGTGGTCAAGCTGGAGATTACGAAAGATAATTATGAATGTATTAGATTTAGTAACACCAGGATTTATAAATTCCCATTTATTCGAAGAACAAGCCAGGCATTTTATGAAGCATGGAAGCTATACAAATGCTCCCAAAGGTACGTTTGCTTATAGGGAATTTTGGAATGAACAAACAAGAAGATGTAAAGAAGGATATTCTGTTGGAGGAATAAGACTTACTGGAGAACATTACTTTTATCTAAACTTTTCTCAAATTAAAGCCACTGTTACAGAAAATGGAATCAGAAGAACACGATTAACATTTCCAAGATTCTTAGATGTGGATTACTATTTTTTCCACGAGAAAGAAAAAGCAAGATTAAACAATCAAGGATTAATTGTAGCAAAATCAAGGCGTAAAGGTTTCTCATTTAAAAACGCCTCGTTATGTGCTTATAACTTTGCATTTTTAAGAGATTCAACAAGTATTATAGGTGCTTATTTAGATGAGTATTCTCAAGCCACTATGTATATGGCATTGGATGTACTTAACTTTTTAAATAAAAATACTGCTTGGGGTAAACGTAGAAATCCAGATAGAAAAGATCACGTCAAAGCAAGATTCAAAGAAAACTTAGATGGAAACGAAGTGTGGGCTGGGTATAATTCAGAGATTTACACACTTACATTTAAAGATAACTTCTCTGCAGCGATTGGTAAAAAAGCAGAATTGTTTTTATTTGAAGAGGCTGGTAAGTGGCCGAACTTAATTCAATCATACATGGTTACTGCTCCTGTATTCAGAGATGGAGCTGAAATGATTGGTATGCCGATTATTTTTGGAACAGGTGGTGATATGGATGGAGGTTCTAACGATTTTTCTGAAATGTTTTACAATCCAGAGAAGTATTGGTTAAGACCTTATGTAAATGAATACGAAGAAGGAAATTCAAATAGTTCTTGTGGTTTGTTTATAGATGATATGTGGTATAAACCAGGACAAGTACATATTACAAGAGAACAACTTGTTCCGGTAGAAGAGAAGTTTCCAAAGCTTACTAAATTTTTTATGGAACTTGAAGAGGATGAGCATACTTTTGATATGGTTGACAAAGATGGTAATTCTAATAGGGAAGCAGCGGAGTTTTGGTTAGATAGAGAAAGAGAAGTAATGAAAACAAGTGATTCTCGTACTACATGGGAAAAATACATTACTCAGTTTCCAAAAACACCACAAGAAGCTTTCTTACAAGTTGCAGGTAATATATTTCCAACTATTGAATTACAAAGACACTTATCTAAAATAGAAGCATCTAATAGAATGTCTCCATTAGGTCAAACTGGAGAGTTATATTGGAATACTGAAACAGATGATAAAAATGTAAAAGTTCGATGGAAAGGAGATCCGACTTTAAGAGCTATAAATAAATTTCCAATTAAAGATAATGAAGACTCTGAAGGATGTGTAGTTATTTGGGAACATCCGTATAAAGACCATGCAGGTTTAATACCATTTGGATTATACGTAGCTGGAACCGATCCATACGATCAGGATAGTTCTACTACTACTTCATTAGGAAGTACATTTATCTACAAAACATTTCAAAATTTTGATAAAACATATAATATGATTGTAGCTGAATATACAGGGAGACCTGAAACAGCTAAAGAATATTATGAAACAATTCGTAAATTATTAGAATATTACAATGCGCAAACTCTGTATGAGAATAACTTGAAAGGTTTAAAGATATATTTTGAACAGAAAAAATGTTTACATTTGTTAAAACAACAACCTTCAATTTTAAAAGATATTGTTCCTAACTCTAAAACACATAGAGGATATGGTATTCACATGAGTGAGCCAATAAAAAATCAAGGAGAGCTTTATATTAGAGATTGGTTGATGGAAGAAAGAGGTGAAACTGAGTCTGGAGATGTTATAAGGAATTTGGATACATTATATTCAATACCTTTATTACAAGAGTTGATAAAATATAACAAGAGAGGAAATTTTGACCGTGTTATATCATTTATGTTATGTATGTTTCATTCACAAGAAAACCATAAGGTTGTTGCAAAAGAAGAAGGTTTACACAGAGTAATACCACAAAATAGTTTCTTTAACAGACCTTTATTTAAAAAGAACCATAGATAATATAAAAAAATGCAATTTGAATTAAGTATATTTGTAATATTTTTATTATAGAAAAGAAAAGTATGGAAGCTTCAGGAAAAAATAATATACCAAGACAGAAATTACCTAAAAGTAAGAAAACAAAAGATTGGGGTAAAACAATTATAGACTCATTTGAGACTTATGTCACATCAGATAGTTTTTCTGGTGCTTCTGGTACTTCTCAAAACTTACAAGTAAATTACGATTTATATAATGGTAAATTAGATCCTTCAGATTTTGAATACGTAACAAATCCGTATGGAATGAAGCAAGGAGAGTTTCCTGCAAACTTACAACACTATGATATTATATCTCCTAAAATTAATTTGTTAATTGGAGAAGAAATCAAAAGACCTTTAAATTACAGAGCTATTACAACTAACTCTGACGCAATAAGTGAAATCGAAAAAGAAAAGGTTGAGATAATTCAAAAAGAATTAGTTAAAGTATTTGAGCAAGCTTATAATGGTGGAGTTCCTGGAGAAAGTGGACCACCAATGCCTCCAGAAGAATTAGATAAATTTTTAAAATACGAATACCAAGATATGCGTGAGAAAACTGCTCACGACTTATTAAAATATTTAGAAGAGCAACAAAGACTTTTATTTAAGTTTAATGATGGAATGAAAGATGCTCTTTTATCTGGTAGAGAAATTTATTGGGTTGGTACAGTAGGTGGAAAACCAATAGTACGTGTTTGTAATCCACTTGACATTACAGTAGTAACAGATAAAGATAATCCATACATAGAAGACGCTCAAGCAGTGATCGAAGAAAGATGGATGGCTTTAGGTTCTGTAATAGATGAATTTAATGAAGATTTAACGGAGAAAGAAATATGTGACATAGAAGAAATGACTAACCATGGTTCTGGTAAATCTCCAAATAATGATTTGAATTACAATGTATCTGAAATAAGAATCCAAGGTGATGATGCTTACAGAAGTGCAAATAGTGGTGCAAATGTTTATGACGGAGAAGGAAACGTAAGAGTTATTCGTGTAGAGTGGAAATCTCTGAAGAAAATAGGGTTTTTACAGGTATTCGATCCTGAAACAGAAAATTGGGATGAAGAAATCGTTGATGAAGACTTTGATGTTCCTTCAGAGGCTACCAAGGATAGAGATAAGTTTTATAACTGGACTGACTCATTAACAGATTTACCTATGCGTATTAAATGGGACTGGGTTAATGAATGGTGGGAAGGTACTAAAATTGGAGATGATATTTATGTAAATATCCAAGCGAAAGCTAACCAAAGAAGAAGTATCGATAATCCAGCAATTTGTAAGTCAGGATATGTAGGGTATTTATATAATGCAAGAAATTCAGAATCTATTTCTTTAATTGATAGAATGAAACCTTATCAATACATGTACAATATACTAATGTACCGTACCGAATTAGCGTTTGCTAAATCTAAAGGAAAATTAGCTGTAATGGATATTGCTCAGATTCCTCGTTCAGAAGGATGGGATGTAGATAGTTGGTTATACTATTTAGAGTCTATGGGTATTATGTTTATAAACTCTGCAGAAGAAGGGAAACAAGGCCAGACTTCTACTTTCAATCAATTTAGTTCTATAGATTTATCGATGGGTAACTATATCAATCAACACGTAATGATGTTGAATCAGATTAAAACTGAGTTAGAAGAATTAGCAGGTGTGTCAAGACAACGTATGGGACAAATTAGTTCTTCAGAATTAGTTGGTAATACAGAAAGAGCTGTAACACAATCGAGTCATATTACAGAATATTGGTTTTCAAACCATGATGAAGTTAAACGTAGAGTTTACGAAGCACTTATTGATGTAGCTAAAATAGCATGGAGAGGCACTAAAAAATTACAATATGTACTTGGTGATATGTCCAGAGTATTTATTGATTTAGAAGAAGGAATGTTCCATGATGCTGAGTATGGTATTTTTATAACTAATAGTTCTAAAGATATTAAAGCTCTTGAAACATTAAGAATGTCAGCACAACAAGCAATGCAGTCAGGAAATATGAAAATATCTTCTTTTGCTCAAATGATGCAAACAGATTCTCTTGCAGAAATTACAAGAGAGCTTGAAAGAAGCCAGGAGAAAACAGAGCAGAGACAAGAACAATCAGCGCAAGCAGATAGAGAAGCTCAAACAAAAGCTGCTGAAGTTATGCAACAAACTGAAATCGAAAAACAAAATAGAGAGGACAGAAGGGCTGCTGAAGCTAATGCTACTAAAGTTGAAGTTGCTAATATACAAGCTCAAGCAAAACTTATGGATATAGATCGTAACAATAATGGGGTTAGAGATTCTATAGACAGAGAAAAATATGTAACAGAAAACAATATGAAGTTACAAAAGATGGCTGATGAAAGAGAAAAATCTAATAGGGAATTAAACCTAAAAGAACGTGAATTAGAGCTTAGAAAAGCCGAAAGTAATAAGCCAAACCAATAAAGGGCTATAGTATGAGAGAAAAAAAGTTTAATAAGTATAAATAATTTGATTATAATTCTAAATTTGTAAACATGAGTAAAATAGAGACAGGAGACTTAGACTTATCAGGATTTAACCTACTTGCATCAGACTCAGTAGTGAGTGATGATGAAAAGACAGGATTTGGTAATAGTCTATTTGAAGAAGACCCAGGAAAAACAGGAGATGAGAGTCCTGATGGGAAAGGTGGTATCGTAGATGCACGAACTGGAAAAGATGATTCAATTGAAATCAAAAACGTAGCTTCATTAGAAGAAGAAACTGATGAAGAAGACGATGATGAGGAAGATGACACTCCAGAGGAAGTATCTAAAGATAAAAAGTCAGATAAAAAAAGCGATTCAAAAAAAGAAGAGCAAGATGACAATGAGGATGATGACGATGAGGATGACGCTGATGACGATGATGAAGAAGATTCTCCATTTAAAACTTTTGGTAAGTTTTTAGATGAAAGTGGAATCGCTGATTTTGACGAAGAAGAGTTTGAAGATTCTGAAAAAGGTTTACTTACTATGATTGATAAAACAGTCGAAAAAGCAGTAAACAAATACAAAGAGTCCGTGCCAAGTGAGGCAAAAGCGTTCCTTGAATATTTAGAAGCAGGAGGAGATCCTAAAAAATATGTCGAAGACAAACAATCTATGCCTGATTATAAGAGCTTAGATGATAACATGCTTAGTAAAGAATCTGTCCAAAAAGCACTGGTAACTGATTGGATGAGATTACAAGGATATTCTGATGAGGAGGTAGCCGAGCAATTGAAAGACTACGAAGAGTCTGGATTACTTGAAAAACAAGCTAAAAGAGTTTTACCTAAGTTAGCTGGAAAACAACAAGAGTATGAAGACGGACTTGTAGAAGGTCAAAAGCAGGAGCATCAGAAAAGAATCAAAGATCACCAAGATTACGTTGAAAGTATTAAAAAAACTATTGACGAAAAAGAGGAGATTGCTGGTTTTCAAATACCTCCTAAAAAGAAAGAAGACTTCTTTAAGTACATAACGGAGTCGGATAAAGAAGGAAAGACTCGATTGCTCTCAGATATTGAAGCTGACTCTGAAGCGCAATTGAAAATGGCCTGGTTAATGTACAACAAATTTGATTTCTCCACAATTGAGAAAAAAGTCAAAACAAAAGTTTCGAGCAAACTTCGTGACAGTTTATCAAACCTTGATTCTTCTACGAAGTTGAAAGGTCAAAGTAAAAGAACGAGAAAAGCTAAAGATACTGATGACGTAGACTTATCATCATTTAGGAGACTTCTTTAAATTATTTATTAATCGTAAAAAATTAAAGTAATGTCAGTAAACGGATTACAACTTTATAAAACGAAATGGAACTCTGGTTTTACAAAACAAAACCACCTTTCAAGAGCGTTTTTAACAGAACCAGAGGTTATTAGTACAATCGTACACAGAATCTTTGGTATGCAAGGGCAAAACCCTTTACAATATTTGACTTCTGGAATGGGAAGATCAAAAGAATTAGGAAACCGTGAGTATGACTGGTTTTTACAAGGAGATGACGAAAAAGCGATTAAAATCGTTGGTGTTTTAGCTGGTGCTAATGCTGGTCTTAATAAGCAATCTTTCCAGGTTCTTTTGGAAGAAAAATGGTTCGCTAATCAAGATGTTTTAGTATTCGACAACAGAGAATACCGTGCTCGTGTAATGGAAGATCCATTTCATAATGGTCAAGGATGGGTTTATACTCTTAAATTGACTGGTAACGATGCTACAAAATTTGTAGATCCTGCGTTATTACAAGTTGGTAAACAACTTTCAAAAGAGTACACAACTGTACCTGAATTTTCAACTGGTGGAAATACTACTTTCTCTACTCCGTTCAAAATGAGAAATCATTTAACGACTTTGAGAAAGTCTTACACAGTTACACGTTCTGCAGCGACTGACGTTTTAGTTATCTCATTAGCAAATCCAGAAGATCCAAAAAAATCTACTCAATTATGGACTAAGTTCGCTGAGTGGGAAGCTATGGCTCAATGGTACAGAGAGGTTGAAGCTTCTTTATGGTACTCTGAGTACTCTTCAACTCCAACAGGAACTACAGATATGTTAGGTAACAATGGTTTACCAGTATTTGAAGGAGCTGGTATTCGTGAGCAAATTGCTCCAGCGAATAAACGTTACTACTCTGAATTGACTGAGAACATCATCCGTGATTTCTTAATCGATTTATCTTACAATGTTACTCCAGAGTCTGACAGACACTTTGTAGCATTTACAGGTGAATACGGATTTGCTGAGTTCGACAAAGCGTTGAGAGATTCAGTAAACCAATACCGTCTTGTTGATTCAGTATTCGTTACTGGTAAAGGTCAAGATTTGAAATTAGGTGGACAATTCAAAACTTATGAAGGATTGAATGGTACTAAGATCACATTGAAACATTTACCATTGTACGATAACACTGTTCGTAACAGACAGGTACACTGGAAAACTGGTAGACCAATTGAATCATACAGATTTACTATCTTAGACTTCGGTACTCAAGGTGGAGAATCTAACATCCAAAAGGTGTACAAAAAAGATTCAGACATGATTATGTGGCATGAAGCTGGATCAATCGATCCTTACGGAAATCCTGCAAAATCTGTTGGAACAATGAGATCATCTAACTTAGATGGTTACTCAGTACACATGTTGTCTGAGTGTGGTATTATGGTTAAAAACCCATTTGCGTGTGGTGAATTAATCTGTACAGCTACTAAGTAAGCAGAAAATAAAATAAGGGCTGGGCTGAGATAGTCCAGCCTTATTTAAAAGAGAGAGAAATTAATATTCATAGAGATAAAAGGAAAAAGAAATGTTAGAGGATAACACAGAAAATCAAGAGGGAATGGATATAATCCCTAAAAAAACAAAAGCTAAAACTCCTTCAGCAGTGGCAAAAGCAGTTGCAGCAGTTAAAGAGATGCCTACTTCTGCTAAACCAGTAGAAATAGATGTAAACGCATCAAATATCTACCAAAACAGAAAGGTAGTAATTAAAGCAAAAAGAAAAGAAACATGGTCTGGATTTACAAGATTTCCAAAATGTAAGGATACTATAACAGCTTCTCAAGGTAGAGGTGGGTTCCACACTGGATTATCTAAAGCAGCTCAAGCTCAATTAGAAGCTGATTTGTTTTTAGAAAAAGACATGTTATCACCTTATAGTAAATACTGGGTAGAATATGCTATTCATATTTATGATAAAGAATTAGAGTTGGATTTAATGAATCCAAAAGATGTTCTTGATTTCCACATCTGCATGCAGAGTAAGCGTGTAGCTAACTCAATTAATGAGATGGAAGATTGGCCGAATGCTGAATACGTAGTGTATGATGCCGAAGAAGATGCTAAGAAAGATAATCAAGAAGTACGTGAAAGACGAGCTGCTTTCGGTAAGTTTAGTAAAATGTCTGTAGCAGAGATGAAAGATGTTCTTAAACTTAGAGGAGATAAAGCTCAGAATATGTCTCACACTATGATTGAAAATGCTGTTGATAAACTTATACAAGAAGATCCTCAAGCTTTCAATGCTATTGTAAATCTTTCAGGATTTAAAACAAGAGTTTTAATTGAAGATTTACTTGCTATTAATGCGATTAGAAAGAACGGTTCTCACTACCTTGTAGGAGACGAACCAATTGGACATGATATTGAATCAACAGTTCTTCACTTAGAAGACCCAAGAAATCAAAATTTGTTAATATCTTTGAAGAATAAATTAGAAGCTTACGCATAATGACAGTAACAGAAATGCATATCACGTATAAATTGCTTTTAGATAAAGCAGATACAAATAATTACCCTGACATTGAGCCAGAGGAAATTGATTTGTTTTTAAATCTTTCACAATCAAGATTTGTAAAACAACGATATGGCGTTACTAATCCTAAGCGTGCTACTTTTGAATCAACGCAAAAGCGTACAGATGATTTAAGAGAAATAATTAAAAACGCAGAATTAACAGTACCAACTTCACAAGTAACAGACAATAAACCTAATGGGTTTTTTGTCTCGTTACCTGCAGATTATTGGTTTATGATAAATGAAGAAGTAAGCTTAAAGGCCCCTGGATGTAATCCGATTACCCCCGCTTCAGGTAGTTTAAAGGACCAGACAGCTTATATCGTCACGAGTGGAACAATTACCTTCAACTCTATTGACTATACTAAAGGAAAAGTTTTTGTAACTAATGTAGGTATTCTTACTTACACAGGAACAGGAGTTTTTCGTGAGGTAGAGTTAAAAAGGACTGGAGTCAGGCCTCTACAACATGACGATTATAACAGAGTGGTGACAGATCCATTTAACAAGCCTTGGAAGAACCAGGTCCTGAGACTTATGTTAGATGATAAAGTTGAACTACTCACAGATGGTTCTTTTGAACTGGAAACATATTTTTTTAGATACATTAAAAAGCCAGTAGATATTAAGTTATCAACTTCGACTAATTGTGAGCTTGCAGAACAAACTCATCAAGAAATCGTAGAAATGGCAGTTTCAATGACTCTTGAAAATATTGAAAGTCAGAGGTATCAAACTCAACTTAATGAGTTGAACAAACAGGAATAATTATTAATCGTAAAAATTTTAAAAAATGTCACACGATAGAACACTTAAAGTTTTAGTAAGTAACAGAGTAGCTGCACAGACAGGTACTACTCCAGCTAACTTAGCAGAAGGTGAATTTCTTTTATTAAAAAGAGATGGAACTGCGTTAGGTGCTGCTGAGACTATCTCTGATTCAGATGTAATCACACCAGTAATGGGAACTAATGTTTTAGGAAGCCCTAAATTTGGTCAACCACTTCAGGGTGCTAATGTACGTAAGTACCAAGGTATCGCTCCAGCTGCTGCTGTTGAGCAAGTAACTTATATCGGTGAAAACGGTACTTCAGGAGACATTACTCCTTTAGCTTCTGCATTGTTATTTTCAATGCACATCAATTTCACTCACGATAAAGGGCTTTTCTCTGAGAGACAATACAGAAGAAGTTTTTCTAAAACTTATACTGCTACTCCAACTGGAGCAACTCTTGAGACTGATTTCGTAGCTTTAATTAATGCAGACCAAGTATGTGCTACATTATTAACAGCTGCTGCTATGGCAGGTGATGCTGGGATTAGCTTAACTGGTAAAAAAGTTACTTTCAATCCATTAGACGGATATGAGCAAGTTTCTTTTGAAGTTTCTTTAGATGAAGGATTCGATACATTAGCTTCTCAAGTTGATGAGTTTGGATACCTTTACAATGTAGCTAATCCTAACGGAACAACTACTGGTGCTGCTTCAAACGGACCAAGTCAAGGTGCAGGTACTTACGAACTAATTGCTACATTGGAAAATGATGCAGTAGGATACGATGGTGCTTTAAACCGTACTGGTTTCCCAATTCCAGTTCCTTACACAGCTGCTAAAGCAGGTGCTTCGTACAATGTTTATGTAATTGAATTTGATGATGTTCACGAAAGTGCATCTTTAGATAGAGCAATTGCATCTCCATCTACGTTATTGATCGCAGTAGAAGAAAGTGCTACAGCTAACTCTCCAGCAGAGTACCTTGAAGCACGTTTAAATGCTTACATGGCTTCTACGCCTAAAGCTTTCCCAGCGATTACATTGTAAGAATTAAATTTCTATTTTTATACAGAGAGGGTTAAGATGTATTTCTTAACCCTTTTTTAATAATTAATATCTAACATAATACAAAAAAATCAAATAAATTCTTTATTTTTGAGGATTAAAATTTGGTTTTCACAAATACAATAATTAAACACGATGCCATATACAAGTCCATACACAGGAGTTAGCGTAACAAGCAACTTACTTTTAAAATTAGAGGCAGCACAATCACACAGTGGAAAGATTCTTGCATTAAAAGAAACTACTGGTGATTATAATGTTTCAACAAATCCGAGTGGATTTGGAACTCCTAATCCAGAAAGAACGGATGTAGGCTCTGTATTGACATCAACTGGTATTTTAATTGAGGTTATGAGACCAGAAGACACTTCGTATACTTATGGTTTAGATGTGCCTGTTACTTTTATAAATCCAGGAACAGCAAATACATTTGAAATAAACCCAGAAGATATAGGATATACTGCCGATACTGTTTTACCTGATGGTGTTTATACAATACGTTATTTAGTAGAAGACGCAAATCAAACTGGATTTTTACCAATAGCTACAAAATACATAGTTTTGGCTCATAATGCCAAATGTAGAGTACATAACGCTTTAGCGAAAGTAACGTGTGAAGATTGTTGTAACGGAGGTTCTACAGATGATGCATTAGCAACGTATGCTATGTATAAATCTATGTTGTATAACGCAGCAATGGGAAAAATTGATAAAGTAAAAGAACAATTAGCTTGCATAAACAGTAGTGACTGTGGTTGTGGATGTTCATAAAAATATAAACTATGTGTGGAAGTTGCGGAAATAATGGGTGCAGTTGTGACCCAGCAAATATAAGAATACCAGTAGGACCGACAGGACCTTTAGGACCAACAGGACCAACAGGACCTCAAGGTAATCCTGGAAACGATGGAAGAGGAATAGTTTCATCTATTTATGACCCTTTAACTGGTGTTGTTACATTTACATTTACGGATGGTACTACTTATGCTACAGACGATCTACGTGGAGCAGATGGAGCAGATGGTAATCCTTCTTCTGGAATAGCAGGAGATGTTTTAACATCTTTAGATGTTACATATAACACTTACAATGATTTTGTAGGTACAGAATTGGCTTTATGGTTGAACAAAATGAATCCACTTGGAAAAGTAGAACATTTTTATTTAAGTACTGCAAATTTTGATGCAAGTGGATACGGAAAAGATTTATCAGGTTCTGGAGGTGCTAACTTATTAGGTTGGGCTATCTGTGATGGAGTGATTAAAAATAAATCAGATGGTACTGGTCCAATTTCTATCCCTGATTTAAGAGGAAAGTTTTTAGCTGGTTATAGTTTATCAGACGCAGACTTCGCTAAGGATGCACAAGGTGGTACTAAAAACCACACACATGATAATATTACTCTATTAGAAAATAATTTACCTACACATACACACGGAACAAGTGGAATTGTTGTAGATGCACATACTCACCCAAGAACAACAGATGTAAGCGTAAGTGGTGGTGCGCATGGACATAGCTTCTTAGGAGATCAAGACGGTGGTACAGGAGGTGCGGAAGGTATTAGATTAACAAATCAAACACCAAGTTTGTATAATAGTGGGTGGATACAAGGAGGTGCTCATACACACACGATAGTTCAACCCGAGTATGGTACAGCGAGTACTAATGGCGTAACAGGTACTACTGATGACAATATATCAACAGAGTCTGCATTTGACACTACAGAGGCTACCAATACGAATGCTGAAGCAAATGCTTTACCTCCGTATTATGCAATGATACCAGTAATTAAAATATAAAAGATATGCCTTTATACTACACAAAAGCTGATTTACAGCATAGAAGATGGTTAATCTCTGAATGTATAGCAGATAAAGGTGCTTCTATCTGTTGTGATACACAGAAAGGAGATAAAGTAGAAGAGAAAGAAATGAGAGAATTTAAGTTAGCAAATGCTTTCTTAGATGTAATTTGTGAATATGAAAATTTATCTACTATTTCTTACGCAGGAGATCAAGTGGGAAATATTAACTGTATTACAGAAAAACAGTTAGATGAAATATTTGCATGGTTTCAAAAATATTGTAAGAATATATGTTTCAGACCTAAAGAATCAGTTGTTGCAGATGCTAATGGAGATTTACAAATACCAGCAGGTATTCCACCATTACCATCATCAGGACCTTGTTGTTTAGCTTTAGAATCTGGAGGGTTGTTCTTATTAGAAGAACCGATAGAAGATTCTTGTATTCAATTAGAGAATACTACTTGTTTATTAGCAAGTGATTCTAAAGCTTGGAAAGAATATATGAACTCAATGAATAATTACAATTTCTACGAATAAAAAGAAAGTTTATGGCTGCAGAAAATAAAAAAATATCAGAATTACCAAGTGGAGGTTCGTTACAGGTATCAGATTGGTTTGGTGTAAGAAGAGGCACGGAAAACTACTATATTACAGGTCAGATGATTTTAGATGCTGCTAATGTAGATTTAACATCAATAAATAATTCTATAGGAAACTTAGAGTCAAGTAGATTAAAATTAGATGCTTCTAACGGTCCTATGACTGGAAACTTAGATATGGGTTCTAATAAAATTACGTCTTCTTCTACTCCTACAAATGATGAAGATTTAGCTAACAAAGAGTATGTAGATAAATTCTTACCTTTATTTGGAGGTACTATGAGTGGATTTGCTACTTTACATGCTGATCCAATAAATGCTTTACATGCTGCTACAAAACAATATGTAGACGCTCAAATCGGTTTGATAGGTGCTATACCTTTGGATACCAACGATTTAGATGAAGGTTCTGACGGAACAGCAACAGGAGCAGGTACAGAATTAGACGGTAATAAATACTACTACACAAACGCTCGTTTTGATGCGAGGTTGACTTCTAAGAGTACAGACGATTTATCAGAGGGAGCTTTAAACTATTATTTCACTACTTCAAGATTTAATGCAAATTTTGCAGCGAAGGATACAGACAACTTAATAGAAGGTATTGGAAATCTTTATTACACAAATGCAAGAGCAAGATTAGCTTTATCAGGTGACGCAACGATTAATTATGATAACATAACGGGTATTATAGGAGTTAATTTAGCTGCTATTCCTACTCCTGCATACGGGATTTCTGGAAGGATTCCTTATATGAATGGTTCTAATGATGGATTCTTATATGGTGGGGGACTATCTTTTGATGGTACGAACTTAGCATTAGATAACTTTTTAGCTTTTAATCCAGGATCCGATATAGATATTGACCTAATACGAGTAGGAGTTACAGGAACACCAAAAATATCTTGGGATGAATCAGAGCATTCATTTGTAGTAGATGGAGGATCTTCTTCTTCCAGAGGATTCCAATACGCTGCTGATTACAATGCGAACTTCACTGCACGTTCTTTAGTAGATAAAGGGTATATTGATGGAAGATTAGCTGACTATCTCCCACTTGCTGGAGGAACTATGTCTGGAGATATTAATCTGAATGGTAACAAAATCGTTGATTTTTACGACCCATCATTTCCACAAAAAATGTACTTCGCATCAGGAGGCTCCTTTTTCTTAGAAGATGTTACTAACTCGACTTCCTTTCATTTTAGGTCATCTACTGGAACAATTCAGTCTTTAAGTACTACAGCGGATGTAACTTTAGATCTTATAGGTCTACCAACTGCTAACCGAACTTGGTCTTTTCCTGATGCTTCAGGGGTTGTTGCCTTAGAAAGTTGGACTACTGCTGCGATAGCTACATTACAAGGAACCATTTACTCTAATTTTCTACCTCTTTCTGGTGGGACTATGACTGGAGCTATTAATATGGGTACTAACCTAATACATGGAACTACAACAAATGACTTTCTATTATTCAGTTCTGGCTATTCTAAATTTGAAAGAATTGATGGTGGAAATATCGGAAATGTTATACTTATAGGTGGAGGAGCAACACTTACAGGAGTAAACGCAGCATACACAAAAGGTTCAACAGTAGAAGCACTACCAAGTAAACTTTTATTTACTTATAAAGATGATGTAAGTGGTAGTTCCAATAAGATGCAGATGTACGATGCTGCTTGGACTATTGACGATAGTATCAATTCTCAGGGTCTTGTTTATGTAGCAGATTACTCAGCTAATTATACCAACAGATCATTAGTTGATAAAGAGTACGTTGATGGATTAATAGGAGGAGGAGGAAGTGGAGGAGTTTTAGGTATTTCAGATTCAAGTGGGACATACACTTATTACTCTACTTTTGCTTTGGCTTTAGCTTCGGCAAGTGCAGGAGATACTATTGAAATGTTTGCTGATATTGAAGAAACAACTTCAACAACAGTTACATTAATTCCCGACATTACAGTTAATGGGAATGGACATATTTATAAACTGAGTGTTGACGCTGACACACACGCTTTTACTTTTAATTCAAGTGGAACTGTTTTCTTAAATAATATAACAATTATTAGAACAGGTAGATCCGTAAATGCAAATGGTTATTGTTTACAACATAATAACTCAGGTGCAACTGTTAAAGGAAATGGGTGTCAATTAATTAACACTTATGGAAGTGGAACAACAGGCTTAGGATCATTATACGGACTTAATATTACAGCAGTTTTAAGAGGTGTTTATAACCCTTTTGGTGCAATAAATGTATACGACACTAATATACAATGTACAGGTGCTTCAAATGGTAATGGAATATATGTTGCAACTGGAGAAATAGTAAATTGTTACGCAAAAATTGTTAACGGAGATGCTATCTATAACGGTACAGGTAGAATTTATAATTCTGTCGGTATAACTACAAATGGTACTGGCATTGTTTGCAATGGGGAAGTTTACGAATCAACAGGTAAGTCTACAAGTTCAATAGGAATAAATGCTCAAAGACCAACAAATTGTGTTGGAATAAGTACAAGTAGTGCAGGTATATCGTGTGCAAATGGTAAGAATTGTGTTGGTATTTCAACAAGTGGTATTGGTGGGCAAGGAGATTTTCATAACTCAACTTTAATTTCATCTTCAAACTATGCTTTTAGTGGTACAGGAACAAAAGCACTTTATAATTGTTATGTGGAGTCATCTTCAAATATCACAACTTTTAGACCTAATCTTTACAATTCAACAGTTGTTTGTAAATGGAATAATGCAGGAGGACATTGTACAACATCAAATGTACTTTTAGAATTAGAAATTGTAAATTCATCATTTAAAGTAGCAAATGCTTCAGCTTATTGCATTGATGGATATGGTGGAGCAGGAGGTTCAACGTGGAAGTATGCAAATAATTCATTTGAGGGTTCAACAACTCCTGTAAATACGGCTAATATAAGTCAAGGTATAGTAAATACAAGTGATTCACAAGGAAATATTTTAATATAATGACAGAAAAATTTGACATAATAGAAAAAGTTGTTTACAGGTATGATTCTGATATGGAACAACAAGAAGAAACAGAATTTAATGATCCTGTTTTTGAATCAATGTTTATTGATACACAGGACTTGACAACAGTAAATGTTAGTCAACCTATAAAAAGAATAATGAAATTTTATGAGATTACTGACGGTATTCCGAAAAGTTTTGAAGAATTAGAATACGATCTAATGACAGCAGATCAAAAAACAGCTTTAGATAATTTTATAACAGCAAATACTATTTAATATGGCAGTAACTACGGTAACAACAACAATGGCAGCAGGTGTTAAATACACCGTGCAGACAGATTCAAGTGCTGATTGGAGTAGTGTATCAAATGATACTTATTTTTACGACTTAGCAACAGAGATTGTTTATTATAAAAATGCTGACGGAGTAATTAATGATGCTTATGTTAGCTCAACTGCTTGGGGAGATATAACAGGAACATTATCATCACAAACAGATTTAATTGCAGCACTTGATGAAATTATAGAAGTAAAGTCTGATAAATTAATTACTGAAAATGCTCAAACAGGTGCGTCATATACACTTGTTTTAAGTGATGCTAATAAATTAGTTTCAATGAACAATGGAAGTGGTAACACTTTGGTAATACCATTAAATAGCTCGGTGGCTTTTCCAATTGGAACCCAAATTTTAGTAAAACAAAAGGGTGCAGGACAAACTATATTTTTGCCTACTGGAGGAGTTATTATTGAATCATATCTAAATAAGACTATATCATTGGGGCAGTATTCGTTATTTACATTAATAAAAACCAACACAGATACTTGGTCTCTTGGTGGTAATTTACAATAAAAAAAAAATGATTTTATCTACTCATGGAATTTTATCAAGCGCACAGGTCGAAT